>Ga0213872_10000246_pt1 | contig 47879 bp, 49 predicted proteins | sample VelepicomBERX_R2_FD_160071 | JGI IMG/M metagenome (GOLD analysis project Ga0213872, IMG submission 160071) | Rhizosphere microbial communities from Vellozia epidendroides in rupestrian grasslands, the National Park of Serra do Cipo, Brazil - RX_R2 | ecosystem: Host-associated > Plants > Roots >... | reverse complement strand
GACGCAATTGATCAGTGATCTGGCGACAAGCTGGAGCTTCCAGCAGCCACCCTCAGCGCAACCCTTTCACAAGATACACATTGCTCCAGGGTTTGTCCTGTGGGAAGGCAATCCTGCGTCCATCGGGCGACGGCACAGCATACAACACGATCGAGGATCTCAGCAATTCCCACGAGTGTGCTCCGCCGTCATCCACATAAAACATCACCAGCCCCAGCGGTGTTTTTTCTACCGCGTACCATCCTTCTCCATTGGCGGCCCAAACCAATGAATCCAGGTCTTTCATTCCGTTCACCGTGACCACTCGTTCGGCAGCCTCCGCTCGGGTTGCATCGAGGGAAATGACACGGATGGTCGCAGTTTGCGGGTCATGGTTTGGGATTGCCGCGAGACGGCTATCTGGCGATATATCCCAATCTCCCAGTCGCTCTGGACTCCATCCAGTGCGCGCGAGTTCCCGGCCCCGGCCGCGTAGCGGGTCCAATTCATAAAAAACGAACTGATCGTTTTCCGTGGCACGCAAGACACATCGCGATCCGGGCTGCAGGCCACAATGGAAATCTACGATGTTCTCAGTTCGCGGAAGAGGTTCCGGCGTGCCGCCGTTCATTGGCACGCGCATGAACCTCGTCTTCGTGCTTTGTTCACGGTCCTCGCGGTAGAGTACCCATTTCCCGTCAGGTGACACTTGCGCCAGAATATTATCAGTCTTTGATAACACAAGTGGCTCCGGTTCCGGCTCGTCGATTTTCTGTCGAAAGAGACCGTAAGTGCCGTTCCGGTTCGATTCAAAAATCACGGCACCGTTGTCCCGCGTCCAGGCGTGTGGATAATCGGTCGCCCGCATGAAAGTCAACCTTCGGATATTAAGCAGCTTCGAAACCTCCCTGCCTGGCGGCAGGTCGGCTATATAAATGTTAGAGTTCTGCTGCTCAGAATTTCGGACTACTGCTATTTTGCTGCCATCATATGCTGCCGAAATGCTCGACAGCGGCAAAAACTCCACCCAATCTGGGCTCGGCTGTGTTACTGGATGGGGCGGCTCGAGAACCTGCCCGGTTTTCGGATCCGTGCGCATTTCGCCGAGCTGGGTATCGAGCCATTGCCTAGGGCGAATCCAGCGTACGAATAGCACCCGTCCGTCCTGCAGCCCGCATGCCGATGCCATAAGGACGCCCTTTAGGGAGGTAACGACTCGTCCGGTATTCACGTCCGTCGCTTCGTACGCATAGGCATAGTCCCGGGATAATTGTGTGGGTGCCGATCCCCATCCCAGGTTTTCATAGTCTTGACGCTCGTACGAGATGCGCTTGCCGTCCGGCGACCAGAGTAAGGCTGAAAACCAGCTCGTACCGCGACTGCCCCGAATCTGCCGGACCCTCCCTCCATTTACTCCCATGACCCAGATTGCCGTGCCGTCTGCGATGGTCAAAGCGATTCGCGTTCCATCCGGAGAGGGAACTCCATCCTTACCCTCTGGCCCGATCAGGTTCGGTGCTCCACCGTTCAGCGGTATCACCCAAACGCCGGCGCGGTGGTCGATGGTCCCGCTCGCCAAAAGACGCGAGCTATCGGCGAACCACGCAAGCCGGTCTACTTGTAGCCCTCGTGGTGTCCTGAGAGGGCGGGTGAAACCGTCGCTCATTCGGCGCACGTACGTCGCGCCTCCCAACGTCCCGAACGCGAGTTCCTCGCCATTCGGCGATAAGGCTGCAGCCGTGACTCTGTTCTCACCGGCCTGCATAGTGATCTGCTCAAATAGCGGCTCTTTGGGCGCGAATATTTTGGCTGCGATCGCCCATAGAACGAAGCCACAAACGATGCAGGCAGCCAAGCTGGATACCCATAACCGGGCTTTCACTCGCCGCGGCGTATCCGCGCGGCCTGTTTCGATCATCCCGGTCAGCCGGCTTGACACTTCCGCGGCAGATGGCCGTTTGCTTGGATCTTTGGCCAGCATCGAGCTGATCAATGAAGTTAGGGCCGGCGAAACTCTGCGGCTCAACGCAAAGCTTCCCCTCGGTGTATCGTGCGCAATTGCGTGGGCAGTATCGATCGGCGAATCGGAGAGGAAGGGATGATGTCCTGTCGAAAGCTCGTGCAGCACTACGCCCAGCGAAAAAACGTCGCTTGCGCTTGTCGCTGTTTCCCCGCGGGTCTGCTCAGGCGACATGTAATTCAACGTGCCACCCGGCATGCAGGAAGGGTTCGTCGCGCGAGCTTGGCCTGCCGCCATTACCTGACGCGCGAGCCCGAAATCCAGTACTTTGACGTAGCCGTCCGGGCGCACCATCAGGTTTTCGGGCTTGATGTCGCGATGCACGATATTGATGGCGTGCGCTGCCGCCAATGCTTGTGCGATTTGCCGGCCCCAATCCATGACGCTTGCCGGGGGCTGCGCCGCCCTGCAATAGCTGCGCAGGGATTGCCCTTCGATCAGCTCCATCGCAAGCGCGATCTGCCCCTCGACCCGGATCACTTCGTAGATCGTCACTATGTGCGGGTGATTCAGAGACGATGCGGCCCTCGCCTCGCGAATCAACCGCTCCGCTGCGGCTTCCGTCGCCGTCAAACCGGGGGCTAGCACTTTCAATGCGGCCATGCGCCGCAGATCGATATCGCGGGCTGAATAGACCGCTCCCATCCCGCCCTGTCCCAACTTGCTGATGACCTCGTATTGACCGATCCTGTCTCCGGGTCTTGGCACCAGCCCAGCGGGCTCTTCCGGGGCCTCATCCCGCGTGCTCTCAATCAATTCGAGAGTCATGCGCAGTACTTCCGGGTCACTCGTTGCAGATTCGGCAAAGGCGAATCGTTGGTCGGTTGGGAGCTCGACCGCGCGTTCGAACAAGTCGTAAGCGCACTTCCACTTCTCGTCCGTAAAACCGTTTCCTTTTACCGGAAACATCGCGGAATTGTCGTTCTCTTAGGGCTAATATTATAGCCGACGCAAGTAGCATGCGGCACATTGACGCCTCGCTGTCATGACCACGCGCAAAGGGCCGGTCGTAAATTCCAATCAAACGGATCCCGAGCACATCGCGCAGCTCATGGAAGGTCTCCGGCATGGCGCAAGGAGGCCGCAGGTCAATTAGTTGCGATCTTCTACCCGGAGCTGCGCCGCCTGGCGCGTTCTCGCATGCGACGTGAGCAGCCGCCCCACACTTGGCAGCCCACCGTGTTGGCACGCCCAAGCAGTCGATCTTTCAGCCGAGCTGGATCTAAACACCACCAGCGCGTCCGACCTGGCGGACATCGAAACTCTCCTATCCGCCTGTCGGATATTGATCCCCAGCTCCGAACCATTGTCGAAATGCGGGTTTTTGAGGGATTTTCTATTGCGGAAATCGCTTCAGAACTGAACTGTGCCCCGCGAACGGTTGACCGGCGAGGGTCGCGGGTTACAAGCCTGTCTACAAAATTTCTCACTCGAGTGGCGTGAATTGACCCCCTGCTCTCCCTTTATTTACTAGCAAGACAATTTTCCATCGAGCCGGCGATGCACACCGGCGCCGATGGAAGGAGAACCCATGACATTTGAATTCAAGCATCGATTGTTTATGACCCTTGCCGTCGCAGGCGTCGCCTCCATCGTGAACGCTCAATCCGGTTTGCGAGATTCTGAGCACGCCGCGCCGGAAGCCACGATTGAGGATTTGCAGCCATTTACCCACACGGCTTTTATCCCTGTTGGGTCTGATTTATCATCCCTCAGATTTCGGGGCGTGAAAGCAGTCGTAATCCCCACTAGAAAAGGATCGGCGGTGGATCGGCACTATTGTGCAGAACTGGCTTTTAGAGACCCAGGCGGCTCTATGTACTGCCCGTCCGTGCGATTGGGAGGATTCACCCGCGCCTATGAAGTCACTTACTCGTTCGACGCTCAGCCGCTGTCATCCGACGAGCATGGCGACAGGCACTTTACTTTCAGCGTGTATTTTCGCCCGGAAGAATTGAGTCCAGCAGAGTGGGATCTGCTCGTGAGATCGCGCAAAGCCCGTACGGATGCGGCAGGATTCTTCGAATTGACAACATCGAGAATGCTGGAGGAACGGTCGGTGATCGACGAGGAGCATTCAACATTCTGCGACGGGGATTACAGGGACGGTTCCTGGGTTCCTACAAATACTCAGTGCAAGGACAAACTCACTCTCAAGAAGGTCATGGTTCCTTCGGCCTACCTCACTGTACAGGTAGAACCGAAACCTTCCAGGTACAGTTCAGTGCACTTCCCAAACAGTTACCAGTAGCGTTCGACTAAGGAGAGGATTGAAATGGCAACAACGGCGACTCCTAACTCAGGTGCAGCACCAAAGAAGAACAAAAAGAAGAAGGAAGAGACGGCTCTTGACAACGAGTTGCGGAACGGCAGCGAGCCCACGGGAAGAGCTCAAGCACCGGTCGAGACAACTCTCACCGGCTTGCTAAAACGCCGGACAGGTGAGTGCTGCGCCTTTGATTACGATGGGCGCGGCAGGGCGGATCACGTGCTATTTCTTGACGCGGGGGCTGGGATCTGAGGAACTCGGCTGATCGCGGTCTGGCGATTCGACTGCTATAGCACCGGACGTGTGGATTACCTCGGCCCTTTACCGTCCAGGTAAAGGAGCCATCTATATTTTCAGGAAAAACGAAAAGGCGCATTTTGATAAGCCGTCTCTCGCGGTACAGCCAAGGTGATCCGGGCCGAGGCATCGCCGGCTTCGCTCTCAACAGCAAAAACGATCGCATCGCCGCCATCGATTATACGGGCTGCGGACGAGCAGATCATCTCTTACTGTACGGCCTCGGTCCGGTACACTACCGCGTTATCAACTGCGAAAAAAAAAGCCAACTCCTAGGAGTTCGTGAAAGTCGCTGACGCCTGACAGCCGTTCTGTCCCCGAACCTTGGAACTGCCTGTCCAACGCGCCAGTTGGTGATGTGAAGAGCGCTGCTCTCTAGACAGCGTTTCGCGCCAAATCTATGCCGATCTCATATAGCGACGCCTACAGGCGATCTCTCGGAGGATCCACATAGTCTATATCGAGCCACCCACGCTGGTTGAATTCAAGTTGATGCGTATACGCCGATGCACTCATCAACGCCGGATTAGTGCCGTAAAGTCAAGAGCCAATCTCCATACGCTCTACTCAGCGGCTTAGTTCAAGTCGTCGTATCAGGAATGCGTCGGCGATCCGCTTCTTCTCGCTCTCTACCCCACTGCGCCGGCTCACTCCCGATACAACCGGAAAGACTTAACCGAAAAGATGTTCCGGAGTTTTTGAGGGATTTTCTATTGCGGAAATCGCTTCAGAGCTGAACTGTGCCCCGCGAACGGTTGACCGGCGATGGTCGTTCTCCCGTAAATGGCTGGAGCCAGTTCGCCCCCGAGTCGCAGGATTAAGTAGGTTGCCAGCGCGCCGGCAGCGGTAACGGCGCGCGGGTAATAAGCCCGTCTAGGAAAAATTTCTCACTCGAGTGGCGTGAATTGACCCCCTGCTGTCCCTGTACCTAGTAGCGAGGCAATTTTTCCATCGAGCGGTGATGCACACCGGCGCCGATGGCTAAGCGCTCAAAGACAATCCGCTGGATTTGGTCGGCTTTTGAAATGCCTGCGCGAGGAGATACAGGAATGTATTTTTGTTACGGCACATACACCGCATTGGGGACTGCATTTCTCGATAAATGGAGGGGGACATATATGAAACGTTATTTCAACGAGCTGGCGAGGCGAGCGCTTCTGCTCGCCGTCAGTATGACAATCCTTTCACTACTTAGCAGCCAAAGCCTGGCAGCCGCAGACGGCACTGGCGACTCGGGTGGCATAAGCCACGTTTTGCTGCTTAGCGTCGATGGGCTCCACGAAAAGGATCTCGCCCGTTATGTAGAGTTGAATCCTAAGTCGTCACTAGCAGAACTAACTCATTTGGGCATTACGTATACCAAGGCATCAGCCAGCAAGCCGTCCTATTCATTTCCAGGGCTGCTCTCCATGGTTACGGGAGGTAGCCCTCGCACAACGGGCGTTTTCTACGACGATAGTTACGATCGCAATATGTTTCCTCCCGGCTCAGACTGTACGGGCCCCAGCGGGTTCGACATAGGCTACGACGAAAGGATTGACTTTGACCAGAATAAACTCTTCAGCGGCGGTATTAATCCCGCGAACCTGCCCAAGGAAATCATCTCGGGAAAATGCGTAGAAGTCTATCCACACAGCTTTCTCCGCGTCAACACCATTTTCGAGGTGGCACAACAAGCAGGGCTGTATACGGCTTGGTCGGACGACCGTCCCGCCTACGACATCGTGAGGGGGCCCTCAGGCCAGGGGGTGGCGGATCTTTATACGCCGGAGCTTGACTCATCAGCTACTAATCTTTTCTCATCTGCTCCTGCTGGTGCTACATTTAACAGTTCGGTGGATACAGCTATAGGGTACGACACGCTGAAAGTGAACGCCATTCTTCTCGAGATCGCGGGACAACTACCCGCGAACAGTGAGTCTTCAGGTAGTACACCTGCAGTACCAGCAATTTTCGGCATGAACTTCCAAGCTGTCAATGTCGGGCAAGAGGTGGCTGGTGGCGGCTATCTTGACGCGGCAGGGACTCCGAGCCCCGAGTTGCTAAAAGCACTAGATTTTACGGACCAATCAATCGGCAAGTTTGTGGCAGCATTACGTCAGCAAACCATATTCGAGAAAACAGTGGTCATCGTCACCGCGAAGCATGGTCAGACGCCGATCGACCCCACCAAACGTTTGATTGTAGACAGCACCATCATCCCTAATTTAGTGAATAGCGTACAGGCTGGCCTGCTGGCCCAAGCTAAGCAAGACGATGTTAGCTTGCTGTGGCTCAACGATCAGAGCAAAGTGAACGCTGTTGTGGCTGAGTTAAAGGCCAACAAGGCACAGGCCCACATCGACAGAATTCTGTCCGGTCATTCACTCACCAAACTTTTCAATGATCCGACGACCGACTCACGCGCGCCCGATATCATCGTGCTGCCGGAACCTGGTGTAATCTATGCAAGCCCGACGGCAGCAAAAATTGCTGACCATGGCGGTTTTAACGAAGATGACACGCACGTCGCCCTTCTCGTCGCTAACCCTCACTTCGACGAGGAGCGTATCTCCCGACCTGTCGAAACAACACAGATTGCGCCGACGATTCTCAGTTTCTTAGACCTGGATCCTCAAAAGCTACAGGCAGTAGGACTAGAAAACACAAAAATCCTGCCGGGCATCGGAGAAAACAACCAACAATAGCCGTTGGCCATTTCCCAATGCCGCATCACCTCTTTGGAGCGGCCGACGTTGCAAGAGGTTTCAGCACAAGGATGAGTTCGTCACGGGTTGGGTTTCTCGAGTTATAGCTCTCTTTTTTTTCGAGCGCTCGAAAGGTGATCTGCCTTAAAGCCAGCATCGACCTGGGCGGACCGGAGTGAAGGCGCGCCAATAATTCCTCCGCACCTGCTGTCCTCGTGAGGTACGAGCCTGCGAAAGTCCACCGCTACGCATAAAAGTATGCCCACGGATGGAGCGGACAAAGTCATCCGCGCGGCAACCGTTATCGGGACAATCATCCCCCATTCTGATTTCTGGGATCGCGAGTGCTGCGGCTGTTTGAACGCGATTATTCGCGGCGACCAGGCCGAGATCGTGTGCAACGAGTGTGAGAAGGTTATTCGCACTGTGCCGGCAGCCGACGTCAAGAAAGTGCTCGAGGAAATGCAGTCAAGTATGGATATCGCACAGGATGGTGCCCTCGTTGCGGAACCGCCCACATCGCGCCCGAGTTTTCGGAGTTGTAGCGTTTATCTGCGACAACTGCGGCGCATCGGTTGATGTCAGAACAAACTGAGCTGGCCACGAGCCGCGATGTGAGCAGCCAGTTGCTCAGTCAAAAACTTTCCCCATACTAGCTACCCAGTGACGCCCAAAGGAGGACCTTGACGACATGAAGAGCCTTTTTCGCTCAGTAGCTATAGAAATAACAGCCAAGCTGTTCATCATACGATCACCAATGCAGGTGTGTGGCACTGGCGGATAACTTTTGCTGCAAACGACATATTCACATGGTTAATGCTTGTGGCTCAGCAACATATCAATTGATCACTGCGCTCGAGCTTCAACCGTAATGACCTGTTCGTAATTTGCCAGCCCGCGGTAGCGGCGTACGGGTTACAAGGCTGTCAACAAAAAGTTCTCACTCGAGTGGCGTGAATTGACCCCCTGCTCTCCCTTGACTTACTAGCAAGACAATTTTCCATCGAGCGGTGATGAACACCGGCGCCGATGGCTAAACGCTCAAGACAATCTGCCGGATTTGGTCGGCTCTTGGAACGCCTGCGCGACAACCGCCGGCGCGAATAACCACTTTCGTAAGCAATGGAAAGAAATGTTATGAAGACTCGCAAGAACACACTCATTGGGCTGACGCAATTCTCAGGATCGTCCGGTATCGCAGCTCGCCGCACCATCGCATACTTGTGCGCCGGACTACTGCTCGGATGGCCGGCGCCGGCGCAAAGCGTCGTCGAATGCCAACCCACCGCGCCTTTTGCAAACCCGCAATTCGCGGACGGCAATTCAGGCTTCTCACCGAACACATCTGCATCCGCCGCGGCGCGCAACTTTGCCGTGGGCGATATTAATGGCGACGGTAACGACGAGCTGGTGACCGTCGTACCCGCTCAGAATAACGACAGCTCAATCTCCACGAATTCAATACTCGTATCGCGCTGGATCCAATCGGGCTGGTCCCCGATGCAGGGGATTCCAAACACCACACTTTTTGCGAATTCGTCGTTTGCGCAAATTAGACCACCAATTGTTCTCAACGATCCTCGGGTTGTTGGTCAGTTTCAAATATATACGCCACTCAGTGTGCAGGGTGTTACCCTGGCCGACGTCGACGGCGATGGGATTAAAGACGTCATCGTCTCCGAGTGCTGGCAGCTTACCGTCTACGGTGGACCGGGGGCGATATACAATCATTGCCAAGACCAGGTGTACACATATGCTTTCGGGGCCCCGGTGCTGCTTACAACGATCGCCGATAACCTGTACGGGCCGAGTATCTGGTTCAAGGCCCGCAGCACAGACAAGCAGTTCAGCCGGCTCACTGCTGCCGTTGATGGTTCCGCCCAAATGTTTATTCACATCAAACAGTATGTGAACGGCAGCTGGGTGAGCCTACCCGGCGACAATAATTACATAGGCGTAAGCGCCGTCAGTTGGTTCGGGGATGCTGAAGCTTGTGTCCACAGCCCCGGCTGTCTGAGTGTTTCTGACGTCAACGGCGACGGCCTCGCGGACCTGGTTTTCGTCAGCCGATACTATAAGGCGTGAACACCTTCAAGATCGGCGTCCAGTTGTCCAGCAGCACGGCGTTTTTCGGTGGCGCTTCGGAAATATCGAGCAGCATTCCGGTGTTGCCGAGCAATTCCGGCGGCAGCGGCCTCGATCAAACGGTCCTCAGTAGCTTGCAGATGGGCGACATCGACGGCGATGGGAAAGACGAACTGATTTACAAGACTGCCGATGGCGTGTTACATGCTTTTTATTGGAACACGCAGACGAGCGATTTCGCGGCCGTCGCGGATCCGAACGGCGAACTGACCCACCAGCCTCTTGCTATTCCCTGGACCTACACGATCACTCCAAAGCCTTTTGGGGGCGTGCAGCCCGGACTCTTCTATATCGGTAACACCACCACCTATGGATTTTTCCTGGCGTTCGGAAACGTCAATGGGATACCCACTGTAAACCAAACCTTCCTGTTCGCCAGTCCTATTTCCGGCGACGCCGGATTCAGGCCCTCCGGCTACTCGGGATACTTTCGCGTGCCGGTGGAAAACGGGAATCCGGTCCTGCTCGCCCGATCGTCGAACGGTCTGGTGCTGGATAATTTTGGAACGGTCAGCCTCGACCGGGGATATCCGGCGTACAGAACAAGCGGGCAGAAGCTCGCCTATCAGTACATCAGCGGAGAGGCAGCCGGCAATAACGACATTCGATCTTTGTATCCCGACCCGGCGGTTCCCTGGGCTTCCGTTCAATACCAGGTCGAAACCTTGGCGGCGCCTTCGAGTTCGACGGGTATATCCGTGGCCGATTTCCAGTTCGTTCAAAAGCAAACGATTGAAGAGCTGACCGCCGTCCAGGCCGTGAACAATCTTTACGGGGTCATGGGCCAGATCCTGACCAATACTTATCTGGTCAAGGATGCGGCTCTCACCGAGACCACCAGCGTGCTCGGTCTCTCCTCTCAGCCGGACGTTGCGCAAAACGTGCTCAACATTGTCACCACGGGGTTGGGAAATCTCGGAACTGCCCTCAGCTTCGCCAGTTCGGTCGTTCAGCTTACGAAGGATGCCACCCAACTGGCGGACATTATCAACAGGCTGAGCGCGGCAAGCAACGTGGCATACCTTATGGGCGCTGTCACTGGCGATATAGCGACCTATGCCGCGCCGACTCCCCCTGACCTTTCCACGGGCACTTATGATCTGAAGACCGCTTTGGATAACGACTCCCTCGCGGTGGCTACTTCCAATTCCTGTCACCAGCTTGCAGCGCTGTCTTCGTGGAATCAAAGCAAATTCGTCGCAGATAGCCTGCTGACGGGGACTATCCCGCTCGACCTTGCCACCCAGCAGGACCTCCTTCAGGCAGGTGAGGCTATATTCCGTTTGAATGTGTGGCAGGCGCTCGTTCCCTCGAAGTGGTCCGAGGTTTCCGTCAAAAAGCTGCAAGGGCCGCCTTCTTTTTGCCAGAACTGCCTGTTTACCGGGAACGGGAGTTACCCTGTGAATTATTCAATCCAGGCGAGGGCGTCCTGCAGCAATGATTTCGGTAGTGCGCAGGGCATTGTGTCGCTTATCCTCGAAGATCCGAGTACGCATAACTATCCGAACCTTACTGCCATGAATGCGCTCTTCGCCAGTCCGCCCGACGGGCTGGGCGCGCGTCCCTCCGACGTTCTGCTCAACAACAACGGCTGGAGCGTGCCTTATCAGAGCAAAGATGATTCTCTCTCTCACTTTTTCTTTAACACCGACTATCTCATGCTCAACTGCAGCGGCTTCAGCCCGCTTAGTCAGCAAATAACACCCAACAGTGCACCCGAGAGTGTGGGGCCCGTGCTGCAGGACAACCGCCGGCCCGTGCGGAGACGCGCCCCGTCCGCGAATGCGCAAATCGCGGCGTTGGTCGCGGACGTCAAATCGAAACTGAAGGACGAGAGGCTGCGCGATCGGCTGGTCATGTTTCTTGAGGTAGCGGGCGACCGGCTGAAGCAGGATCAACGTTTCGAGCGCGAGCCTGACGAAACGATTCGTCTGCTGAACGTTTTCATTACTCAATCGCAGTTTTACGCGGAACAAGGCGCAACCGACAGCGAGATCTCCCGCGCGGAATCGATTGAGGCCGTCGCGATTCGCGATTCGCTGCTGGCGGCCGCGACCGTGGCAGCGGATCAGTAAGATCGCGCAATCGATGTGTGAGCAGGTTTTCGCTAGGACTCAGGGGTAAGCTGGTGCTCGAGCCACGGCGCTGGAAATTTGTGGCGAAATTTTGTTTTTCTCTTTTCGAGGGCAATCGGATCGAGTCTGATCCGATTGCCTGCGGCAACCCTAGCCGACTCAATCACATCGAAGCCCTTTGCCGCCGCCAAAAAAAAGCGCTCAGTAGTGGCGCGAATCGACCCCCTGCTCTCCCTTTATCCAGTAGGGGACAACCAAGACCAGGTTGCCGGAAGTGATGCAGTGAAAACTCAATTGCTAGGGAATTTCAGCGGATGTTTTTAGCGGCGCTGGTCGGAAGGAGAGACGGACATGAAAACGCAAACAAGCCCTCAGAAGCTGCCTGGGCTCGGCGCTTTTGGGGCCGGTGATTTCGGTGGAAACAGCTTTTCGGCGACATTTGTTCTGCAAGCAATATGGACCGCCTAGTGTTAAGCAAGAAATTGGCCCTCCTCGCGGCCCTGAGCCTTCTTGCGAGGGTTCCCGCTGTTTGTCAGGAGGCGCATGAGTTATCGCGTGCAGAGATCGAGAACATCGTTCGCGAGTACATTCTGCAGCACCCCGAAGTAATTGCGCAGGCTGCCAATCTTTATGCGGAGCATGAGCAAGCGGCGCAGAAAGCGCGAGCCAAAGAGGCGGTAGTCGCTAAGCTCGCCGATCTTCAACAAGACCCATTGTCGCCCGCTACCGGTGCCGCCGGTGGCGTCACCATAGTGGAGTTTTTTGATTACCACTGTGGATACTGTAGACGCGCCGAGCCCATGATCGAGAAACTGCTGGCGGACCATCCCGATATCAGGTTCGTTTTTAAAGAGTTCCCCTTCCTCGGGCCCGAATCATTGATTGCCGCTAAAGCAGGCCTCGCTGCCGACAAACAGGGCGGCTATTTGAAATTTCATCAGGCGCTAATGGCTTTGCCCGGCTCCATCACCATGGAAGCCATCGAACAACTGGCGGCGAAGCAGGGTCTCGACGTCGCGAAATTGAAAGTCGACATGGAGTCGCCCGCGGTTCAATCGATCCTCGCACGAAATAGCGAACTGGGACGCCAAGTGGGTGTAAAGGCCACTCCGAGTTTCGTAATCGGCTCGGAATTTGTGCAAGGGGCAATTGATGCCACTACTTTCGAGCGGCTAATCGCGCAGGCTAAGCCAGCCATTGCGCAGCGTACCGGTTCAACAGTTGAAAGAGCTAGTCCATTGCACTAGCCAGCGAAGAGTAAACGTACCGCTGCCCCTCGTACCGGCGTCGGCGCGAATGGTCCCCGGCTGTCTGGGGAACCGCCCACTGTTTCCAAACCAAGAAAAGGACAGAAACTCAATGAAGCGATTGCGATCGAAGCGCACAGGGCGGGTGCTGCCCGTTGTGCGCGCTCTACTGGTGATAGCCGGCGCCGCCGCGCTGCTGATTACGCCATGCATCGCGCAAGTGCAAAGCGCACAAACGCAAAACCCCCTCGCACTTTCCGAATTTCGCCAGGTCCTAGTGGACTTGGGAGCCTATATCGACGCTCACAAAGGGACAAACCTCGCCAGCCAATTTTCCGCGCTATCGGATGAACAGCTTGAGAAAGCTTACCAAGCTGCCCCAAATTCGCGCGAGCTCCAAACTGCGGTCGCGGCGCTGAAGGAGCATGACGCCGCCGTGGCAAACGGCTCTACGCCCGCTCCACGGGCGATGTCTGTTCCACGCGCACAGGTCACACCGAATGCCGTGTTTGGCAGTTGCCCGCCCGGTTCGATCATTGACAACTCCACGGGAGCAACCTGCACCCCGAACTACCCGGACCCCAACAACACTTCTTGGCAAACCGTGGTGAAAGCGCTGTTTCCGTTTGGCGCATTCTCCCCAACCGATTACCCCGACGTGAGCTCGCAGTCATGCGGTTTAACGGTCGAAGCCAATCTGGAACAGGTCAACGCCATCCTCACAGGCATTCTTCAAACGCTCAGCCCCATATGCTCCGCCCTCCCGCCGATTGCCAGCAACGTTTGCTGGGCTGCTGCCGCTGTCGTTGCGGGAGCCGACCAAGCAACCGCCGGCCTATTTCTGGACTGCACGTGGCAGGATGGTAATGTCAATGCCGCCGAAGTTGACGCCGGCTTCCACAACACGGTCACCATCTTCAACGCCCTGAACACTGGATTTGCGTCCGCGAGCACGCAGCTCACGAACGTCAATAATCAGATTACGGGTGAGTTTGGCGGTCTTACCACCCAGGTCGGGAACACTAGCAGTCAGATTACCGCTCTTAGTACCCAAGTTGCGAACGTTGACGTACATCTCACCAATGTTGACAACCATATCGCGACGGAGTTTGCAACCCTGACGACAGCAGTGAACCAAGCCACGGCACAACTGAATGCCGAGTTGAAGCAAATTATGAAGTTGGAACTGGAGCCGAACGGTCAGAAGGTGATTAATCCCGCGATTCTAACTTGCACGGGTAGTAATTGCCCGAACGTTTTGGCCGCCTGCCCTACGGCAGGCTGCTCTTGGAACAACGTCGGACCGCTCCCCTAACTAACTAAGATCGCAAAATACGCGACACAACAGAAGGGATCATCTTTCGCCACCACGGAAGATAATCCCTTTCCTGACATAGTGAACGGAGAAGATTCTTGACCAAGTCCACTAAGCGCGCCTTTCTATGGGCAATACTCTTGGGGTCGAACCTCTCCATTGGTTGGGGGCAAAATAGCCCGCAATCCCCGTGGACGGCTTATACGACGAGCAGCGTCCGACCTGAGAAGCGGAGTAAGTTTGAGGGCTACCTTAAGCGGTGGGTAGCTGCTTGCAGGAAAGCCGGCGTGCCGTGGTTCCATACCTTCGAAACTTTTGCCGGTGACACAACAGAGTACATCACGATCATGCCTGTCATGCGGTTCGGAGATCTGGACGGCTCTTCGCCAGTTGAAAGGGTTGTAGGACAGGCCCAATGGAAGCATTTCTCGAACGCGACTGCCCGCTGCTACACATCGCAGACTCGCCAGTATGCAACCCCACACACTGAGAGCGAGATCAACAAAACGGGAGCACTTTCGGGTGCTTATTGGATAGAGACAAGAACACTGGCAGCGCCAGGCAAGATGAACGACTACCTAATCTGGCTTAGGGATGATTACCGTCCCGCGCTCGAGAAAGCTGGCGTGCGTCGCTTCGAAGTCTCGCAACCGGTCTTCGGCGCAGTCGCTGGTGAAATCATAACAACGCGAATGCTGAATGATCTTGCGGACATTGACTCCGGGCCAGTGTTGAGCAAAGCGTTGAACGATGAGGATGCGCGTGCTATGGCGGCCAAGTCTGGGGCTTTGGCAAGTTCCTCAAGCACACGCATCCTACGTTTGCGCAGTGACTTGAGCTATTGAAGGACAAACTGGAAGATTCCGGTTTACGCACCAGTCCCGCTACAATTACCGGCTCACCCCCACGATCAAGGGTACGGAAACCTGATGCTCACGCCGGAGCAGCAGGCCGTAGCGGATATTACGTAATCCTCCCCAGTTTTGTGGAGTGCGGGAGGATAAAGTAACCTTCTCGGAGCACAGGGGTAGCTCGCGGCTTCCCGGCATCATGCCACTCCTGCCGACTTACTCGCACGATTAGCATTGTGACCAATAGTTGACATGTATATCCACATAACTGCCGGCGCGCGGCGGGTCGATCATCCAGGAACCTTGAAACAATCAAAATAAATCAACTCGCGCGAGCAGAACTTCTAAGTGCTCCCTCGCACTCTCACACTGCAGGCAAATCAGCTTACCGTTCACATACGATGTGATTTCCGCCTTGCAATAGTCACATTCCGCCCTTGGTAGATCGACCCGGAAAACGAAGTAATGCTTCCCGCCCATGCGGACCTTCACTGTACGGCTATTGAAGCCTTCTCCGCAGACCTCGAGCAGGACGCCGTCGGGAAGGCGGGAGATAATTCCTAATTTCGATTGCCCATCAACTTCAGGAACCAATTCAAAAGCTGGAATGATGCGAGACAGATGCACAAACTTTCCGGGGTCAGGACAGTCCGGATTGAGTGCATTTGTGTTCATACGTAAATACCTTTCCCATGGGCTCCCCTCCTAGGGTGCGGGAGACAGCGCCCCCTAAACCTCTGCCCGGGAAGAGTTCGGTAACGAGCTGCGTGACACCCATTACAGTAGATGCCGGCAGCCGGGTACAGGATAGCTATCGAATACCCGAGATGAAGCGTGGACACCCTCAGAGCTCGCTTGAACAGCAAAAGAGCCCATCCCTGAAAACAGACCTCTTGCAATCCCCGACCATTCCTGACTGGGGCTGGCCGCAGAACGCGCTTCAACGTTCGACGACGCATGAAAGTCCCTGTACCTGCTGATTCAGGGTCATCCAGTGATCTGTAACGTGCTGATTTCTTTGGTGGGCCCTGTAGGATTTGAACCTACGACCAAAGGATTATGAGTCCTCTGCTCTAACCGCTGAGCTAAGGGCCCAAGTCATGCTATTGCAATAGCTTAGGCTTGTTTTACGTCGACACGGCCCGCCTGGTCAAGCAAAAACCCTAATGAGTCTCTGCACATCGGCGTCCCGTGCGACGTTCTCCTGCATTGTATCGTTCATCTTTTCGAGTTGCTAAAGAGCGTGCTGTGTACCCGCGCGATGACCGCATTGCGGCATCGATTACACTCGGTTCAATGTCCCATAACGGCAAAACTGGAGCGCGCATTGAGGGCTCGTAAATCGACTTCACCCGAAACACCCACCCGGAATGATCGGCCTTTGCCTCTGTTTAGAGAAAGGGAATAGCAAATGAGCTCTTTGCAACCAGACACCACGCCGCCACCAACGCAAATCAACGCGGCCTTATTGCTCATCAGGATCGCCGGCACTTTGGCGTTCCTCTATCACGGCAGCGCCATTTTGTTCGGCGCGTTCGGCGGTCCGGGACCACGCCAGTTCGCCGCCTTCATTCACGCCCCAACCGTGGTCGGCTACCTAATCGGCCTGGCACAGCTATTCGGCGCGCTCACGTTCCTGACGGGTATTCTGATTCGCCTCGGAGCAGCGTGCATCATTGTGGTGATGCTCGGAGCCATCTTCCTGGTGCACCTCCCGCATGGCTTCGACATAGGCAAAGGCGGCATCGAATATGCTCTCACCCAGTTGCTCATCGCCGCAGCGCTGTTCCTCGCAGGCGCCGGCGCCTGGTCCTTAGGGCCCAAAGCCCGTCGAAACCGCGGATCCTAAAGTTGAAACGCTGTGCGCGCGCGTCAACCATGGGCCGCAAACCCATCAATGGCACAATCATCTGAAGATGCGTCCTCGCTTGTCGCGCGCTCTTTTTCGAAATCTCGCCCCACTCGGTCTCGCTGCCGCTCTCATCGCGCCGGTTTCCCCCGCCGGTCAGGCTGCTCAAGCGGCTCACGCCCCAAAGCCCAAGATCCAGACCTTTGCTCCGGCGCTTGTTGAAACCGGTGAGAACCTGTTTCTTCAGAATTGCGCCTTTTGTCATGGCCGCGATGCAGGGGGCGGCGAGACAGGCCCAGATCTAACCCGCTCAAAGGTTGTCGCGGAAGATAGGGGAGGCGACAGGATCGGCACTGTCATCCGCAACGGCCGGCCGGAAAAAGGCATGCCCCGCTTCAGTCTGCCTGATCAGGACATCGCCGCTCTCGTCGCTTTCATCCACACCCAGAAGACAAAAGCCGAGTCACAGGTCGGAGGCCGCCGCGGCGTCGATGTCGCCGACCTGCAGACCGGCAACGCCCAAGCCGGCAAGCAGTATTTCGATGGGCACTGTTCCTCCTGCCACTCGCCGACTGGCGATCTCGCCGGTGTAGCCACCCGCTATCAGGGCCTGAAACTGGAGGAGCATATGCTGTATCCGGAACGCGCACGCGCGAAAGTAACGGTGACACTGCCTTCCGGCGAGACCATCTCCGGCAAGCTCGCCTATCAGGATGAGTTCACTATCGGGCTCGATGACGCTTCCGGTTGGTATCATTCATGGCCTGCAAAGCAGGTGAAGTACAAGATCGACGATCCTGCTGAAGCCCACGTCACGCTGCTCGAGCAATATACCGACGCCGACATCCACAACTTGATGGCGTATATCCAAACCCTGCGCTAAAAGGCACGCCACCCGATCCCTATATGAAGGTTCTCCGCATTCAGTCCCACTGCACCGCCCGTTTCGCGTTCGCCCTGCTTCTGTGCGCTCCGCTGTTCGCGCAGGGGCTCGACCCCGCTATGCTCCTGCACCCGCCCGACGACAGTTGGCCTGGGTATCACGGCGACTATTCCGGCCGGCGCCACAGCCATCTCACCCAAATCACTCCGGAGAACGTTCAGCAGCTCGGGCTTGCCTGGGCTTTCCAGACAGGCGTGACCGCGCAGCTCAAGAGCACTCCCCTGCTTGTCAACGGAGTGCTGTATTTCAGCACCCCCGACAACGTATGGGCCGTCGATGCGCGCTCCGGCCACCAGCTCTGGCACTACATCTATCCGCCTAACAAAGGTTTTCACATCGGCCAGCGCGGCGTCGCGATGTACAAGGATTGGCTCTACTTCACCACCCCCGATGCGCACCTGGTGTGCCTCAACGCGAAGGATGGAGCTGTTCGCTGGAACGTCATCGTCGCCGATTCGCACAAGGGCTATTGGACGACAATGTCGCCGCTCGTGGTACGCGACCACATTCTCGTCGGCGTCTCCGGCGACTTCGATAACCTTCGCGGTTTCCTCAGGTCCATCGACCCCGAAACCGGCAAGACCCAGTGGACCTGGTTCAGCACTCCTCCCCTCGGCACTCCCGACACTACTTCGGGCGGTATGACCTGGATGACCGGCACCTATGATCCCGATCTGAATCTCGTCTATTGGGGCACAGGCAATCCCACACCTGTGCTCACCGGAAAAACGCGTCCCGGTCCTAACCCCTACACCTGCGCCATTGTTGCCCTCAACCCTGATACCGGGCAGCTCGTATGGGCCTTCCAGGCCTCGCCGCACGACACGCATGATTGGGATGCCGTCGAAACTCCGGTCCTGGTCAATGCCGACTTCCACGGCCAGCCGCGCAAGCTGCTCATGCAGACATCGCGCAACGGCTACTTTTTCGTCCTCGATCGCACCAACGGCAAATGCCTTCTCACGGTTCCCTACGGACCGGTGAACTGGGCGAAGGGCATCGGCGAAGACGGCAGCCCGATTCCGAATCCCGCGAAGGAACCCACCCAGGACGGCGTGCTGATTGCCCCCGATGAGGGCGGCCTCACGAATTACCGCTCGCCCAGCTTTGACCCGCAAACCGGACTGTTCCTAGTGGACGCTCATCCCAGCTACGGCATTTACTTCGCGAAGCCCGCGGACGGCACGTTCGGCTGGGCCGGGGCCGATTATGACATCTGGAGTAAAGCTGTACTCGATGCCATCGACTATCAGACCGGCAAGATTCGCTGGCAGCACGAGCTTGGCCCGGAGGGTTCCGGCGCAGGCGTGCTCACAACCGACTCCGGCCTGGCGTTCACCGGCGATGCCCTCGGCAACCTGCTCGCCCTTCGCACCAGCGACGGCGAGACGCTCTGGCACGCCGGCACGGGCTCTCCTATGCAAACTTCGCCGCTGACCTACATGCTCGGCGGGCGTCAGTATGTTTTGACCGGATCGGGCAGCGTCCTTTTTGCCTGGGCGCTACCAACGAGCGAAAAATAGGCTAGGGCTACGGCCCTGCTTGCAAGTCATGCAACTCCATCTCTGCAGCACTTCGCAGTGGGCCACGGTCGCGCTGTACGGTTTGCCAAATTAGGGCTTCGTCCACCGCTTCGTACTCGTGGCGGTAAACATTGCCGGCTGCGGCCACAGCCGCCCAGTCGATCGCTGTGTGCCGATCCCTGATTTCGTCGGGTAAGCGTCGCGATGCCTCCGAGACAATCTCCAACGCGCGGACAACTGCGTAACACGGTCTTTCGATCTCTTACGAACGTATCGAAGTCCATTCGTGTCGTGAAGTCTTTGATCGCGTCGATGTTGTCGACAATATCGCGCAGGCGCTGTGCAGCGTTCTTAGAAGGCATGCACCGCATCGCGCAGGATGTTCTCGCGAAGCAGGGGCTTGAGAGTCTTGCGGTTTACGACGTCGACAGCGCCGTTAAATATTTCGTTGATATAGAGCTTCACTCTGGCGTACTCGAAGAGCCCCATCGGGCGATTCTGGTCGAGTTCGACCAGCACATCGATATCACTGTCTGCATTGACCTCACCGCGCGCGACCGAACCGAACACGGCCGCGTGAGACACGCCTAGCCCGTGTAACTCATTTTCGTGATCGCGCAGTGTGCGCAAGACCTGGTTGAGACCGCAACTCATATGTCGGCACGAGTCTAACAGATGCGCCTAACTCCGGCCAAGGGCAGGCGAAAAGGTTGGTTCCACCTGTCGCGTAGGTGCGCCTGCCGTCTCCAACGCCAGCAGGACGATCGCAACCCACACCGCATCGGCCACCAGCAGATGAAACAACTGCATCCAGATGGGCGCCAGCAGCGCCAGGTTGGAAATCCCCACGGCCAACTGAAACATGGCGAGCCCGATTACGCCGTACGCGGCGCGCCGCGTTCCGGCCGCGGTACTTCGCCTCGCCAGCGAACTTGCGGCCCAAACCAGGTACCCGGCTCCCAAGAGCGCGATGGCCGGGTGTGTCATGCGCAACCGCAGCAGTACGCTCGATGCGCTCGATAAATCCTGCCGCATCCCTGTGCTGAGCGACGCTGCCGGAAACAGCGTGTCACCCAACGCCGCAATGGCTCCCGTCACACTCACCAGCACCGTAAGTACCAGCGCCGTCTTCAGCTTGCCCGGCAACTCGGACAGCCGCAGCCTTTCAGCCCCCGAGTTCGCCAGCCACGCGGTTGCAGTAATCGCGGCGAGCAACAGCATCGTGTTCGTCAGGTGCGCCGACAGGTACCCCGCGCGTCCTGCCGACTGGTCTTTTGCCACCAACCGGAAGAGCACCAGTCCCGCTCCCAAGAGCGCTTCGATAAACAGAAACACCAGCGACCATACCGCATAACGCCGGACAGCATGCTGCCGCGGGAAGGCGGCAAAGGCCCACGCTACCAGCACCAGCATCGCGATGGTGTCGGCGCTGGTCATCATGCGGTGCGTGAATTCGATCGCCATAGGCGCGGCCATGTTCTGCGGGATTACCTGTCCATTGCAGAAAGGCCAATGCGCGCCGCAGCCGTCACCCGAAAACGAAGCCCGCACATAGGCGCCCCACAGGATCACCGGCAGGTTATAGGCCAGCACCACCCAGGCGAAGATCGCAAACCGCTTGCGTGACTGACTGCTTGAAAGAACCATCTACTTTCCAGCCATTCGCATGTAAGCGACTTTCAGAATCGCCGCCACGCTATCCACCTCGGTGATCCGGCCGTCCATTACCATCTCTACTGCCTCAGCGAACGGCCGCCATTCCACCGTGATTTCTTCTTCCGGGTCCGGGTGCGCCTTGGTTTCGGAAAGGCCAGTCGCCAGGTAAAACGTCTGGCTGTCCTCGTTGACGCCATTCGCGTTATCGACCCTGCCAATCTCCTGCCAGTGCTCGGCCAGCACGCCGGCCTCTTCAGCCAATTCGCGCCGCGCGACTTCGAGCAGATCCGTTTCGCCCGGATGCGAACCGCCCCGTGGAATCTCCCACGAATACCGGTTCACCGTATACCGCCATTGACCGACCAGCACGATCTCGTCGCTCTCATTCAGAGCCACGACCCCAATCGATGGCCGCACTTCTATGACGCCATAAATTCCAGGTCCGCCATCCGGCCGTATGACCTCATCCTCTCGCACGCGGATCCAGGCATTCTTATAAGCTGTGCGGGAAGAGATCGTCTTCCACGGATTTCTCGGCACCGCGTTTACGCCTCGCTGCAAATCGCAGCCAGTACATCCAGGTCTACGTTTCCGCCGGAAAGAATCACCCCGGCGGAACGAATTCCCTGCGGTAATTTGCTGGCGAGCAGCGCCCCTGCCGCAACCGCGCCGCTGGGTTCAACCAGCATCTTCATTCGTGTCAAAAGAAACCGCACGGCCGCTTTGATCTCTTCCTCTGAAACCAGCACGATGCCATCAGCCAGCGCCTGCACAACCGGAAACGTCGACTTACCGGGCGCCGTCGTCCGCAGGCCGTCAGCGATGGTCGGAGGCGGGGCAATCTCCACCCGTTCACCGCGCTGAAGCGATTGGTGCCAGTCGCTTGCCAGTTCCGGTTCCACACCGAATACGCGAATTCCGGGCCGCAACGCCTTCGCTACGATCAGCGTTCCGGAAAACAGCCCGCCTCCGCCCAGTGGCGTCAGAATCGCATCAAGCTCGGGATATTCATGCAGCAGTTCCAGCACGGCGGTGCCTTGTCCCGCCATGATCCACGGATGGTCGAACGAAGGCAGCAGCACCGCGCCGGTTTCGGCCGCAAGTTTCTCTGCAATCTCTTCGCGCGATTCCCGCAGCCGGTCGAAGAACACGATCTTCGGCCCGTACGCCCTGGTGGGTTCCAGCTTCGCCTTCGGTGCGTCGGTAGGCATTACGATGGTCGCCGCAACGCCCAGGTAGTCGGCCGCAATCGCCACCGCCTGAGCGTGGTTGCCGGACGAAAATGTCACCACACCGCGCTTGCGCTCTTCAGGGCTCAGCGAAAGCAGGAAGTTCAGGGCGCCGCGGATCTTGAAAGAACCGCCACGCTGCAGATTCTCGCACTTGAAGAACGTCTGGATGCCGGCCGCTTGATCAAACAGCCGCGACCTCAGAACCGGCGTCTTCTTGGCCAGAACCCGGATTCGCTCCGCCGCCCGTTCAATGTCCTCCAGTGTGACCGCCTGCCCCGCCGTTTCGCGAGTAGCTACGCTCATTAGTATCCAGCCCTCTTATCCACAATATTGATTAGCGGCTCGCCTTTAGCGAACCGCCTGAAGTTTTCAACGAACGGTTCCATTGCCAGATCGAGCCAGTCTGGATTTTGCGTACGGTCCGTGCAGTGCGGCGAGATCAGCACGTTTTCCATATCCCAAAGCGGCGAGCTTTTGGGAAGCGGCTCGGTTTCAAAAACGTCCAGCGCCGCCCCCGCGATCGTCTTTTCCTGCAGCGCCCGGACTAGCGCGGCTTCATCGATTAACGGCCCGCGACCCACATTGATCACAATTGCCGACGGCTTCATCGCCCGAAACTGCGTTTCACCGATCATGTGTTGCGTCTGCGGCGTTAGGGGAGCGGCAAGCAACAGCGTATCCAGCTCATGCAGGAATTCATCGAGCTGATCTGCCCCATAGATGCGGTCCAAAATCGCGTCCTCTTTCGAGAGCGCCGGCTTGCGGCGCGCGGCGTAAATCTTTATCCCCAGCGCCTTCGCCAACATCGCGCATTCCCGCCCGATCTCGCCGTACCCGACCACACCCATAACCTTGCCGGGCAGCCAGTCGACCTTGAAATCGTCCCACTGGTGTGCCCGCTGATTTTCCACCAGCCGCCGGACCCGCTTAGAGAAATACAGCATGCCAAGGACTGCAAACTCCGCGAGGGACCGCTTGAACACTCCCTTGGCATTGGTCAGAGGCACCGGGCTCTCGATCAGCTCCGGAAAGAGGACTTTTTCCACTCCGGCGGAGAGCGCATGAACCCATTGGACGCGCTTTGCATGCTTCCAAACCTCCGGAAAGTCAACCGTTGCGCCCGTCAGGCCCGAGTACAGAACGATTTCGGCATCTGCCGCATGCCGGCTTAATGCGCCGGTATCGTTCCCGACGAAAATCTCAGCGTCATCCCTGATTGCATCCAGATTCCGAAGAACATAGTGATCTGGAGGGCAGACAACCAGCAGGTTAGGCTTTCGCATGGGTGCTTACTAGCCATCTTAATCGGCGCCCTTTGCTGGGTTCGCTAAGCACGCTCGCTAAGCGGGTCCGCTAAGTTCGTTTGGCAAAAGAGTACGCCGCGTAGTGGGTGCGTTTCGTGAAGAGAACCCTAAGTTCGTAAAATAGAAATGTGCAAGAGCGTTGTACATGCGGTGCCTACCTTCCCGAGGGCGCCCGGTTCTGCCACAAATGCGGCAAGCCACAATTTGAGGAGGACGCCTCCCGGCTGGCCGCGCAGGAACCGCCCGGAGGGTCTGCGCCGCAGCCTGCCGCTGCCACTTCACCAGCCGCCGAAGTACTCCATCGCTCCCGCGTCGGTTTTGGTAATCTCCAGGCCGTTCTCATAACTATGGCGGTGGCGGGCGTCTCGCTGGTTGCCCTGTGCGCGGCGGCTATGGTGGCTCCGTTCTTCGGACCAATCGTGTTGTGCGCTGCCGGTTTTGCCGCCACGAAGCTCTACAAGAGTCGTTCCAGCGAGCCGATTTCCCCGGGAAACGGCGCGTTTCTCGGTGTAATGACGGGGTTGTGGCTGTTCCTGGTGGTTGCCGTGTGTGCGGCCATCACGAGTTATTACGTTTCGTCGTCGGAAGGCCGCGAGATGATGAGGGCCGCTATGCCAAAGGTGCCCGAGCTAGCCAAGATGCTCGATGACCCGCACCAGTTTGTCGTAACCATCATCGAGAGTCTGATCCCGACGTTTTTCATCGCGACGATTTCGGCGGCATTTGGCGGCATGCTCGCCGCCCGCGGCCCGGCCCGGAGACGCCAATCCTAGCCGCTTCGGCAGCCCCAGCCTGCCGGCTCCCCGATCCTCCATGCTCTCGTTGTGCTTGGCTACGCTGTTACCCTAAATTCCAGGTTTGAATGAGTAAACCGATCCTCACGCTGACCGTCAACCCTGCGCTGGACCGTATTGTCACCGCAGACCGCCTGGTCTTCGAAGACCGGGCTTACATTGAGTCCACGACCGAAGCGGCCGGCGGACGGGGTATCAACGCGGCTCGCGTGCTGACCAGCTTTGGCGCTGCCGTCATCGCGATCACCACTTCGGGCCGAGAGATCGGACGCAAATTCGAAGAGCACTTAGCCAAGGACAGCTTTGGTAAGGAGATTGTCAAGATCCGCAACGCGATCCGGATCAACCTCACTATTTCTGACCGGCAGGGTCTCTCCATCAAACTGAATGAACTCGGTCCATTGCTCTCTCCGCCTGAACAGCAACGCCTCATCAAGGCAACCGAGAAGCTGCTGCCCGGCGCCTCATGGCTGATGCTCTGCGGAAGCTTACCGCCGGAAATGGACACGCATTTCTACACCACGCTCATCAAGCTGGCGGCGAAGCACAACGTTCAAACTCTTTTGGATACGGACGGTGATGCGCTCCTGTACGGGGTCGAAGCCGGGCCGACCATCGTCAAGCCGAATCAGTCGGAGGCCGAGCGCCTTCTTAACAGCGCGCTCATCACTCGATCACAACTAGTCGAGGCCGTGCAGCGCATCAAAGCCTTCGGACCCAACACGGTGGTTCTTTCTCTCGGCAGCCGCGGTGCCATAGCGGCCACCTCGAGCGAAGGAGTTCTCGAAGTCACTCCGCCGCCCATTGATGCGCGCTGCCCCATCGGGGCGGGCGATGCTATGTCCGCCGCCATGGTCTGGGCGCTCGAACAGAACAATCCCATTAGCGAAGCGCTGCGCTGGGGGGTTGCTGCCGGCACCGCATCTTCGCGGCTGCCGGGCATCACGCTCGCGAATCTCGAACAGACGCGCGAGATTTATAAGCAGACGCAGGTAACGCGCCTGGTCGTCTAAGCCCGGCTAATCGTACTTCTCGTAAATGATCTGCTTGCGGTCGAACCCGCGCTGCTTCAGCTCCCTGCGCACATCGTCAACCATCTCTTTCAAGCCGCAGATGTAAACGTCGACGTTGGCCCTTTCTTCGGGCGTACGAATGGCCAACGCCTCATCTAAATGCGCCTGTACTCGTCCCGTAAGCCCTCGCCATTGTTCGCTCGGCCGCGTGACGGTGGGCATGAACTTGAACGTCGGATGTTCCCTCTCGAGCCGCTCGAACTCTTCGCGATAGAGCAGGCTGTGGTCGTAGCGAACGCCGAACAGAAGAGTGATGTGCGGCTGCGTCTTCGGCATATGATCGAGCAGCATCGAGCGGAACGGAGCAATGCCGGTGCCGGTGGCGACGAATACGGCCCGGCGTTCCGGGTGCCGAAGCGTGAAGTAACCAAGCGGCTCATGCAGGTCCACTTCATCCCCCGGCTTTAAATCGAAGAGATAGGTCGACACCAGGCCGCCTGGAACGTGGTTCAGGCAGAGTTCGAAGCGATTGCTGCCGCGCGGCGAAGCAATCGAGTAGGCCCGCGTGATCTCCTTGCCATTTACGCGTTCAACCACGGAAATAAACTGACCCGGCGTGAAGTGCAGCTCCGTTGTTCCCGGCAATTCGAATTCGAAGTGATGCACCTCGGGTGCAAGCTCTTTCCAGCTAAGCAATTTAGCTTTCAGCGTAAATACCCCTCTCTCATAGGATGATGCTAGGCGCGCGCTCGTCGACTCCTGTTTCGGGCACCATATGGAGAAGCAGGTCAAGGAACATCCGCCCGCGCGGCCGCCCGTTCCGGTTCTGCTGCCCCATCCTGTGCAGGAACACCAGAATGGCCAGAATATCCGAGTTCCGCGCCGGAGACAGTGCTTCGCGCTCGGCTCGCAGCTTCTGATAGTCATCGAGCGAGGCTGCGAACGCACGCTGCACAGCCGCCGCAACGGTATTTTCGGGTCTCGTCTCGTATACCAGCCCCGATTCCAGTGTGCGGTGTGTCTGGATCAAAGCCTCGAGCGCGGCCAGCGCGTCCGCATCGATCGCTCCCGGCGTGCGCAGAGCCGCCTGCACCAGGCTGTAAATCGAAAACAACAGGAACTCTTCGTGCGACCGGATGAACTCTTCCGTCACGACGATATCGGGATTTGACAACAACTCGTTCTCGGGCACCGGAGCCGGCTTCTCGCGCCGATGCGCCTCCTGCAAATACTCACATTCGAGCGGACAGGACAGGGAAACTTCACGCTCGGTGCCGCAGCAGATTGTGCAAATATCGCCATTCACGGCAGGACAGGAGCGGCGCGCCCGGCGTTTTCCGCAGATTTTGCAAATTATCGGTTCAGACATCAGCTAACTGTATTATCTGAACTCGCCCGCGCAAGTCCCGGCCGGGGCTGCGGGTATCATCGGATCAGAGCAGATGAAAAGAGTAGATTTGTACCTCAAAGTGACCGTCGAAATCGACGAGGAAGAGAAGCCGGAGCGCGTCGCCAGAGAGATCTGCCGGCAGCTCGAAAAGATGTACGTCGTGCGTTCGGCTGAGCTTTCGAACACCGTGGTTCGCGAATAATCTACCCGAGCAGTTCCGCGTGAATCCGTCGCAGATAGCCATCCGTCATCCCCGCAATGTAATCGCACACTACGCGATGAACAGGCGCGTTTTCCAGGCTCTCGCGATACCCGGCCGATACCCCGTCAGGATGGGCAAGCAGATATTCAAACAGCTCGTTCATCTTCCGAATGGCGGCGCTGCGTTCCTCCACCAGCTTCGCGAACGAGTACACCCGGTTCACTAGCAGGGACCGCAGTTGCGCCTTCACTTCCGCCGCTTCAGGCGTGAGTTGCGCCAGCCGGTGACTGAGCGAGCGCACGTCTTCCGGCCGCTCGACGCCGGCCGCATTCGCCGCCCGCACGGTGCCCTCGATCAAGCCGCCCACCAGCAGGTTCATGAGTTGCCGCTGCACTTCCCAGAAACGCACGCGTTCTGACGCGCCTGGGAACTGCGTGTCTGCAGCTTCGGTGATTTCCGCCGCGAAAGGAACATCCCCGGCGATGTCTTCGAGTGAAATCAATCCCGCCGCAACGGCATCGTCGAGGTCAGCCACGCTGTACGCGATCTCGTCAGCAAAATCGATAATCTGCGCCTCGAGCAAGGGCCGTTTTCCGGGCAGAAACTCGCGCATATCCGGCCCGGCATCGGCGGGCACTTCGCGCGAATGCTTCACGATGCCTTCCCTTACCTCGAAGGTCAGATTCAGGCCGTGAAAGCGCGCATAACGCTCCTCAAGCTCGTCGACGATACGCAGCGCATGCAGGTTGTGCTCGAAGGAGCTGCCAAAGCGGCGCATGTGTTCATCCAGCGCCTTTTCCCCGACATGCCCGAAAGGGGGATGGCCGAGATCGTGCGCGAGCGCCAGAGTCTCGGTGTACTCTTCATTGAGCTGCAGCGTAGCGGCGACGGTGCGGGCCACTTGCGAGACTTCGATGGTGTGCGTGAGGCGGTTGCGGAAGTGGTCGGATAGTCCGGCAGCGAACACCTGCGTCTTGCCTTCCAGCCGCCGGAATGCCCGGGAGTGGATAATACGGTCCCGATCGCGCTGCAGATCGTTACGATACGGGTGTGGCGGCTCAGGGAAGCGGCGGCCGCGAAGGTCCGTTGGACCAAGCCGAAGTCGGCCCAGCATTCCGGGTGGAACTACTTCGCCAACTGCGCCTGGACTTCGTTCACGGCCCGGGTAACCGCCGGCCGCTGGTCGGGCGTCTGGAGAGATTGCAGGAGAGCCTTTGCCTGCTGTGGATTTGCCGTCGCATCGAGACGTGCCAGGATGATCTGTGCCTGCGCCTTCGATACAAGGTCACTCGGCTTGTCTATCATCGACTGCAGCAGCTTGCGTGCGTCAGCGGACTTATTCTCGCCCATATACAGCGTCCCAAGAGCGATTTTCGCCAGCGGCCGAACCTCGCTGCTCGAGTCCGAGACCTTGCTCAGGTCGGCTTCGGCGCCGGCGTTGTCACCCTGTTGCGCCTTCAGCGTTCCGAGGTAATACTGTGCAATGAACCCTTCGCGCGTCCCGCCGTCCTTCGCAACCACATCAGACAGAGCCTTGATCGAAGCTTTGGTTTTCGCGTCCTGCGTCGGGAATGTTTTGGCGTAGTCGCTCGCCGGACCCACCTGCGCGTCCAGTACAGCGAATGCGGCCTGCAGATCGCGCTGGCGAACCGAGCGCTGATATGAGAAATACCAGTACAATCCCCCTGCTATTGCAAGGACGATTGCACCCGCGATTGCCAGGCGGGCGACTCGCTGGCGGTGACCGGTGGCGTAGCTGACAATGTGGGAGACTGCGTCGGTAAACTGATCGTGCTGCAGCTGCTCCTTTAATTCATGACGGGTCAAGACGGACGACTGCCTTTCCTACGGGGTAAGCAACCTTGAGCGTAACATATTTGCAGGTCTGCGGCCGCCGGCCGGCAAGCCGCCCATTGGCAGTGCGCTATGCGCGAACGTCAGCCAAATCGCGCTTGATGGCGAACTTCACCAATCCGGCGACGTCATGGATATCGAGCTTCCGCATCAGGCTGGAACGGTATGTGTCCACGGTCTTCGGGCTCAACGACAGCCGGGCGGCAATCTCCTTGGCCCGGATGCCTTCGACGAGCAGAGAAAACACCTGAAACTCTCGGCTGCTCAGGGTTTCGAGCGGATCTTCGGCTAAATTCCGTCCGCTCGGGTCGCCGAACAGCGACATGACTTCGATCTGCGGAGAAACGTAAATACCGCCTTGCGCGAACTGGCTGAGCGCATCGGCCATTTGTTCTGAAGAGGAACTCTTCAGAAGAAACCCGCAAGCACCGGTACGCAGAACTTCCAAGACGGTTTTGCGGTCTTTGCGGATGGAGAACACCGCGCATCGGGTGCGAAGTCCCTGCTCCCGCACTTGCCGGATCACTTCCGTAGTGGCCAGGTCCGAAAGGCCTAAATCGAGAAGCGCCACGGCAGGCTGCAGCCGCCGGATTTCGGCCAGAGCGGCCGTGGCCGTGCCGACTTGCGCGACCACCCGGTAACCGGGGATGGAATTGCAGAGAGCCGTCAGACCCTCGCGTACGAGGGTCAATTCATCGGCCAGGAGAACTTCGACCGGCCGCGGCTCGGGAAGTGTAAGGGTAACGCTCTGCGTGGCGGAAACGGGCATGGGCATCGGATTCAGCGCTTCGTGCTGATAGGAAGTGTGGAAAGCCCGGCACTTATCTCACCGCCGCAGACGCCTCTCCCTAGCCAAGGATAACTTGAAATCTATTTTGCCGAGGAGAGCTTTCAGCGGTCAAGAAAGCTTTCAGCGCTCAGCCGTCAGCTTTTTTTTGGGCTGAAAGCTGAAAGCTGAGCGCTGACGGCTGAGAGCTATCACTAGAGCTCTGGCCCAAATCTGAGAGAGAAGTTCTCAGACAAGCTGGCCAAGAATCTAACGATTAGTGAAAGCTCCGGACCGCGTCTGCTTCGTCGTCGTAGACCTCGAAGACCGTATAGAGCTTCGTGATCTGCAGCAGGTCCTTTACGCGCTTGGAAAGGCCCACCAGCTTTAGCTGGCCGCCATTATTCGTCACCGTGGTAAAGCCGGACACCATTTCGCCGATACCGGAGCTGTCGATGTAGGAAACATCACTCAGGTTCAGCAGCAGTTTCTTACTCCCTTTGGCGGCGAAATCGCGGATGGCGTCGCGGAAGGCACTCGCACCCTCGCCTAGAGTAATACGTCCAGCAGCATCGATGACGGCGACATCGCCAACCTGGCGAGATGTCAATTTAACACTCACTTCAGCCTCCTCTTATGGATCAGATCGTGGGAAACAGATTGGTTTGGCTTATGCTTTGTGTTTTACCAAACGAACTTCCGTTCCTCCACCCGGCCGCGGATGAAGGTCGAAGTCGTCCATGAATGCGCGGACCAGCAACAGGCCCCGCCCGGACTGCTTCAGCAGATTGTCCGGGGAGAGCGGATCCGGTATGGAACTGATATCGAAGCCCTCGCCTTCATCTCCAATCGTGACAGTCAGACTGTCTGCGGATCGCTCGATTTCCAGATGAACCTTCTTGTTCCTGCTGTATCGATTGCCATGCACAACGGCATTCACCGTACACTCGCGAATAGCCATGCCGATCTGGTGACTTTCGTCCTCGTCGAAGCCGAGTTTGCCAGCCTCTACGACAACCAGGCTCTCCGCCTTGTCGACGCTGTCGAGTGTCGAGTCGAGCGTTGTCACAATTTTCTCCATGTTGCCGCGTTTAAGCCAGGCCATGTTAAACAAATTCAACCCGGCTGATTAAAAGCCGAGGGCCGAAGGGTCACAATAAACCAGCGCATCGGCTAAGTCAATCTTATACAGTACTACGCAAGTCCCTGTTTTTCAGCTCGAAAGGACATGCCGATCCCGATGCAACGCCACGCCCCCTTCCGCTTCCAGACCCGCATTCGATTCATCGACACCGATGCCAGCGGGCGCATTCACTACACGGCGATGTTTCGCTACTTCGAATCAGCCGAACTCGAATACATGCGCGCGCTCGGCCTGCTCTACGGAACGGCCGGCATCGCTTTGCCGCGAGTGCACGTGGAGTGCGACTTTGTACTTGCGATCGTGTATGACGATCTGGTCGACATTGAAGTATGCTTGACGAAGCTTGGGAGGTCCTCGATCCGCCTGGACTTCCGAACCTTAAAAGGGGAGGAGCTTGCCGCCCGCGGCGCCGTAGTCATAGTATGCATGGACAAGAAGACGCAGCGTGCGGTAGAGTTGCCAGCGGAGTTCCGCAAAGTGCTCGCAGCCGAACTGAGAGACCAGCCGGCATAGGAGGTGCGAGATGGCTACTGCAGATGCAGTATTTCCGAAGGTCAAAGGCGGCGGTTTTCTTATAGAGGAAAGCACGCCCGAAGAGATCTTTACGCCGGAGGATTTGAGCGAGGAACACCACGCCATTGCCCGCACGGCCGCCGACTTCTACTCCAGGGAGATCGAGCCGAAGCTGGAGGCGATCCGCCACCAGGAGCCGGGATTGGCCGTCCGGTTGCTGCGAAAATCGGCCCAGTTGGGGCTGACTGCCATCCTCATTCCTGAAAAGTTCGGAGGCATGGAACTCGACCTTGCCTCGGCGCTGATTGCTGCCGAGGAACTCGGCCGCGACGGATCGTACGCCGGGTGGCATGGCGCGCACAGCGGAATCGGAACCCTGCCTGTTCTCTTATTCGGCACCGAACAGCAAAAGCAGAAATATCTGCCTAAGCTGGCAACCGCCGAAATGCTAGCGGCCTACGCGTTAACAGAGCCGCACGCCGGTTCGGACGCGCTGGCAGCCAGAACTCGCGCGGACCTGAGTGCCGACGGGACGCACTACATCCTGGACGGCCAGAAGATGTGGATTACCAACGGTGGCGCGGCGGATCTGTTCACGGTGTTCGCGAAGGCCGACGGCGATAAGTTCACAGCGTTTCTGGTGGAGCGCAGGTTTCCCGGCGTCTCGAGCGGCGCGGAAGAAAAGAAGATGGGGATCAAGGGCAGTTCCACCACGGCGGTGTATTTCGAGAACGTGAAGGTGCCCGTGGAAAACGTGCTGGGCGAGATCGGGCGCGGCCACATCATCGCGTTTAACATTCTGAACATCGGGCGCCTGAAACTCGGCGCACTTGCCGTGGCGGGGGCGAAAGATGTCCTGGCGATTTCAATCAAGTATGCCAGTGAACGGAAGGCATTCGGATCTTCCATCGCCGAGTTCGGAGCGATCCGGCATAAGCTTGCCGAAATGGCGACCCGAACATACGCCGCGGAATCAATTGCATGGCGAGTGGTCGGGCTGATTCAAGGCCGCCTTCAGGGCTTCTCCTGGGAGGACGCCGATGCTTCACGGAGGATGTTAAAAGCGGTGGAGGAGTACGCCATTGAGTGCTCCATCGTGAAGGTCTACGGCTCGGAAGCTCTCGATTACGTAGTCGACGAAGGAGTGCAGATCCACGGCGGATACGGATTCCATCAAGACTACGCGGTGGAGCGCGCCTATCGGGATTCGCGTATTAATCGCATCTTCGAGGGCACCAACGAGATCAACCGCCTGCTCATCACCGGTATGCTGCTGAAACGGGCAATGCGCGGGCAGATCGGCCTGGTAGCGGCTGCACAATCACTGCTTGCCGAAGTGGCAAGCGGGACGATCGCCGCCAGCGAACCGGATGAAGAGATTCGGTTGGTGCGGAACGCGAAACGGCTCGCACTTTTAATGATGGGGATGGCGTTTCAAAAGTATGCGATGGAGCTGGAGCATCAGCAGGAGATTCTGATGTATCTCGCAGATATCGTCATGGAAGCATTCGCGATGGAATCGACCCTGCTGCGCACGCGCAAACTGACTGCCTCCAGAAAGGCAACAATTGCCGGCGAAATGTGCAGCGTGTTTTTGCGCGATGCGATGACCCGGATCGAGGTCTCCGGACGAAACATCGTGGGAGCATGTTCGGCGCCCGAAGCGGTGCGGACGAACATGTCAGTGCTGCGCAAGCTCGCAGTCTACGATCCGTTGGATTCGGTGGCGCTCCGCACAAAAATCGCGAAACGCTTGCTTGACCGCGAGCGTTACGTAGTGTAATCAGAACGGTAGTCGAACTGGAGACTTTATGAATATTCCACTCACTCCTATTCGCTGCCTTTACCGCGGCGTAGACCTCTATGGCAAGAAGGTTGGAATTGTTTCGGGGGAGCACCTTTACACGTATGCGCAGTTTGGCGAGCGCTGCGAGCGGTTGGCTGCCGGATTGTGCAGCGAAGGCATTGGCGGCGGCGACCGCGTTGCCTACCTGAGCTTCAACAACAACCAATTGCTTGAGGGTTATTATGGGGTGCCGCTCATTCGCGCGATTGTGATGCCTTTGAACGTAAGGCTTACGCCCGCGGAGCTGATCCAGATTCTAAATCACTCGGGTGCGAAGGCGCTGATTTTTGAAGGCGATTTCGCGCCGCTTGCAACAGCCTTCCGCAAATGCTGCCCGGGCATCCAGCGCTACATAGCTATCAATGGCGCGGCGCCAGAAGCGGACATCTCTTACGAAGAGCTGTTATCGCGCGCGCGCATGGACCGTCCGGATCCATCGTCGTTCGATGAGAACGAAATCGCGGAGCTCTTCTATACCAGCGGTAGCACCGGCACGCCAAAAGGCGTCATGCTTTCGCACCGCACGTTATATTTGCATGCTTTGGGCGTGCTAAGCTCCAATCCTCTGTACGACACCGACGTGGCACTGCACACGATTCCGCTGTTTCACGCGAACGGCTGGGGCGCACCGCAGACGTGCACGATGAAGGGTTGCCGGCAGGTAATGGTGCGACGATTTGAGCCTTCGTGCGTATTGCGGCTGATTGCTGAAGAGAAGGCCACGGCAATGCAACTGGTTCCGGTGATGGCGAATGCACTGCTGAACTGCCCCGACCTTAGCCGCTTCGACACGTCGAGTCTAAAGGAAATCTTTCTCGGGGGAGCGGCATCTTCACCGGAGTTGATCGCACGAATGGAGAAGGCGTTTGGATGCGAGGTGAAGGTCGGGTATGGTCTCACGGAGACGAGCCCGGTGGTTTCGACATCCCGCCTGAAGGGCGGGCTCGAGTTCGCCAGCGAGGAAGAGCGCGTGTTCCGGATGTCGATGGCAGGCTGGCCGCTGGTAGGGAACGAGGTGCGCGTAGTGGATAGCCGCATGCGCGATGTGCCGCGCGACATGCAGGCGGTGGGGGAGGTGATCGTCCGCGGAGACAACGTGATGGAAGGTTATTACCGGGAGCCGGAAGCAACCGAACACGTGATGACAGACGGCTGGTTTCATACGGGTGATATGGCTGTTTGGGATGAGGAGACTTACATCCACATCGTGGACCGCAAGAAAGACATCATCATCAGCGGCGGGGAGAATATTTCATCGATTGAGGTAGAGAAAGCCGTCTCTGCGCATCCCGCGGTGCTGGAGTGCGCCGTGGTCTCGGCACCCGATGCGCAGTGGGGCGAAATACCCGCGGCATTTGTGGTGCTCAGGCCCGGGCAAACCTTGACTTGCAATGATCTGCTGGCGTTCCTGGAAGACCGGCTGGCCAAATTCAAAATGCCGCGGGTCATTCAATTTGTCGGGAATCCGCTGCCCAAAACCGGAACCGGCAAGATTCTGAAACGTGAACTGCGCGAAGGGTTCTGGCAAGGGAAAGAGCGGCGAGTGCAGGGCGGGTAGTAACTATTCGGCCTTCTTCCAGGAAGAATCCGGATCGAAAGTCATCGCCCTGGCTTTCTCGGGAGTTTCAGGGCCGAGGTCCTTCTGATAGACCGGCCCTTGCAGGTCCATGATAAAGGTCATGACTCCGCTGGAGCGGTATTCGGCGGGATATGCCAACACGGCGACTCCGCCTGTCATCTTGCCATCAACGGTGTAATCTTTGGCGCCGCCGGGCGCGCCGGGCCCTTGAGCCGTCAGGATTCGATACAGGTATCCGTGAAAAGGCGTGTGCCTGCTGACCGCTTTGCCATATCCTTCCTCGGCCGCTTCAGCCAACAACGGCCCGGCCGGGCTGATCGACTCACCATCTTTGGGCTCCCAGTACAGCCCGTTTTCCTTGCCCGGGTCACTGTGGAGCCGTCTTGCATAGACACCCGGCGGATTGCCGTCGTGGCCCTGCCGGGCATACTCCTCCTCAGCCTGAATGACGGCCTTGCAAACCCGGATAGCGTCCAGCTCATTCTGGCCAATGCGCCGGTAGAGCAATTCCTCCTTGCCCGCCGGCGTGTCAAAGACCCATCCGCTGTCCTTCTTCACGATCGGGATGGGTAGAGGCCACCCGGAGACCCCTACCTGGAGGATGAACTTTCCCGGTCCTGCCGCTACCAATTTATGCTGCTTGTCATAAGCTTTGGCAAACGAGGCCATGCCGTTCTTGTCGGCGACGTCGTCGCCGGAGGAGACCAACTCCTTTCCCTCGGGGCCGAAGATGGCCATCAGCGCGGATGTGTCATTGCTTCGTGCAGCGTCTATGAGGCTCGAGACGGCCGCCTGCGTCGTCGGAAAAGACTTCTGCGTAGTCTCTTCGGCGCGGGACTCTCGAGCCGCTAGCGATATCGATATCGCACAAATGAACAAGCACGCGCACAACCGGAAAAGTCTTTGCGCTAAATATGAATCGGCAATCATGACATTCTCGTAGCCTATTCCCTCATCGCTTTTTAGCCCTTCCCATACTCTCCTGCCCACGGTTGCTCGCGTTCCTTGCCGCCTGGCCGCTGCTGCTGCCGCTGAAAGCGTTCGCGCGCCCGCCGGTCTCTCGATTACCTCCACCCTTATTGGGCTGATAGCCGGCATAAGCATTCTGCGTCGGGGCCGGGCGAGTAGTTGGAGCGGGCCGATTTGTGTTCGGTGGCGGCCGGTTTGTGTTCGGCTGCGCGGGCGGTGGCCTGTTTGGATTGCTGGCACTGTAGCTACCGCTCGGCGGTGGCCGATACGTATTGGCCGGCGGACGATAGGTGTTGGCTGGCGCGCGATACGCGTTGGCTGGTGGGCGGTAAGCCGCGGGCGGCCGATAATTGGGCGGGCGGTAAGCCCAATTTCCGCCATAGCCGGGCCGGGCGTTATAAGGCACGGGCCGGGGCCTATATGTATAGGCAGGCGGTCGGTAATAGTTGTTGCGAGTCACCCAGGTGTTGTGATTTACGATAACCGTCCTGTGACCCCAGTTCCAACCCCATCCGCCCCATCCCCAGGGCTGGTTATTTGCGACCAGCGCTCCGATTGCGATGCCGGCTCCGAAAGTGAGCAGGGTGCTGGCCACAACAGCGCCGGTGCTGGGGCCTGTGCTGGGTGGTGGAGCATAAACGACCGTGGGATCGTACGTTGGAACGTAAACCACCTGAGGATTCGCAGGCTGGACGACGATGATCTGTTGGCCTCCCTGATCCTGCTTGACGACTTGCTGCTGTGCATTGCTCTGTAACGCGCCGGAGGCATAAGCCTGGGCGCGCAGCCTCTGTATTGACTCCATCACCGACGCCTGGTTCGCAGAGAAGGCAGCCCCGATGGCGGCGTAATCGTCGATGTTCTGGGCCATCATGTCCAATACCTGGGGAAAGGTCACCAGGGCGATAAATGCGGGATCAAAACCCTGCTGCTGGGCAGCGTTCTGCAGATCGGTCCCGCTCAAGTTAGAGTTCTGATGGAGCCAGTTGTCGACGTCCAGGATCTCCTGCGGATTTGTCGAAGCGGTGGTAATCTGAGCGAGCAGCGCGTCCGGATAAAGGGCGATAGGAGCAAGCAATTGGTCCAATTGCTGACCACTCGGAACGGCCGCTTGCGTAGCCTGGCCGCAAAGTGTTCCGCCGGCGTCGTGGAATAACAGAAGCGCGAGAGCAAGAGCGATCGAGGGATTGGGATGGCGATGCATACTGCTTATGCAGCCGTTGCGGGCCGCTCTTCTCCTGAATCGTTAACCCAGCGCCAGAACGCACGCAGCCCATGCGGCACTCGAATGTCGCAGACTCTTCCGAGACCGAGCATCTGCCGCAGTCCTTCTTCGGAACCACGATAGCCGGGAAGCATCCGGAAGAGAATTCGAAATTTATCGCTTGCCTCTTCGAGGACTATCAGGCTTGGCTGCAGCAGACCTCGGCCCAGTTCGAATGGGACATCACCGGAAAGCGTAACCCGCCGCAGCGGCCCGAAGCCCCACCGCCGGTAACAAAATTCGAGCGTATTCTTCGGCGACAGAACGAGCCTGCCGTATGTTCGTTTGGGAATTCTCCAGCGGCGGCTTACGGAAAAGCAGCGAATACCCTGGACGGTATCGGGTTCGCGCTTCAGGCCGAGAAGCATCGTGCGGAGAAGATCCCACGCGAACACGCTTCCGAAGACGGCAACCCGAAAGGCCCAGCCGGCGCACAAGGCGCAAATGAGGATGATCAAGAGCGACAAGGCAAGCCCGGCGGTGCGACTTATCAATGAGGTGCCGACTAATAAGGCGAAGACCCCGACCCTGAATCCCTTTAGCAAAACATCAAGGAAAGGAAACGGATTCAGCAGCAGGAGGACGTCAATGGAGTGCCCTACCAGCCAGACCACCACCAGCGCAGCGCTGCCCGCCAGAACGGCCAGCACGGTTAACGTAACATGACCGGCCGTATCGACAAACCCGGAAGGTCCACTGGAGGCGTAGACGACCGGGTCTAACACGCGCAGAATTCCGGTGAACAGACTCTTCAGCGAGTTCGCCCCCGCGACAGCTTCGATCTGATGGAACAGTACGGGAAAGCCGATCACTACGAGTGAGGCTTTGTTCAGCAGCAATACCTCAATCGCATCCAGCGGCTTCTTTACTATGGGCGCGAATCCTCCCACAGTGTCCTTAATAAAGATGAGTACTAACAAAAGGCTGATTGGAATCCAAAACACGGGGGAGGTGTAGAAAGGCAACCGGATACGTTGCACCTGCGGAGTCCGGAAGTAGTCCCAGGCACCCAGCAAACAGACGCCTAGCAGCGGCGAAATCGCCACGCTCGTAACGGTGCTGATCGCGGATGAGATCTGCTGTCCGCGGTTGACGGTTGCTGTCGCCTCTTGTTCTTCTGTACTGGTTTGAGCGAAGATCGAGCCTCGCAGCAGACATGCCAGCAGAAGAATCAACGCCAAGCGACGCCGCGCGTACCGGCTCATAGACACCGCACTTCGACAGAATTCTATCGAGAAAACCTGTCACGAGCCGGGTCAGCTCAACCTGCTGCTCCAGCACGCGCCTTGCGGACGCCATCTGCCAGATCTTCTACGGCGGCTTCCGGGGCGTTCTTCTTAACCGAAGCAATGCCTCTTTCCATGGAGCCACGGGAAGCATACACCTCGCTCTTCCCTATGACTTCGTTGTTTGCGGAACGCAGCACGAAGTGCGGTTTCCCCTCAGGGCCGGTCTTTCTTTCAAAGCGGTCATCCAGTTCCGCATTGTGCTTGACCGACGCAATTCCCTCCTCCGCACCCTGCTTGTTTTCATACAACTGGCTGGTCAGTATAACTTCGTTGTTACCTGCTTTGAGGTTAAACATGAATTTCCCGTTGGAAGACTTCTTTAACTCGAATTTTCCCGCCATTTGGACCTCCAAAGAATCGCAGAACACTTAGCCGCGATCCGGGCAGATATTCCCGCCCTTGGTCTCAGCCGAGATTCTAAGACTCGCTGGCGAGGGCAGCGGATTTATTTCTTTCACGCCAGTCGCGGGCGTTAAGTCTCTAACAGAGGCGCAGTAAACATCGTTCAAAGCGATTGGCTGAAAAAAAAGAAATCTAAATCCACGTCGCTGCTATCTGATACCAGGAGGTTTACAATGTCGTTCCTGGCATGGATCATCCTGGGCTTGGTCGCAGGATTCATCGGCAGCAAGATCGTTAACAAAAGAGGGGAAGGGTTCTTCCTCGACATTATTTTGGGGATCGTGGGCGCGATTGTAGGGGGGTGGCTGTTTCAGTTATTTGGCGCTTCGGGTGTCACCGGGCTTAACATCTATAGCTTGTTCGTGGCGGTGATCGGAGCCATCGTGTTCCTTTTGATCTATCACGCTATAGTCAGGCGGCGCACCTGATAAGCCGCGCACGCGCACGTCAAGTGCGTGCGGTTCTTTCTTTTTCCTGATCGAAGCTCTCGAACGTCTGGCCCGCTTCCGCGAGGCGCACCAGCAACGGCGCGGGCGACCACAGATAGGGCCCGTGCTGCTTTTCGAAGTCCCGGATGCACGCGAGGACGTTTTTCAAGCCCACGGTATCGGCATGAAACATCGGGCCCCCGCGCCAGGCGGGGAATCCATAGCCATAGATGTAAGTGATGTCGATGTCAACCGCACGCAGCGCGATGCCCTCCTCCAAAAGACGTGCGCCTTCATTCACGAGCGCATAAATACAACGGTCTACAGTCTCTTCACTGGTAACCTGGCGGCGCTCGATGCCGGCTTCGCGCGCGGTCTTCTCAATCAGTTCGGCTACTTCCGGATCGTGCGACGGCTTGCGGTTCGCATCATACTTCGACCATCCTGAACCTGTTTTCTGGCCATAGCGTCCCATTTCGTAGAGCCTGTCGGCGACCAGCGGTTTGCGGACGCCGGGCTTCTCAAATCGTTCGAATTCCTTATGGATGGCGTGACCGACGTCGATGCCAGCAAGATCATCCATCGCGAGCGGGCCCATGGCCATGCCAAACCGGTAGAGCGCATCGTTGACCTGCTCCACGGACGCTCCTTCCTCCACCAGAAACTGCGCCTCCCGCAGGTAGGGCGCAACCATGCGGTTGCCGATGAAACCGAAGCAGTTTCCGGCCAACACGGCCACCTTTCCCAACCTCTTGGCCAAGGCCATTGAGGTCGCGATCACTTCCTTACCGCTGGCCTTGCCGCGCACGACTTCAAGCAGCTTCATCACGTGCGCCGGGCTGAAGAAATGGTTCCCGATCACCATCTGCGGACGGCTGGTGGCAGAGGCGATCTCATCGACGTCGAGGCTGGACGTATTCGAGGCAAGAATGCAATCCGGCTTGGCAATCCGGTCAATCTCGGCAAAGACCTGTTTTTTGACCGCCATGTTCTCGAACACGGCTTCGACGATAATGTCGGCCTGCTCGAAACCGTCGTAACTGAGCTGAGGCGTGATGAGCGCGAGTCGCTGATCCATTGCGTCCTGCGAAAGCTTTCCCTTCGCAACGCTGTTGGCATAGTTTTTGCGAATGGTCGCCATGCCGCGATCGAGCGCTTCCTGCGCGGTTTCTTTCACGATGACGGGAATGCCCGCGTTGGCGTAGGTCATGGTGATGCCGCCGCCCATGGTCCCCGCGCCGATGACGGCCGCCCGCCGAATGTCGTAGGTCTTTGTATCCTTCGGGATGCCCGGAATCCTGGAGACGGCGCGCTCGCCGAAGAAGGCATGGATGAGCGCCTTCGACTGGGACGAGAAAAGGCACTCATTGAACAGCTCGGCTTCGCGCTTGCAGCCTTCATCAAATGGAAGTTTTGTCGCGGCTTCCACTGCATCAATCGCGGCAAGCGGGGCGCGCAGACCGCGGCCGCGTTTACGCGCCTGCTCGCGGGCGAAATCGAACACCATTGGCATCGCATCGTGTAATTTCTCGTTGCGCTCACGTGTTTTTGGAGCAGCCTTGCCGGCTACTTCGCGGGCAAATGCAATGGCGCCTTGAAGGAGATCGCCATCGACGATGCGGTCCGCAATGCCCGCCGCCAGCGCGTCCTGCGCTTTGACGGGTTCGCCGGTCGCGCACATCTCGAGTGCTTTGATGACGCCTGCCAACCGCGGCAGACGCTGTGTACCGCCGGCTCCCGGAATGAGGCCCAGTTTCACCTCGGGCTGCCCGACTTGAGCCGTGGGTGCGATCACGCGATAGTGCGCCGACATGGCCGTTTCGAGCCCACCGCCCAAGGCCGTACCGTGGATGGCGGCGATAACCGGCTTGGGCGAATCTTCGATGCTTTGCAGGTAGGGCAGGAGGGTGAGGCGCGGTTTTTCCCCGGAGACGATCTTGCCGAACTCGCGAATATCGGCTCCCGCAATGAACGTGGAGCCTGCGCCAATGAGTACGACGGCTTTCACCTGGTCGTCGGCAGCGGCCTGCTGAATTGCCTTTTGCAAGCCTTCCGGCACGCCGGGGCTGAGCGCATTCACCGGCGGGTTGTCGATAGTGATAACGGCTATGTCGTCCTGACGCGTGTATTCGACGAGTTCGGGCATGAAATCCTCCTATGTAGGTATATACTGTTCGTGCTCACGAGCCGAAGAAGATGCCCATGAGAGAAGCAGTAATCGTCGCAAGTTCGCGCACCGGCCTCGCCAAGTCTTATCGCGGCTCGTTCAACATGACACGACCGGAAGACCTGGCCGCGCATTGCCTGCAGAGCGTATTGTGCAAGGCCCCGAAACTGGATCCGGCAGAGGTTGAAGACGTGATTCTCGGGTGCGCACAGCCGCACGCATCGCAGGGCATGAACGTGGCGCGGCGCTCCGCAGTCCTGGCAGGATTACCCGTGACGACCGCGGGCGCAACCGTCAATCGATTCTGTTCCTCCGGATTGCAGGCGATTGTTATGGCCGCGCACGAGATTATCAACGAGGGCGCGGAGGCAGCCATCGGAGGGGGCGTCGAGAGCATCAGCATGGTGCAGCGGGACGTCAATCCGCACATCGAGCTTCTGCAAAAGAAACCCGGCTTGTATATGGAGATGGGCGTCACGGCGGAAGTAGTGGCAAAACGCTATGAGATCAGCCGGCAGGCGCAGGACGAGTACTCGCTTGCGAGCCAGCAGCGAACGGCGCGAGCCCAGCAGGATGGGTTCTTCGCAGACGAGATCGCCCCGATGACGGTCATGATGGCGGTGATCGACAAGAAGACCGGTGAGAAAGCGGGAACCAAGCAAGTCACCTGCGATCGCGACGAGTGCAATCGTCCCGATACTACGCTCGAAGGCCTTTTGGCCCTGAAACCGGTGTTCGATCCCGCAAGCGGACATGGATCCGTGACGGCAGGGAATTCGTCGCAGCTTTCCGACGGAGCGTCCGCTACGCTGCTGATGTCGCGTGAGCGGGCGGATCAGCTCGGCATTCCTTACAAACTTATTTACCGTGGGTTCGTTGTAGCAGGATGCGAGCCGGACGAAATGGGTATCGGTCCGATCTTCGCCGTGCCCAAGCTGCTGGAGCGCCACGGGCTCGAAATCGACGATATCGATCTCTGGGAGCTCAATGAGGCATTCGCCGTACAGGTGATTTATTGCCGCGACCAGCTCGGGATCCCGATGGAGAGACTGAACGTCAATGGCGGATCGATCTCGATCGGGCATCCGTTCGGCGTAACGGGATCGAGGATGGTGGGTACGCTGGCGAACGAACTGGCGCGCCGCCCGGGTTCGAAATACGGTGTGGTGACGATGTGTGTCGGCGGCGGCCAGGGCGCCGCCGGGTTATTCGAAGCGGTGCACTGACCGCCGTTTCTTCTTCCCCTCGAATTTGCCAAACGAACTTTCCCTCCTGGGGAACCTTCTCTCAACACTTTTTCCCTTCGCAACGTATATGGACTGAGAGCTTCTGCATGGCAGTTCCGTGGATGGGCCAATTCATGGTGGAGCAAGGACTCCTGCGTCAACTCGTCAGGAATGCGAAGGCGGGCGACGCGGCGTCTTTCGAGCGGATCGTCATTTTGCACGAGCGGATGGTTCTGCGGGTAGCCCAGCGGCTTTTGATCAACCCTGAGGACGCCAAGGACGCGGCCCAGGAAGTGTTTATCCGGCTGCACCGCACGCTTGATCGTTTCCATGATGACAGCGAGTTGGGGCCCTGGCTGTATCGCATTACGGTGAACATCTGCCGCGACGCGATGCGGCGGGCAAAACAGACGCTGCCGCTCGGAGCCGCGCAGGATCGGCTGCACGCCGCGCGCAATCCGGAGGAATCGGCCGCGGCGGCCCAGCAGTATGAAATGGTGCTGGCGGCGCTTGGGGAATTGACGCAGCGGGAGCGCGAAGTGATCGTTCTTCGGGACCTGGAAGGATGCGCAACAAGCGAGGTGGCCGGGATTCTCGGATCGTCGGAAACCACGGTCCGTTCGCAGCTTTCGACCGGGCGGGTGAAGATCAAGAACTATGTCGCGGCTCGACTCGGGAGGTGGAAACATGAAACACGTCCGTGAAGAACAGCTGGCGCTGTACGCCGGCGGCGACCTTGCGTCCGAAGAGGCAAACACGGTTGCAACTCATCTGGCGGGTTGCCCTGCGTGCCGGGGGGCGCTTGCCGAGTTTCGGGATGCGCAGGCGTTTTTCTGTTCGTCGGCGAGAGAACCGGAGGCGGGGGAGCTTTACGATGTCCGGCAACGCTTGGTTGCCAAGCTGGAGCGGAGAACGCAAGGCGAAAGACGTTGGGTTTGGCAACTGGCCGGGGCTGCAGTCATGGCAGCAGTAATTGTTTTGGCGGTCGCATTCGAACACCGGCCTGCTGTCTCGTCGAAAGCCGAACCAATGGTGGCGCGGGCGGTTGCACCTGAACTACCAGTTGCCCCGCCGCCCGTCCAGCAGCCGGTCGGGATGCGACGCGTGACGGCTCACACAAGGCGTTCAGGGCACAGGGAAGCCGGTATCCGCTCGGTATCGCTGATTGCGCGAGCAGATCAACCGCCGGTCATTCGGATGACGACTGCCGATCCGAATGTGGTGATTCTGTGGCAGTCGAGAGAAGGACAGCAACAATGACCAAAACCGCAATGCTCGTTTGCCTGGCGCTATGGACGGGAATCGCAGGCGCCCAGACCGCTCCTAGCGCGTCCGAGGCTCAGCCGACAAGGATCACGAAGATCGTTCGGGTGCGGTATGCCAATCCAGAGAAACTGGCCCATTTGGCCGGACCGGGAATGCCGGTAGATATCAACGCCGACAACGCATTGCAGGCCATTGTAATAAAGGGCACGCCAGCCGCTGTTGCCACGGTGGAGCAAACCATTCGCGAGCTGGATGTTCCGGCGAACGTGCAGACGTCCAAGGACATTGAGCTGGTAGTCTCCATCCTTGGGGGATCCAGCAAACCGGACTTCTTCCGGGGCGGCGAAGTGCCGGAGCCCGTTGCGCCGGTTGTGAAGCAGTTGCGGGCGGTCTTCCCGTATAAGAATTATCAGTTACTAAGCTCCATGCTGCTGCGCTCGCGCGAAGGGGAAGCGGCCAAGAGTGACGGCATCATGCAGAGCTTCGCAGGTGCTCCGAACGGCTACCCGACCACCTACACAATTCAATACGGCGGCGCCAGTGTCTCGTCCGTGGAAGGAAGTCCGACGGTGCACCTGCGGAGGTTCGGCTTCATTTCCCGTATATGGGTGGCAGCAGGTACGCCCAGCGCTTCCGAGACACGGTCGTTCGACGTTTCCATCGAAACCGATGTCGATCTACGAGAGGGGCAAAAAGTCGTCGTGGGAAAAGCGAACGTCGAAAACGGCGACTCTGCTCTGTTCGTGGTGCTGAGTGCGCGATTGGTGGAGTAGCCTACATCAGGACTCACTGCTCGGGCCAGCCCTGGTGAATCTTCGGCCAAGAGTAACTCAAATCGTCTAGCTCCCCCTTCGCCGCCGTCGATGCCTCGGGGACGTAAGTTGCCGTGATTTGGCGAAGCTTTCGGACGGTGTACGCCAAGTCGAAGTTAGATGCTTTGACCGTGGAAGCGAGTATGGCGTGTGCCCATTGCGCATCATCGCATCCCTCCCCTCTGTCAAGCAGGATGTCGATAATGCTGTCTGATATCGATTCACCCGGCTGGGGTTTGTAGTCCGGGTGCGCGCCAGTTAGGACGGCGGGCGTGCTCGCAGCCCATGTGTCGTAGACCGTCCGAAGTACGCCCGAATCCCGCACCAGGAAAAAAACTGACCGATTGCCGATCTGCCACTGGCCACCACGACCGGTCATGCCCATTCGCGCGAGGCTGCCACGCCGAATGCTGGTTAGGTAATAAATAGCGACAACGGCTGCGTTAACGTCCCCGCGCAAGACGTTCTCCACCCGCACAGTGATCCTGCAAAGCTGGATCGGCTCATCAGGATACCAGCGCGAAGGATGGGGATGGCCGACATACGCGTGCTTTAAGATTTGCCCGACGATAATGACGGGCGCAGACGCCAGATTCACCCTATATCCTGGGTCTCGATACTCAACCAATGGAGGAGCGCTCTCGCAGCTGGTATCCAGAATCGCCGAAGCTGCGAGAAGAACGAAGAGCACTCTCAGAGCCGTAGGCCGTCGGCCTGCAGAGCATGATTGAGCGGCGTGCCGAACATAGTGCTCGGCACGCCGCCCCATTCAGGCCGCAACCACGATCGTGTAGTCGTGGCGCTCATTGGTCGTCGGGAGCGCAAGCGTATCCTCGCGCTCGCGGCGAGCTTCTATTAGCTTTCGCGCGACGTCGCGCGCGATCTCAAGTGTTTCAGCGACGGTGCGGCCTTGTGCAACCAGGCCCGGCAGCTCATCGGAACTGGCAAGATAAAGTCCTTCCGGCAACTCTTCGACTTGAATCCGAATCGCCAATTCCATACGCCCCGCCTAATCCCCCGCTGCCGGCAGCGACGATTGCGAAAAATCGTCCTCCGTCACGCCGTAGTGGGACCGGGTGCCGCGGACGCGGTTGGAGCCGGGCCACTCCAGGCGCAGATCCTGGCAGACCTCGTCCAGCATCTCGATTGTCGTGGTCCGCTGTTCCATCGCGAAAGCCGTGACCAGGAGGTTATCGCAGATGAGATTGATGACTCGCGGAATGCCACGGGAGCGCTTATAAATCTCCTCCAGGATCTCGGGCGAAAACACCTTGGGATTCGGCATGCCGGCCCGGACCAGCCGCGTATGCACGTATCCCGCGGTTTCGTCCGGCGTCAGCGGATCGAGCGAACAGCGCAGCACGATGCGCTGCTTAAGCTGGCGCAGATTCGAAGCATCGAGCTTGCGGTCGAGCTCCGGCTGCCCTGAAAGAATGATTTGCAGCAGCTTGCCCTGGCGGTTCTCCAGGTTTCCGAGCAGCCGGATTTCTTCGAGCACATCCCACTCCAGGTTGTGCGCCTCATCAACGATGAGAACAGCGGTGCGACCGCGCTCGGCCTGCTGGATCAGCAGCGTGTTCAGAGCGAACAAAACATCGGTCTTTGACTTGCGATCACACTTCAGATCGAAGTCGTAAGCCACCATTTCGAAGAACTGATCGGGCGTGACCCGCGAATTGAAGAGAAAGGCAAACTCGAATCGCTGCGAATCGAGATAGTCGCGCAGGCATTCGAGCATGGTAGTTTTTCCGGTACCGACCTCACCGGTCAAAACAATGAATCCGCGCCGGCTCCGCACGCCATAGATCAGGTTGGCAAGGGCCTCCTCATACTGGGGGCTACGGTACAAAAATTCCGGGTCGGGACTAATGTTAAATGGATTTTCCGAGAAGCCAAAGTACGCGTTATAGATCGCGTTCTGCATTCAGGCCTCCCGTCCTTGCGTGAGATGGGATACAAACAGCCGCTCGGAGACGACTGTACCATCTAGATCTCATCATACGGAGAATAGACCGGCATTTGCCATGCCGAAGTACATTTCTATTTCGGGAAACAGTACTAAGTACTAGTAGGGAATTCCCGAGCCAGCGAGTTCCAGCTTGACCCAGCCGGGCAGGGCGGAGGCTTTGCCGCCCGAAAAGACGATCCGGCGCGTTTTCGGGAACGGTACGCTGTCGCGGATGGCCCTACCAATTGCCGGCACGGTACGCAGAACTTTGCGATAAGCATCGCTATCCGTATCAAGGAACGCACTCTTGGCGACGAAGCCGCCGCCCCAGCCCAAAGCGAGCAGGCAGGTGAGCGGCTGGTCCTGTGCGCCGGCAAGTTCTGCCTTGAGGCGGTCTACCGTCTGCCGAAGGCCCTCGAGTCCGGCGCTTTCCGCAAAGCGCGCGTGCAGTTCGAGCTGGGCGGCGGCATACTGATTCGCTGCATGGATGATCTGAGCGGGTTCAGGAACCGAGCGCCAGCCCAGGGCACGGGCAACATCCTGGTTCTCGAAGAATTTGTGCTCGTCCCAGGCGCCGGTGAATGCGGTACCGGGGACGGCCATTTCGGCAAACACAGCGGTGGATTCAGACACCCGCTGCGGAGGTACGCTGCCGCGTCCGGCCACCTTCCAGACAAGCTGGGGATTGCCGCGTTGGCGGGTATCGAGGGAGGCGGCGCGCGTCAGATAAACCTTAAAAGCCGATAAGGGCGCAGGCTGGCTGTCCGCGAACCCGACGATCTTAGCTTGAGATGCCCCGGCAGCGTTTTCAGCGGCTTCGACGGCGCGGCGCGGAAGCCGGTCGCTGTCGAGCGAGCCGGCCAGCCGCTCAATGGTTCCGGCAGACCAGCGTGAGAAGACGAGGCCGGTGCGTACCGCGCCTTTCAACGCGGAAGCAGGCAGATAGGGACCGTTCACGCTGGCGGCGAAGGTCGGAATAAATAGCGATTCCGAGGGCGCAGCATTCCAGATTGGGGTGGATTCGGTACTCTCGAACGGGATGCGGCGCTGCGAAAAGTTTTGCGCGAACCCGCCCCAGGAAGCAAAGTCGAGCTTGGTTGCCTTGCGGAGCTGCGCAAGATAGCCATCCAGCCGCGGCCCGCGGGCCAGCAGCCGGAAGATCCGGTTCTGATCGAGAACGTTGACCTGATCTTTCCACACCATGTAGTCGATGGGGGAAAGCTCGCGGCCATCGCCGACGAGGAGCGGCGTGAGCGCAGTCACTTTATAGTTCATGCTCGGGCTCCTGGTTTGATTGCGGCTTATCAGACGGCTCTTCGGCAACGGTCTCGCCGGGCTGAGCTTCGGTTGATTCGGCTGCTTGCCGAGTCTCGGGTTCGGCTGGTGCGGCTTGCCCGGCAGGTTCTTCTGCGCGAGCTGGTTCGGCTGCCGATAGAGCCTCCTCCGGTGCGGGTGCTGCTTCGACTGCGGGCTCTATCGGTTCGGCTGGAGGCTCTATCAGTTCGGCTGGAGGCTCTATCGGTTCGGCTGGAGGCTCTATCGGTTCGGCTGGAGGCTCTATCGGTTCGGCTGGAGGCTCTATCGGTTCGGCTGGAGGCTCTATCGGCTCGGCTGG
>Ga0213872_10000245_pt1 | contig 48030 bp, 48 predicted proteins | sample VelepicomBERX_R2_FD_160071 | JGI IMG/M metagenome (GOLD analysis project Ga0213872, IMG submission 160071) | Rhizosphere microbial communities from Vellozia epidendroides in rupestrian grasslands, the National Park of Serra do Cipo, Brazil - RX_R2 | ecosystem: Host-associated > Plants > Roots >... | reverse complement strand
CGAATGGTCCGAGCTGGCCGTGTGGGTCGGCGACACCAAGACCGGCCACATGGTCAGCCTGGCCTCGCTGGGCATCACCGAGCTGGACCTCACGTCCACCGCGAGCCAGCAGACGCAGAACGGCAACTTGATCGGCCTCGTCGGCAGCTACGAGACGGCCAATGGCGCGAGCCACGAGATGGCCGACGTCTGGTTCGCCCAGAGCAGCTCGTCCGCCAGCTCGAGCAGTTCGGCCAGCAGCGCCGGCGCCCTGCCCCATATGAGCGACCTGCTGCAAGGCCCGAGCGGTGGCGTGCTCGACGGCAGCCACGCCAGCAGCACCACGGCGACCGCCCACGCGGCCGGCGGCGTGCTCAGCCACAGCATGCTGCTGCACCACACGGACGACCCGCAGACCTGGAGCCATCTGTTGATTTAGGCATCGGGGCAAAATGGGGCTTATGAACGCCCCGCTCCATGACAGCCTTGGCCGGCCGCTGCACGATCTGCGCGTCTCGGTCACGGACCGCTGCAACTTCCGTTGCAGCTACTGCATGCCCAAGCAGGTCTTCGACAAGCACTACCGCTTCCTGCCGCACGGCGAGCTGCTGAGCTTCGAGGAGATCGAGCGGCTGGCGCGCGTCTTCGTGCAGCTGGGCGTGCGCAAGATCCGCCTGACGGGCGGCGAGCCGCTGCTGCGCCGCGGCATCGAAGACCTCGTCGCCATGCTGGCCGCGCTGCGCGCGCCCGACGACGCGCCGCTCGACCTGACGCTGACGACCAACGCCTCGCTGCTCGCCCGCAAGGCCGAGGCGCTGAAGGCCGCCGGCCTGAAGCGCCTGACGGTGAGCCTGGACGCGCTCGACGACGCCGTGTTCCGCCGCATGAACGATGTGGACTTCCCTGTCGCCGACGTGCTGGAGGGCATCGCCGCCGCGCAGGCCGCGGGCCTCGGCCCGATCAAGGTCAACATGGTCGTCAAGCGCGGCGTCAACGAGGGCGAGATCCTGCCGATGGCGCGCCACTTCCACGGCACCGGCGTGGCGCTGCGCTTCATCGAATACATGGACGTCGGCGCCACCAACGGCTGGCGCCTCGACGAAGTCCTGGCGTCGGACCGCGTGCTGGCCCTGCTACGTCGTGAGTTCGACCTGCGCGAGCAGCCGGCCAGCCAGCCCGGCGAAACCGCCCAGCGTTACGCCCATGCCGACGGCGGCGGCGAGATCGGGCTGATCTCCAGCGTCAGCAAGCCCTTCTGCGGCGACTGCAACCGCGCCCGCCTCTCGACCGAAGGCCGCCTCTACACCTGCCTGTTCGCGAGCCGCGGCAGCGACCTGCGCACGCTGCTGCGCGCCGGGGCCGACGACGCCGCGCTGGCCGGCGCCGTGCGGGCGATCTGGCAAGGCCGGGCCGACCGCTACTCCGAACTGCGCTCGCAAGGCCGCGCCCCGGTGGCCGAAAAGCGCATCGAAATGCACTACATCGGCGGCTGATCCGTGGTGCAGGCGCTGCTGAACACCCTTCCCCGGGCCATTCCCCGCGCAGAGATCACCGGCCTCGTGCTGGCCGGCGGCGAGGGCCGGCGCATGGGCGGGCTCGACAAGGGCCTGCAGGACTTTGCCGGGCAGCCGCTCGTCGCGCATGCGCTGGCGCGGCTGGCGCCTCAGGTCGGTACGGTGCTGATCAGCGCCAACCGGCATCTCGACGCCTACGCACGCTTCGGCTGCCCTGTGCTGGCCGATGCCTCCGCGGACTTCCACGGCCCGCTCGCCGGCCTGCTCGAAGGGCTTCGCGCGGCGCCGACGCCGTGGGTGCTGTGCGTACCCTGCGACGTGCCGACGCTGCCGGCCGACCTTGCCGACCACCTGGGCGCAGCCCTGCTGCACCACGGCGGCCGCATCGCCATGGCGGTCGATGGCGGCGGCCGCACGCAGCCCTTGTTCGCGCTCCTGCACACCGGGCTGCGCGAGCCCTTGGCCGCGGCGCTGGCGCAGGGCGAGCGCCGGGTCGAGGCCTGGATGCGCAGCCAGGGCGCCCGCTGCGTCGGTTTCGAATCGACGGAGGCCTTCCGCAACCTCAACACGCGCGCCGAACTCGCGCTGCCGGGCCTCGAACTGCGCCCCATGATCGAGGCCGACCTGCCCGGCTACAAGACCTTGCGCGACGCGATGCTGCAAGCCTTCCCGGACGCCTTCGTCTCGGACGAAGCCACCGAACGGCAGCGCAGCGCCGCGAGCTACGCCACGCGCCTGCCCGGCGGCGCGCAGGGCGCGTGTCTGTTCTCGCTGGTGGCCATGCACCGCGGCCGCGTGCTGGGCGCCGTGACGGTCGAGCGCGAGCAACGCGGCAAGAAATGCCACATCGCCCACGTGGTCGGCATGATGGTCGCCCCCGAATGGCAGGGCCGCGGCATCGGCCGCAGCCTGATCGAAGCCGCGCTGGCACGGCTGCGCGGCCAGGCCGGCGTCGAGATCGTCACGCTGTCGGTGACCAGCAGCAACGCCGCCGCGACGCACCTCTATCGGCAGTGTGGCTTTGTGACTTATGGGCGACTGCCTCGCGCGATCCGTGTCGACCACGCGCGTTACGAAGATCAGGACTTGATGCAACTCACGTTCTGACGGGGTATCGGCTTTCCATACTCCGCCGATGGACCAGGACGCCATCGCGACGATCACCACCGGGCTGGGCAACTACACGCCCGAGGCCTTGCCGGTTGCCCAGGCCCGCGAGTTCATCGCCCGGCTGCTTCCGCCGCCGCGCGAGCGCGAGCTCGTTGCGCTGACAACCGCGCTGGGCCGCACGCTGGCCAGCGACATCGCGGCCTCCGTGCTGCTGCCTTCGGTCGACCAGGCGGCGGTCGACGGCTACGCCCTGCCGGGGCGGGCGCTGCCCACCGCGGGCGAGTCGCGGCTGCGCCTGCTGGCGCAGGCGCCCGATGAGCTGATCGCCAGCGAGGCCATGTCCGGCTGCATCGCCGTGCTGCGGGGCGCGCCGCTGCCGGCCGGCTTCGACACCGTCGTCCCCGCCGAGCTCGTGCGGCTCGAGCGCGAAGCCATCGTCCTCGCCGCCGGCCGCGTTGCGCCGGGCGCCAACCGGCGCCGGCCCGGCGACACGCTGGCACTCGGCGGCGTGGCGCTGGCGGCCGGATGCGTCCTGCGCGCGGGCGACATCGGCATCCTGGCCGCACTGGACGTCGCCGATGTGCCGGTCTGGCGCCGCCCCCGCGTGGCGGCGCTGTCGATCGGCGACGGGCTGTATCCGCTCGGCGAGCCGCTGCCGTCCGGTGGGCAGCGCGACGTCAACCGCTATGCGCTGCTCGCCATGCTCGGGCGCCACGACGCCGAGGCCCACGACTTCGGCACGCTGCCGCGCAATGCGCTCGCGCTGTCCAAGGCCTTGCGCCATGCCGCGCGGCAGGTCGACGTGGTCCTGTGCGTCGGCCGCCTCGATGCCGACGGCGAGGCGGTACTGCGCGAGGCCATGGTCGAGCTGGGGCATGTCGAGGTGTGGCAGCTCGCGCTCGGCTTCGGCCACGCGATGGCCGTCGGCCGCGTCGGCGAGTACACCCGCCCGGCGCTCCTGCTCTGGCTGCCCGACCAACTCGACGAACTGCTCGTCAGCTACCACCTGCTCGTGCGCGAGGCGCTCGTCGCGCTGTCCGGCGCCAGCATGCCGCGGCTGCCGAGCCTCAACGCCGTCGTGACCTGCGCGCTCGCCAAGCAAGCCGGACGCACGGCCTATGTGCCGGCCGTCCTGCAGGCCAATGCCGAGCGCTGGCAGGTCGAGCCGATCGGGCCGCAGCACCTGGTGGCCCCGGGCATCGCCCATCCGCCCAACTGCGTGATCGAGCTGGCGCGCGATCAGGGCCCGGTCGCCGCAGGAGAAAGCGTCGTCGTACTGCCGTTCACAGGGTTCGTCTGAAGCGCGAACCGGATGACCAGCTCGTCGCGCACCGCCAGCAGGCCGCCGAGCACGGCGTAGGGCTCGATGCCCCAGTCGCTCTGGCGGATCGCCAGGGTCCCGCGCGCCGTCCAGGCGCCCAGCTTGCCCGCGGGCTGTACGTCGAGGGCAAGCGGTACGCGCCGCCGTTGACCATGCAGGTCGATCTCGACCTCCGCCGCAAGGGCGGGCGCCCGCCAGGCGACGGACACGCTGCGCACGCTGACCCAGGGGTACTTCGCGGCCTCAAGGCTCGCGAGCATGTGGGCGCGCGTGCCGTCCACGTCGGCCGCGTCCAGCGATGTCGCCCAGCCCGGGCCGAGGGCCGCGCGCGCCGCCGGGTCGTCCAGGCGCAGCGCGTCGAGCCGGAAGCGAAACGCGAAGCGCGTGCCGGCCAGCTCGCCATCGTCAGCGCGGGCCGGCAGGCAGGTCCAGCCGGCCAGGTCCTGCGCCTGCGCCACGTGGTTGTGCCCCAGCCGCTCCGCCACGCCGCCGCGGAACACGAGGACGTCGAGGCGCGAGTGGGCGCCGTCGATGGCGACGGGCGCCCCCGCGCACGCCGGGGCAGCCCCCAGGCCATCGTCCGCGGCAACGGCCACGGCCGGCCCCTGCGGCGCGCCGCTGCAGGCCGCCAGCAGCCCGGCCAGGATCACGACCCGGCTGGCCGCCAAGGTTCGCTTTACACGGAACAAGGGCAAACAACGCATTGGGTCCATTTTGTCAGCGCGGACGCGCTAGCATCGGCACATTCGCCCGACGGAGTGCCCCATGAGCGCCACTGCCTTCCGCCCCGCCATCGACCTGATGGTGCAATACGCCAGCTACCACCGCGACCGCCGCAACATCGCCACGCATTTCGTCGGCATCCCGCTGATCGTCTTCGCCATCGGCGTGCTGCTGGCGCGCGCGCAGTTCGGCTTTTCGGGCGTGCCGCTGTCGGCCGCCTGGATCGCCTGGGCCGCCTCGACGCTCTGGTACCTGAGCCGCGGGCAGCTCGTGCTGGGCCTCGCCACGAGCCTCGTCAACGCGGCGCTGATGGCCCTGGCACAGCCGCTGGCGCAAGGCTCGATGGGCGCCTGGCTGGGCTGGGGCGTCGGCAGCTTCGTCGTCGGCTGGGTCATCCAGTTCGTCGGCCACTACTACGAGGGCCGCAAGCCGGCCTTCGTGGACGACCTCGTCGGCCTGCTGGTCGGCCCCATGTTCGTCGTCGGCGAGGCGCTGTTCGCGCTGGGCTGGGGCGCGCCCATGCTCGCAGAGATCGAGCGCCGCGCCGGCCCGACGCACCTGCGCGACCTGGCCCACCCGATCGCATGAGCGGGCGCACAGGCAAGCCAGCGACAGCGCGAAAGGTCCGAGCATGACGACGGTCCTCGTGATGGGGGCCGGCACGATCGGTTGCTACCTCGGCGGCCTGCTGGCGGCCAGCGGCGCGCACGTGCATTTTGTCGGTCGGCCGCGCGTGCTCGATGCCCTGGCCGAACACGGCCTGACCGTCACCGACCTCGAAGGCCGCAGCGAGCACCTCCCGGCCGACACCCTGCACTTGCACCCCGCGCCGCCCGTCGGCCTGGCACCGGACGTGACGCTGCTGTGCGTGAAGAGCGGCGCCACAGCCGAGGCCGCGCAAAGCCTGCAGCGGACGCTGCTGCCGGGCAGCCTCGTTCTCTCGATGCAGAACGGGATCGGCAACGCCGAGCGCGGCGGTGGCGTCGCGGCGGAGCTCGACTGGCGCGCCGGCATGGTGCCCTTCAACGTCGCCGAGATCGGCCCCGGGCATTTCCACCGCGGCACGGGCGGCGCCTTGGCCGTCCAGGCCCACGCCGACGACGCGGCCGTCCTGGCCCTCGTCCCGCTCTTCAGGCGGCAGGGCATCGCGCTCGAGACCCACGACGACCTGCTCGCCGTGCAATGGGGCAAGCTCGTGCTCAACCTGAACAATCCGGTGAACGCGCTGTCCGGCCGGCCGCTGCGGGCCCAGCTCGTCGAGTCCGGCTACCGCCGCTGCGTCGCCGCGCTGCAGGCCGAAGCGCTCGACGTGCTCGACGCCGCCGGCCTGCACCCCGCCGCCGTCACGCCGCTGGCGCCACGCCGCCTCGTCAGCCTGCTACGCCTGCCGACGCCGCTCTTTCGCCTCGTCGCGCGCCGCATGCTGCGCATCGACGCCAAGGCACGATCGAGCATGGCCGACGATCTCCAGCTCGGCCGCACGACCGAGATCGACGCGCTGTGCGGCGAGGTCGTGCGCCTGGCCCATCGCCATGGCCGCCAGGCGCCGCTGAATGCGCGCATGCTGACGCTGGTGCAGTCCTGGCCGCAGTCGCCGCAGCCCTACGGCCCGCGCGAGCTGGAAGAGGCCCTAGGCCTGATCTGAACCCCAGTCGCGCAGCGCACCTTCGCTATAGCGCTGGCGCGGCGCGCCGGCCCGCGCCGGCGTGCCCAGCGCGATCCAGCCGAGCAGCGTCTCGCCCGGCTCGCAGAAGGCCGCGACCAGGCCCGGGTCGCGCGCCTTGTTGCCGCTGAGCATCTTGCCGCCGAAGCCGAGCAGGTGGACGGCGTTCATGAAGTTCGCGAGCGCACCGCCGACGGCCGTCCACTGCTCGTGTGCCGGCACTTCGGGGTGGCCCGCGTCGATGCGGGCGATCACGGCCAGCGTGAGCGGCGCGCGCAGGGCGCGCTCGTGATCGAGCTGCACGCCGGCCTCGTCCTTGCCGGCGCGCCGCGCTGCGGTGACGAACAGTTCAGCCAGACGGGTACGCGCCGGGCCGCGCACCACGGCAAACCGCCAAGGCCGCAAGCCCGCGTGATCGGGCGCACGCAGTGCCGCCTCGACCATCAGCGCGAGCTGCGCGTCGTCCGGCGCGGGCTCGACGAGATGCCGCGGGCCGACGGAGTGGCGGCCCAACAGTTCGTCGAGCGCCGGTCTGCTCATGTCGACTTCGAGATCGTGATGTTCGGGAACTTCGCCGAGTAGTCTTTTGCCTGCGACGCGATCGTCACGGCGACGCGGCGCGCAAGGCGCTTGTAGATCGCGGCGATCTCGCTGTCCGGCGCGGCCACGACGGTCGGCCGGCCCGCGTCGGCCTGCTCGCGGATGCTCATGGCCAGCGGCAGCGCGCCCAGGTAGGTCGTGCCGAACTGCTCGGCCAGCGCGCGCCCGCCATCGGCGCCGAAGATGTGCTCGGCATGGCCGCATTGGCTGCAGACATGCACCGCCATGTTCTCGACGACGCCGAGGATGGGCACGCTGACCTTCTCGAACATGCGGATGCCCTTCTTGGCATCGATCAGCGCCAGGTCCTGCGGCGTCGTGACGATGACGGCCCCCGTCACCGGCACGCGCTGGGCCAGCGTCAGCTGGATGTCGCCCGTGCCCGGCGGCAGGTCGATGACGAGGTAGTCGAGTTCCTGCCAGCGCGTCTGGCGCAGCAGCTGTTCGAGCGCCTGCGTGGCCATCGGGCCGCGCCAGATCATGGCCTGGTCCTCGTCGACGAGGAAGCCGATCGACATGAGCTGCAGCCCGTGCGCGATCTTGGGCTCCATGATCTTGCCGTCGAGGCTGTCGGGCGAGCCGCTGGCGCCGAGCAGCAGCGGCATGCTGGGGCCGTAGATGTCGGCGTCGAGCACGCCGACGCGCGCGCCCTCGGCCGCCAGCGCGAGCGCGAGGTTGGCGGCCGTGGTGCTCTTGCCGACGCCGCCCTTGCCCGAGGCCACGGCGATGATGTTCTTGACGCCCGGCAGCAGTTGCACGCCGCGCTGCACGGCGTGGGCTTCGATGCGGCTCGTGATCTTGATGTCGGCACGCGCCACGCCGGGCACGGCCAGCGCTGCGGCTTCGAGGCGCGCGCGCAAGCCGTCGATCAGGCTGGCGGCCGGGTAGCCGAGCTCGATCTCGAAGGACACGGCGTCGCCGGTGATCTTGAGGTGCTTGAGCTGGCGCGTCGAGACGAAGTCAAGGCCGGTCTCGGGGTCGGTAACGGCCTGCAGCGCCTGCTGCAGGGCGGATTCGGTGATGGCAGTCATGGGGCCGGAATGTCTTGCAATCCGGCAGTCTAGGCCATCAGTCGGAAGCAGGCCCGCGCAGGGGCTTGAGCGTGCGCCCCGTCGGCAGCGCCTTGAGGAACTTGAAGCTGCCCGTGGCGTGGGCGCAGAGCTGGCCGGCCTCGTTGTGCACGCTGCCTTCGCAGAAGGCCATGGTGGTCGTGCGTTCGAGCAGGCGGCCCGTGGCGACGAGGCGGCCTTCGCCGGGGCGCATGAAGCTGGTCTTCATCTCGATCGTCACGACGCCGCGATCCATGTCGGCGACGCCCTCGCCGCGGCTGCGCGCCGCGTGCGCCAGCGCCACGTCGAGCAGCGTCATCAAGAGGCCGCCGTGGGCGACCGACCAGGAGTTGAGCTGATCAGGCCGCAGGTCGACGGCGATCTCCGCCTCGCCCGCGCCGAGCCGCACGAGCTCGAAGCCCAGCGCCTCGACAAAGGGGATGTGGATCGGGAACTCCATCGGGCGCAGCTCAGCCCTTGCGCGCGCGCAGGAAGATGAGCAGCACGCCCATCACCGCCGCGACGGCGCCACCGCCGAACAACCAGGCGGCAATGTCCTCGCCCTGCGGCTCGTGCTGCACGAACAGGCCCAGGCTGACGGCCAGCAGGCCGCCGTAGACCAGGATCCAGACCCAGCGCTCCATCGCTGATTTGGTCATTTCAGCACCCGCCTCAGAGCACTTCGAACACGCCGGCCGCGCCCATGCCGCCGCCGATGCACATGGTCACGCAGACGAGCTTGGCGCCGCGGCGGCGGCCTTCGATCAGCGCGTGGCCCGTGAGGCGCTGGCCCGAGACGCCGTAGGGGTGGCCGACTGCGATGGCGCCGCCGTTGACGTTGAGCTTGTCCATCGGGATGCCCAACGTCTCGGCGCAATGCAGCACCTGCACGGCAAAGGCTTCGTTGAGTTCCCAGAGGTCGATGTCCTCGACCTTGAGGCCGAGGCGCTCGAGCACCTTGGGCACGGCGTAGACCGGGCCGATGCCCATGACCTCGGGCTCGCAACCGGCCACGGCGAAGCCGAGGAAGCGGCCCAGCGGCTTGAGGCCGTGCGTCTCGGCGTATTTCTCGCTGGTGATCACGCAAGCGCCGGCGCCGTCGCTGAACTGGCTTGCGTTGCCGGCCGAGATCAGGCCGCCGGGCAGCGCCGGGCGGAGGTTCTTGATGCCGTCGTAGGTCGTGCCTTCGCGCAGGCCCTCGTCGGCGCTGACGGTGACTTCGCGGCTGATCAGGCCGATGGTCTTGTCGACGGCGCCCATCGTGACCTTGATCGGCGCGATCTCGTCGGTGAACAGGCCGGCGGCTTGCGCGGCACAAGCCTTTTGCTGGCTCGCCGCGCCGTATTCGTCCATGCGCTCGCGCGAGATGCGGTACCGCTTGGCGACCTCCTCGGCGGTCTGCAGCATGCTCCAGTAGGTGCCGGGCCGGTGTTTGGCGAGCCAGGGGTCGCTCATCATGTGGTGATTGAGCTCCTGCTGCACGCACGAGATGCTCTCGACGCCGCCGGCCACAAACACGTCGCCCTCGCCCGCGATGATGCGCTGCGCGGCCATCGCGATGGTCTGCAGTCCGCTCGAGCAGAAGCGGTTGATCGTCATGCCGGCGACGCTGTCGGGCAGGCCGGCGCGCAGCGCGATCTGGCGCGCGACGTTGCCGCCGGTCGTGCCTTCGGGCAGCGCGCAGCCCATCAGCACGTCCTCGATGTCCTCGGCCGGGACATGGGCGCGGTTGACGGCGGCGCGGACGGCGTGCCCGCCCAGCGTGGCGCCGTGGGTCATGTTGAACGCGCCCTTCCAGCTCTTGGCCAGCGGGGTGCGTGCGGTGGAAACAATGACGGCTTTGCTCATGATGGTGTGATCCTGTGTGCGACTTCGGCGGTGTCAGACGAGGGGCTTGCCTTCGGCGAGCAGGCGCTCGAGCAGCGGCGCGGGCTGCCAGAAGGCGGCATCGTCGTTCGGGTTGCGCGCGAAGCGGCGCATGGTCTGCACGACGTTGAAGAGGCCGAAGGTGTCGGCGTAGCACATCGGGCCGCCGCGCCAGAGCGGGAAGCCGTAGCCGGTCAGGTAGACCATGTCGATGTCGGAGGCGCGCTGGGCGATGCCTTCGTCGAGCAGTCGCGCGCCCTCGTTGACGAGCGCGAAGACGAGGCGGTGCACGATCTCGTCGTCGTCGATCTTGCGCGGCGCGATGCCGAGCGAGGCGCGGTGCTTCTCGAGCATCTCGGCCACCACCGGCGACGGAATCGCGTCGCGCTTGCCCTTTTGGTAGTCGTACCAGCCCGCGCCCGTCTTCTGGCCGAAGCGGCCGAGCTCGCAGAGCAGGTCGGCCGACTTCGAGTACTTCATCTCGGGCTTCTCGACATAGCGGCGCTTGCGGATCGCCCAGCCGATGTCGTTGCCGGCGAGGTCGCTCATGCGGAACGGGCCCATGGGGAAGCCGAACTTCTCGAGCGCCCGGTCGATGGCTTCAGGGCTCGCGCCCTCGTCGAGCAGGAAGGTCGACTGGCGGAAGTAGTGCTCGATCATGCGATTGCCGATGAAGCCGTCGCACACGCCCGAGACCACCGCCGTTTTCTTGATCTTCTTGGCCAGGTCCATGCAAGTGGCGAGCACGTCCTTGGCCGTGGCCGCGCCGCGCACGACTTCGAGCAGCTTCATCACGTTGGCCGGGCTGAAGAAGTGCAGGCCCAGCACGTCGCCGGGGCGCTTGGTGAAGGCGGCGATGCGGTCGATGTCCAGCGTCGAGGTGTTGGACGCGAGGATGGCGCCGGGCTTGGCGACTTCGTCGAGCTGGCGGAAGACATGCTCCTTGACGCCCATCTCCTCGAACACGGCCTCGATGATGAGATCGGCATCGCTCAGGCCGGCATAGTCCAGCGTCGGCGTCAGCAGGCCCATGCGCTGCGCGAGCTTCTCCTCGGTGAGCTTGCCCTTCTTGACCTGGGCTTCGTAGTTGCCGCGGATCGTGGCCAGGCCGCGGTCCAGCGCCTCTTGCTTGGTTTCCAGGATGACGACGGGCAGGCCGGCGTTGAGGAAGTTCATCGCAATGCCGCCGCCCATGGTGCCGGCGCCGATGACGCCGACCTTGGCGATCGTGCGGCGCGGCGTGTCCTCGGGCACGTCGGCGATCTTGCTGGCGGCGCGCTCGCCGAAGAAGGCGTGACGCAGCGCCTTGGACTCTGGCGTCAGCATCAGGTGCGCAAAGCCCTCACGCTCGGTGCGCAGGCCGTCCTCGAAACGCTTGCTGGTCACCGATGCCGCGACGGCGTCGAGCGCGCGCAGCGGCGCCGGGAAATTCTTGGCCTGGGCGCCGACCATGTTCCGCGCGAACTGGAAGTAGGCGTCGGGGTTCGGATGGCTGGCCTTGATGTCGCGGACCTTGGGCAGCGGGCGGCTGTCGGCGATCTCCTCGGCGAAAGCCACCGCCGCGTCGACGACGTCGGCATCGACGATGCGGTCGAACAGCTTCTGGCCCGGCACCATGGCCAGCATCTCGGCCGGCACGGCTTCGCCGCTGACAATCATGTTGAGCGCCGGCTCGACGCCGAGCGCGCGCGGCAGGCGCTGCGTGCCGCCGGCGCCAGGCAGCAGGCCGAGCTTGACCTCGGGCAGCGCGATCTTGGCGCCCTTTTGCGCAATGCGGTAATGGCAGCCCAGCGAGATCTCGAGGCCGCCGCCCATGCAGACCGTGTGGATGGCCGCGACGATGGGCTTGCTGCACTGCTCGACGAGGCTGATCAGGCTCAGCAGATTGGGCTCGGCCAGGGCCTTGGGGCTGCCGAATTCGCGGATGTCGGCGCCGCCCGAAAAGGCCTTGCCGGCGCCGGTCAGGACGATCGCCTTGACGGCCGCGTCGGCTTCAGCCTTCTCGATCCCGGCCGCGACGGCGCGGCGGGTCTCCAGGCCCATGCCGTTGACGGGCGGGTTGTCCAGGGTGATCACGGCAACGGCGCCGCGGGTTTCGTAGTGAGCGGTCATGGCGGTCCTTGAACAGGCGGTCAGACTGAGTGGCGTGCGACGGTTTCGCACGATCGTTCGATTCTAGGCAGCTCCCATGGGCTGGCCCTGTCGCGCGCGCGACAGGCCATGAAAACCCTGAAGCGCGAACCCGGAAGCGCGCCCGACCCGGCGATTTCAGCGGTCGCGCGTGACGACGCGATTGCGCCCGCTCGTCTTGGCCTCGTAGACCGCTTCGTCGGCGAGCTTGAAGAGCTGGTCGAAGCCGATGATGCCCGAGGCGCCCTGCGCCGACACGCCGATGCTGGCGGTCACGGGAATCTCGCAGGGATGGAGTTCGCGCAGGTCGGCCAGCAGGCGCTCGGCACGCTGCGTGGCCGCGGCCTGCGGGCAGTCGGGCAGCAGGATGACGAACTCCTCGCCGCCGAAGCGCGCCGCAACGTCGCCTTGTCGGCAGTCCTTTTGCAGCAGCTGGCCGACGCTGGCGAGCACCTTGTCGCCGACGTCGTGGCCGTAGGTGTCGTTGATCTTCTTGAAATGGTCGAGGTCGACCATCATGACGGCCAGCGGACGCTGCTGGCGGTCGGCGTTGGCGAAGAGCTGGGCCGAGACCTCGGCCAGGTAGTGGCGGTTGTACAGGCCGGTGAGCGCGTCGCGGATCGAGCGCTCGCGCAGCTCGCGGCGCTGCGCCTGGACCTGATCGAAGAGCTGCTTGCTCGAGATGAGATTGCCGACGCGCGCGACGAATTCCTCTTCGACCACGGGCTTGGCGACGTAGTCGTTGGCGCCGATCTTGAGCATCTCGATCTTGCGTGCGGCATCGTCGAGCGCCGACAGGCCGAGGATGGGAATGCGCGCGACCTCGCCCTCCATCGAACGCACGGCGCGCGTCACGCCGAGGCCGGTGATCTGCCCGGCCAGGACGATGTCGCAAATGATCAGGTCGTAGCTATTGCGGGCCACGGCTTCGAGCGCGGCCTCGCCGGTCTCGAAGCGGTCAACCTCCAGCGACATCTTGCCGAGCATGTAGGCCAGCAGCTCGCTGGTGGTCGGGCTGTCTTCAATCAGCATGACCCGCCCGCGCAACTGGCGCTGCATGCGCGAGATGTACTCGCGCAGCGACTCGTGCAGCTCGGCAATCTTGGTCTTGCGGAACAGCTCCGTCACACCGGCATCGAGCGCGCGCTGCGTGCGCAGGCGGCTGTCGTCCGAGGTCAGCATGAGGATGGGCAGCAGCCGGTGCGCCGCCTGGGCGCGGATGCGGCGCGCGATCTCGAGGCCGCTCTGGTCGGGCAGGTGCAGATCGAGCACGAGCAGGTCGAAGCGCTTGTCGCGCAGCGCTTCCATGCCGGCCGCGCCGGTCTCGACGCTGAGCGTGGTGAAGCCGAGCTGCTCCAGCGTGTGCTGGATCGTCTGCCGAAAGACCGGCGAGTCCTCGACGATCAATGCGTTCATTGTTTGTCTCCGCGGCACGCGGCCGTTATGCGGGCATCGTACCCATGCGCAGCGTCCTTGGCCGTGACGGGCGTCGCGTCCAGGGCACTGAAGTTGGTCGGGGCGCCCCAGAGCCGGTCGCCAGGTACGACGTCGACGCCGGCAGCCAGCAGGATTCGCGCCGCGAGGCCGGACAGCGGCACGACTTCGCTGGCCGCACTGAGCGCCATCGCCGCGAGCGGCATGCCGTCGATGACGCAGGTCTCGGGGCTTTGCGCCAGCGTCAGCGCACCGGCATCGCGCAGCGCGAGCAGGCCCTGCGCGCCGTCTGCGCCCATGCCGGTCAGCACCACGCCGATCGCGCGTGCTCCGCATTCCTGCGCCACCGAGGCGAACAGCGGCGTGGCCGACGGGCGATGGCCTTGCACCGGCTCGTCGGCCGCAAGGCGTGCGAACAGCCGGTTGCCGAACGACGCCCCGCGCAGGTGATGCCCATCGGGCGCGAAGTAGACCGTGCCGTCCTGCAGCGCTTCACCGTCCGTTGCGACGCGGCAAACCAGGCCGCAGCGTGTTCCGAGCCAATCGACCATGCCCGGAAGAAAGCCCGGGCTGATGTGCTGGACAACCAGCACCGGCAGGGGCAGCCCGGCGGGCAGGCCGCCGAGGATCGCGGCGAGTGCCAGCGGACCGCCCGTCGACGCCGCGATCGCCAGCACGCGCGGCCCGGCCGGCGTCATTGGACCGGCGCCTGCCAGTGCGCTCACGGCCCGCACGCGGCGACGGCGCACGAGCTGCGCCCCGGCCATGGCGTGCAGCAGCTCACCGAGCTCGCGCGCCACGCGCTCGACCTGCGGGTCGCCCGGCAGCGGCGGACGGCCGAAAACCGCCACGGCGCCGGCTTCGAGCGCGCGAAACACCGTCTGCGTGTCCGACTTGTCCAGCGCCGTGCCGACCATGACGATGGGCGTCGGCTGTTCCTCCATGATGCGGCGCGTCGTTTCGATGCCGTCCATGTCGGGCAGCCGCAGGTCCATGGTGACCACGTCGGGGCGCAAGGTCCGCAGGAGCTGCAGCGCCTCGCCTCCGCGGCTGGCATGGCCGACCACGCTCAGGCCCGGCTGTGCCGCCAGGTAGCTTTTCAGCACCAGCGCAACCGGCAAGGCGCTCTCGACGATGAGCACGCGGATCATGATGCGACGGCTCCCTTCCGGCGGACGGCCGAGCTGCTCGGCGAGGCCTCAGGCGAGCTGGCGCACGACATCCAGCAGCACCCTGGACTCATAGTCACTCTTGACAATATACGCACTGGCACCGACCTCAATCCCCTGCCGCCGGTCGGCTTCCCTGGCCAGCGAGGTCACGATGATGACCGGCAGGTTCGCATGCCGGGCGCTGTCGCGGATGCGCCGGGTCAAGCCGAAGCCGTCCAGGCGCGGCATTTCGATATCGGTGATGACGAGGGCGAAGTCGCCGCGCTCGAGCGCGTCCCAGCCGGCCTCGCCGTCGGTGGCGACGCTGACCCGGAAGCCCTGCGACTCGAGCAGGTTCTTTTCGAGCGTGCGCGTCGTGAGGGAGTCGTCCACGACCAGCACATGCGGCCGGGACGCGCCGGCCCCCGCGCGCGCGGCCGGCAAGGGCTCCGCCGCCTCGAACGCCCGCCACCCGGCGTCCCGCGCGCCGTCGATCAGTTCGTCGACGTTGAGCACCATCATGATCTCGCCGCTGCCCGTCAGCGTCGCCCCGCCGATATTGGGCACGGCGTGCAGCGGCCGCGGCATGCGCTTGATGACGATCTCGCGCTCGCCGACCACTTCGTCCACGACGAACGCCATTCGCACGCCGCCGCGTGCGAGCACGATCACCGGCACGCGCTCCTCGCGCCGCCGCGGGCGCACGGGCAGCGCCAGCGCCGCGGCAAGATCGCGCAGCGGCACCGGGTGGCCGGCGACGAGCAGCGCATGGCTGGCGCCCTCGCCTTGCACGGTCTCACGCGATGTCTCGGCGATGCGGTCCACCGAGGTCGACGGGATCACCAGCATCTCGCCGCCGGCAAGCACCTGCAGGCCGCGCTCCATCGCCAGCGTGAGCGGCAGCTCGAGCGTGAACTGGCTGCCCTGCCCCGGCTGCGTGGCGACGGTGACGCTGCCCTTGAGCCGGCGCAGGTTGGCCTTGACGACGTCCAACCCGACGCCGCGGCCGGAGACGTCGGTGATGATCTGCTTGCTCGAAAAGCCCGGCAGGAAGATCAGCGCCAGCCGCGCGGGCTCGTCGAGGCGCTCGAGCTCGGTTGCGCCGATCAGCTGCTTGCGCACGGCGAACTCGGCAATGCGCTCGGCATGCATGCCGCGGCCGTCGTCCTGGACCTCGATGACGATGCGGCCGCCCACGCTGGCGACGTCGACGGTGAGCAGCCCTTCCGCGGGCTTGCCGGCGGCCAGGCGCTCCTCGGGCGGCTCGATGCCGTGATCGACGGCGTTGCGCAGCAGGTGCGTCAGCGGGTCGCGCAGGCCGTCGAGCACGGCGCGGTCGACTTCGATCTGGTCGCCGATGATCTGCAGCTCGACGGTCTTGCCGAGCTGCCGCCCGAGGTCCCGCACCATGCGCACCATCGGGCGCAGCGCGTTGGCCATGGGCACGAGCTGCATCATGCGCACCTCGTTCTCCAGGCCCAGGGCGGCCTGCCCCGCCCGGCCGAGCGTGCCGCGCATGGACTTCGCGAGCGCCGCCGCCTGGCGCTTGAGCGCCGTCAGCTCCGGCAGGCCCTCCTCCATGGCGGCGCGCGCTTCCGCACCGAACAAGGCCAGCCCGCGCTCGCCACGCCGGCGGCGCGGACGCAGCGCGTCGAGACGTGCCTCGAGCTTGGCCATCCGGCGGTTGAGCGACTGCAGGGTCTGGAAATGCTCGCCAAAGGCGATCCGCGCAAGCTGGATGTCCTCGCTCAATGCGGAGACGCGCTGCAGCCGCGCGGCGGGCACGCGCACGGCCTCGACCGCCGCGCCACCGCGAATCGGTGGGGCCGCCGCAGCAGGCAGGACGGCCGCTGCCGGGCCGTCGATCATCGGATCGCGCCAGACAGGCGCCTCGCTCGCCGCGCTGGCCGCCGCAGCCTGGCGCTGCCCGATCAGCGCCAGCGGCCGCGTCGCAGCCGCTGCGCCGTCGAGCGCGAGTTCGCGCAGCCGGTCGACCGCCTGCAGGCTCAGGTCGACCAGTTCGGGCGCAAGCGGCAGCTGGCCGCCCCGCAGCGCCTGGAAGACCGATTCGAGGTGATGGGCCAGCTCGGCCACGTCGTGCGCCTCGATGCCCCGCGCCGCGCCCTTGAGGTTGTGCGCGCTGCGGAAGATGCCGTTGAGCACCTCGGCGCGCGCCGCGCCTTCCAGCCCGCGCTCGAGCGCCAGCAGGCCGTCCGTCATGCTCTGGTGATGCTCGGCGAGCTCGGCCCTGAAGGTCTCCCTCAGCAGGCGCAGGAATTGCGGGTCGAGGCTCATCGCATGCCGCCGCGGCTTGGGTCGTGCTACTGGTCGTGCAGGTAGATGCGAACGCTGTCGCGCATCTCGGCCGAGAGCGCGCGCAGGCGTTCGGCGCGCTCGCGCGTGGCCGCCGTCGATTCGACCGACTGGCGCGTGGCCATGTTGATCTCGCGCATCGCGGTGGCGATCTGGTCGATGCCGATGCCCTTCTGCCGCACGGCCGTGACGATCTGCTGGCTCGACACCGCGGCTTCGCGGATCGCCTCCGTCAGGCTCTGCATGGAGCCGCCGAGCTGCTGGATCAGCAGCGTGCCGCGGTCCACGCCCTTGCTGCCTTCCTCGGTCACCATCACGGCCTTGTCGGTGGCGCGCTGGATGTCCTGCAGGATCGCGTTGACCTGCACGGTCGCCTGCTGCGACTGCTCGGCCAGCTCCTTGACCTCGGCCGCGACCACCGCAAAGCCCTTGCCCGCATCGCCGGCCTTGGCGGCTTCGATCGAGGCGTTGAGCGAGAGCATCTTGAGCTGCTGCGCCAGGCTGTTGACGGTGGCGGTGATCTCGCCGATCTGATGCGTCTGCTCGGACAGGGCGAGGATCTTGTCGGCGATGTCGTTGACCTGCGCGCGCACGGACTCCATGTCGGCGATGGCGCGCGCGACGATCTCGGCGCCGCGCTCGCCCTCGGAGCGCGTGCGCTCGGCCGTCGCGCCCAGGGCCTCGGCCTTTTCCTGCGTCTGGCGGGAGATGGCGCGGATTTCCTCGAGCGTGCTGGTCGTCTCGTTGATCGCCGCGGCCTGCTCGCTCGTCGCTGCCGATTGCACGCTGACGGCTTCGAGCATGTCGCCGACGACGCTGGACAGGCCCTGGCCCGCCTTGCCCGTGCGCAACGCCATCTCGCGCAGGCTGGTCGTCATCTCGTTCAGGCGCACGCCCAGGTGGGCCAGGGCCGGATCGCTCGGCAGGTCGACGCGCACGCCCAGATGCCCGAGCGCGACGCGGTCGACGAAGGCCGTGTAGTCGTGCAGCGCGCCGCTGAGTTCGGCGGTCACGCCGTGAACATAGGTGTCGACGACGAGCTGCGAATCGAGGGCGACGATCTTGTTCAGCGCCTCGACCTTGCGTGCCGCGCGGCTGCGGCTCCAGAAGTGATGCCGCATGATCAAGGGCACGATCAGCCGCGTGTAGAGCGCGTAGCCGCCGAGAAACCATTGCGGCCCCAGCCCGATGCGGCCGTGCACGACGCCGATCGCCTGGCGGTGCTGGAAGTACGCCTCGCCGTAGTCGCCACCGAACATCTCGGCGAGATAGCCGCACTGCTTGGCCTTGAGCCGGTCGACGCTGGAGCCGGCGCGCGCCACGATGTCCAGCAGCGTGCCGTGGTTGGAGAGGTTGGTGCAGAACGCGTCGACGATGCGGTCGACATGGGGTTCGACGATGGGCCAGGTGTCCTTGAGCTCGCGGGCGTCGGTGTCGCCGAAGCCGACGAAGCGCAGCCGCTCCTCGCGTTCGGCGGCGGTCAGGGAGAAAGTGCGGTTCGGCCTCGAATCACTTTGCATAGGGTCTCCAGCGACGACGCCCCGGGTTCGGCGCGTTCACTATCTCATGCACACAGGTCCCCAAGAATCTTCTCGGCGTCCAGCATCGCCAGGTGCTGCTGCGGCAGCAGCCCGAGGAACTGGCTGCCGCCTGCGGCGCCCGGCTCGACGGGCCCGGGCACGAGCGCGTCCGGCGGGTATTCGGACATGCCGATCAGCCCGCTCACGCGCAGTCCGATGGCGTGATCGCCGGCACTGACAACGACCACGTCGTGCAAGGCCGGCGCCACGCCCGCGTCGCTGGCCAGACCGAAGTGCAGACGCAGGTCGACGACAGGCAGCATGCGGCCACGTCGGTTGATCACGCCGAGCAGCGGGGCCGGCGCGCCCGGCACGCGGGCAATGGCCGGCACGGCAACGACCTCGTCCACCCAGCGGCAAGGCACGCCGTATTCGTGGCCTTGCCCGAGATGGAAATGCACGAAGGGCTCGAGCACCGGGGCGACCGCCTCCTCGGCGTGGCGGGCGAGTTCGGCGGCGCGGCGCTCCAGCAGTGCGCGCGCCTGTTCGTCGTCGCCGAGCACCTGCAGCGGATTCGGCCTAGCCATTGGCCTCGACCTGGGCGTGAATCGTCATTTCGTTCTCGATGATGTCCGCCAGGCGGGCGTAACTGAGGCCCGGATGCCCCGGCGCCTCGGCCTGGGCCGGCAGGCTGCGCGCGAGATCAAGCGCGTTCTTCAGGCTGCGCAGGCCCGGCGCCTGCTGGCCCACGCGCAGCAGCAGCAGCGCCATCTGGTGGTGGGCCTCGATGCAGTCGGGCGCGGCCTTGAGCGTGCGCCGAAACGCCTCGAGCGCCGCCGCTTCGTCGCCGGCCTCGACGCTGAGCAGGGCGCGCAGGAAGTGGAGCTCGTGGTCGTCGGGTGCGCGTTCAAGCGCGCGCACGCAGCAGGCCAGCGCTTCGGCTGCGCGGCCGAGGTTGCCCAGCGCCAGGGCCAGCAGCCGCGCGCTGCGGGCATCGGGCGGCGCGCCGGCGGTTTCGGCCCGCGCCGCCATCTCGCTCCAGCGGCCGGCATCGGCCAGCGCGCGGAGCTCGGCCCAGGCGTCGGCGCCGCGCGAGCTGGGCGCCGGCACCCGCAGTTCGGCCTCGATCAGCGGCTTGCGGTAGTAGCACATGCCGGCCTGCTGCACCGTGACCAGGCCCTCGATATGCGGCTCGACGATGTCCGACGCGCCGAGCAGCAGCGCGCCGCCCGGCGACAGCGCCTGCGTCAGGCGCGCCAGCACGCGCCGCGCGCGCGAGGGCTCGAAATAGACGAAGACGTTGCGGCACAGGATCAGGTCAAAGTCGTGCAGCCCGCTGACGATGGAGGGGAACCCGCCGTCGACGAGGTTGAGATAGCTGAACTTCGCCAGCGCCGCCAACTCGGGACGCAGCCGCACACGGCCGGACGAGGCTTCGGTGAAGAAGCGCTCGCGCCGCGCATCGTCCAGGCCGCGCAGGGACCAGCGCGTGTATTCGCCGGCACGGGCCTGGCACAAGGCCTGCGCGTTGATGTCGGTGCCGACGAGATGCAGGCGCCATGGCCGGGCCACGTCGTCCGCGCTGCCGAGCAGTTCGGCGAGGATCATGCTGACCGAATGGAGCTCCTGCCCCGCCGCGCAGGCGGCGCTCCAGACGCGCAGCGCGCGCGTGCCCTGGCGGCGCTGCTCGATGAGTCGCGGCAGAAACTCCTGGCGCAGGAAATCCATTTGCGCGGCGTCGCGGAAGAAGTAGCTTTCGCCCACCGTCAGCCGCTCGATGAAATGCTCGAGCAGCGGCCCGTCTTCCGCGGCCCCGGCCAGCGTCGCGTGCAGCGCGGCGGGTCCGCTCAGCCCGAAGCGCTCGCAGGCCTCGGTGGCCGCGGCCGCGAGGTTGTCGAGCTGGTGCGCATGAACGACCAGGCCGAGCCTCGCCTCGATCGCCTGCCGCAGCAGGCGCAGATCGTGCGGGCCGATGGCGCCCGTCATGTCGATGCCACCTCGGCATCGATTCGCGGCGCGATGAGCCGGTCAACCTGCAGGCCGTCGCACAAGGACTCGATGTCCAGCATGAAGACCGGGTGCCCGCCTTCGTCGAAGCTCGTCGAGAACGGATCGCGGCGCTCGTGCGGCACGCCATCGACGCGCCGCAGGCGCCCGTTGTCGACCTGGTCCACGCCGCACACAAGCTGCACCACCAGAGCGCAGCGGCGGCCATGATGCGTGCACAGCAGCATGGGCGTGTCGAGGGCGTACTCGAAACCGGGCCGGCCCAGCCGAAGTCCGAGATCGAGAGTCGGCACGGCCTCGCCGCCGAAATCGAGCATCCCGAGCAGATAGTCGGGACCGTCGGACACGTCCTCCAGCGCCGCGACGGGCAAGACCTTGTCCACGTCGTCGAGGGGAAGGCACAGCTGCACGCCGGGCACCTCGAAACGCAGCACGGGCAGCGCCACGCCGAAGCGCGGGCGCCGGCGCCGCTCGACGCCAGTGGGCAGGAGACTCTGGTACATCGATCTCGTCCTCACAAGCTGCGGGCCGGCGCATACATACCTGCAATCCGCCATGGGTCGTGGCGCCGGCCGCTGCGCGATTTTCGCAGTGCAGACAGAATAGCGTGCCCAGGCACCCCGCGCGCCGTGAAGCATTCACGCGCAGCGCGCACGCCGCCAAGACGAGGCCAACGAGCCATGACCGACAAGACCTACCCCCTGGCCAAGACCGACGCCGAATACCGCGCCGAGCTCGAGCCCATGCAATACGAGGTGGCACGCCACGCCGCCACCGAGCGCGCCTTCACGGGCAAGTACTGGGACCACTGGGCCGACGGCCGCTACAACTGCGTCGGCTGCGGCACGCCGCTGTTCGAGGCCGACACCAAGTTCGACGCCGGCTGCGGCTGGCCGAGCTACTGGGCGCCCGTCAACGCCGAGGTGGTCGAGCGCGTCGTCGACCGCAGCCACGGCATGGTGCGCGTCGAAGTGCGCTGCAACAACTGCGGCTCGCACCTGGGCCATGTCTTCCCGGACGGGCCGGATCCCACGGGTGAGCGCTTCTGCATCAATTCGGCAGCGATAGACTTCGAACCTCGCTCCTGACCGGCCCAATTCCCTGCGCGGGGCCTGGCGACACCCGCCAGGCCCCGCTTCATCATGAAACTGCTGCTCGACTTCCTGCCCCTCCTCCTGTTCTTCGTCACCTTCAAATACGGAGACAGCCACAAGGACTGGGCCGCGGCCTTTGCCAGCCAGCATTTCGGCTTCATGGTCTCGGGCGGCAAGGTTGGCCTGGAAGAAGCGCCAGTGCTGCTCGCGACGCTGGTCGTGATGGCGGCCACGCTGCTGCAGGCACTGGTCATCAAGCTGCGCGGCCAGAAGATCGACCTGATGCTGTGGATCAGCCTCGTGTTGGTCGTCGTGCTCGGCGGCGCGACGATCTGGTTCCACGACGAGACCTTCATCAAGTGGAAGCCCACCGGCCTGTATTGGGGCTCGGCCATCGTGTTCTGGGCGTCGCTGCAGTTCTTCGGGCGCAACCTGATCCAGGCCACGCTGGGCAATGAGCTCGAACTGCCCGACGCCGCCTGGCGCAACCTCAACCGCGCCTGGGTCTGGTTCTTCGCCATCATGGGCGCGCTGAACCTCTACGTGGCCTACCACTACTCGACCTCGGCCTGGGCCGACTTCAAGGCCTTCGGCGTGACCGGCCTGATCGTGGTGTTCACGATCGGCCAGGGCCTGTACCTCGGCCGTGTGCTCGATGCCGCCGAAAAGGCCAAGGCCGGCGCCGGCGGTACGGAGGCTTCGAATGAGCGCTGAGCGCGTCACGCTCACCGAGGCCCGGCTGCGCGCCGCGCTCGATCCAAGCGAGCTGCGCGTCGACGACGACAGCGCCGCCCACGCCGGCCATGCCGGCGCACGCGAAGGCGGCCACTACCGCGTGTTCATCGAGTCAAACCGCTTTACAGGCCTTCACAGGGTGGCCCGTCATCGCCTCGTATATCATGCGCTCGCCGATCTGATGCAGTCCGGCATCCACGCCCTGGCGATCGACGCCCGGGCGCCGGGTGAAGGCTGAAACGCGCGGCACGGGGCCACGGCCTCGTTCTTCTGGTTGTATGTCAGCGCCTTCGAATTTCGGGGCGCCATTTTTTTACCTGCTTGCCTATCAAATTTCCATGAAGAAGCTTGTGCTCGCCGCGGCCATCGCGGCCCTCTGTGCCACCGCCGGCGCGCAGAACATCGCCACCGTCAACGGCAAGCCCGTTCCGAAGTCCAGCTATGACCTGCTGCTCGAGCAGGTCAAGAAGAGCGGCCAGCCGGAATCGCCGGACCTCGAGAAGCGCGTCAAGGACGAAGTCGTCATGCGCGCCATCTTCATGCAGGAAGCCGAGAAGCGCGGCATCCCGCAGACGGCCGACTTCAAGGCGCAGATGGACCTGGCTCGCCAGACGCTGATGATCCGCGCCCTGATGGCCGACTACGCCAAGAAGAACCCGGTCACGGACGCCGAGGCGCAAGCCGAATACGACCGCGTCAAGGCGGCCAGCGGCGGCACCGAATACAAGGCCCGCCACATCCTGGTCGACAGCGAAGATGCCGCCAAGGCCATCATTGCCAAGATCAAGGCCGGCGCCAAGTTCGAAGACATGGCCAAGGAATCGAAGGATCCGGGCTCGGCCGCTCAAGGTGGCGAGCTCGACTGGGCCAACGGCAACAGCTACGTGCCGGAATTCACCGCCGCGCTGGCCAAGCTCCAGAAGGGCCAGATGACCGACACGCCGGTGCAGAGCAAGTTCGGCTGGCACGTCATCATGCTGGAAGACACGCGCCCCGCGACCTTCCCGGCCTTCGACGCCGTCAAGGAGCAGGTCAAGCAGCGCCTGGGCCAGCAGAAGATCGCCGACTTCGAAGAAGACCTGCGCAAGAAGGCCAAGACGGACTACAAGTTCGGCGACGGCCAGTAAGCACTTCAGCATCGGGCGCCCTGCCCGGTCGCCACAAGAAAAAAGCCCGCTCCGGCGGGCTTTTTTGCGTCCGCAGTGGCGGCCGTTTCAGGCCATCGCCAGGCGCCCGGCCTCGATGCGCAACTGCCGGTCGCAGCGCTGCGCGATCTGGGTGTCGTGCGTGACGAGCACCAGCGTCGTGCCGACTTCCTGGTTGAGCTCGAACATCAACGCCATGATCTGCGCGCCGGTCGCGAAGTCGAGGCTGCCCGTAGGCTCGTCGGCGAGCAGCAGCGCCGGACGCAGCACGAAGGCGCGCGCCAGCGCGACGCGCTGCTGCTCGCCGCCCGAGAGCACGCGTGGATAGTGCGAGAGCCGCTGGCCCAGGCCGACGCGCTCCAGCATGCGCGCGCCAAGTTCGCGCGCGCGCCGCTCGCCGCGCAGTTCCAGCGGCAGCATGACGTTCTCGAGCGCCGTCAGGTTGGGCAGCAGCTGGAAGCTCTGGAACACGAAGCCGACCTCGGCCCCGCGCACCGCCGCGCGCGCGTCCTCGTCGAGCGCGAACAGGTCCTGCCCGCGCAGGCGCACGGTGCCGCTGCTGGGCCGATCCAGGCCCGCCAGAATCGTCAGCAGCGTGCTCTTGCCCGAGCCCGAGGCGCCGACGATGGCGACGGACTCGCGCGCGGCCAGCGCGAACGAGAGCTCGTGGAGAATCGTCAGCTCGCCGCCGGCATCGGCAACTCGCTTGGTGACGGCATCGACTTCGATCAGGGGATGGGACATGGATTCAGGGCGTCGTCAGGCTTTGCAGCACTTTAGCCTGCTCGGGCTCTTCGGCCTGGCTGCGGTACTCGGCACACGCGGCGCGCAGGCAGCGCCCGGCGGGCCGGCGCGTCGCATCGTCGTCGTCGGCGACAGCCTTTCGGCCGAATACGGCCTGGCGCGCGGGCAAGGCTGGGTCGCCCTGCTCGGCGCGCGGCTGCAGTCGGACAAGCGCGGCTGGGAGGTGCTCAACGCCAGCATCAGCGGCGACACCACGGCCGGCGGCCGCGCGCGCCTGCCAGCGCTCTTGGCGAGCCAGCACCCGGCCATCGTCATCGTCGAGCTGGGCGGCAACGACATGCTGCGCGGCCTGCCGCTGGAGGCCTCGCGGGCCAATCTGCTGGCGATGATCGAGGCGGCCCAGCGCGCCGGTGCCAAGGTCGTGCTCGTCGGCATGCAGGTGCCGCCGAACTTCGGGGCGCGCTATGTGGACGGCTTCACGGCGATGTATGCAGAGCTGGCCCGCACGCAGCACTGCGCGCTCGTGCCCTTCCTGCTCAAGGGCGTGGCCGACAAGCCCGACGTGGATGCGTGGTTCCAGGCCGATCGCATCCACCCGGTGGCACGCGCCCATCCGATCATCCTGGAGAACGTCTGGGCGGTGCTCAAGCCGCTGCTGTAGCGGCCCGGCTCCTCAGCGATCGTTTTCCTTTTTGCGATCGTCGCGGTCGCGCTTGCGGTCATCGCCGCGCTCGACCGGCGCCGTGCGGTTTTGCTGCGGCTGCTGTTGCTGCGGCTGGGCCTGCGGTTGAGCCGCCGGCGCCTGCGGGCGCGGCTGCGCTTGCTGGAACTGCTGCGGCTGGAACTGTGGCTGAGCCGGCTGCTGCTGCTGTGGCTGGGGCTGAGGCTGCGGCCGTTCGCGACGCTCGTCGTTGTTGAAACGGTCGCGGCCGATCTCGTCACGACGTTGCGCCCAGTCTTCCTGGCGCTGCGGTTGCGCCTCCTGACGTTGCGGCGGCGCAGGCACGGCGGCCGGTGCCTGCTGCGGCATCACGGTCTGCGCCGGCCGGCCGCGATTGAAGGCGGCGTCGTTGCGCGCGTCGTCACGGCCGTCGCGCGGGTCGCCACGCTGACCGTTCCAGCGGTCGTCGCGCTGTGGCGGGCGCGGCTGGCCGATCGGTTGCGGCGGCGCGGCTGCCGGCCCGTTCATGCCGTTGCCACGCGGATTGCCGCCGCCGTTGACGCGCTGCACGTAGATGTCGCTGTGCCGGTAGCTGGGCACGAAGGCCTGGCGCGGGGCCAGCGGCACCCAGCCGGTGCGCGGCGGCGGGCTGCGGCGGTCGAATCCGAGGCTGATGCTCACGCCCACGCTGACGCTCGGACCGCCGCCCCAGGCCACCAGCGCCGGCGCATAGACGGGGTGACGCACGTAGGTGCCGGGCGCCCAGCACCAGCGTCCGCCCCACTGCACCCAGCGGCCGTAGTGGAAGGGGGCAAAGCCCCACGGCGCATCATCAACCCAGGTCCAGCCCCACATGCGCGTCCAGACCCAATGACCGTAGCGATACGGTGCCCAGTCGACCGCTGCCACGGCCGGAAACCAGACCGGGCCGTAGTCGGGGCTCACCTGCCAGTTGCCGTAGCGGTCCAGGTCTTCGGCGCCGGTCATCTCGGGCGAGACGTAGCCCTGGGCAAAGCTCGGGCTGTCGAACTCGCCGTCCTGACGTGATTGGTCGAGCACGAAGTCACCGAAGGAATCGCTGCGCAGCGGCTGGCGCTCGGCGCGCTGGCCACCGTCGGCCCACCAGACTTCGAGCTGCTCGCCCGCGTCGACCCAGGTCGGGCCGCCGTCGCGATAGGACTCGAAGCGCATGCGCCCGCGCAGTGCGCGCAGCAGGCTGCCGCGATCGAGCTGGGCGACGCGGTAGACACCGTCGCGCTCGGGGATGGCCTGGCCCTGCTGCGTGATCACGCGCAGGTCGCCGACGTCGACACCGGCGCGCAGACGCATGCCGAGGTCGCCACGCGCCAGCTCGATGCTGACGGCGCCTTCGTCCAGCCGCGGCAGGCCGAGCTCGGCGCGCCCACCGACGTAGACGCTGGTCGGGCCGATGCGCAGCACGAGGCGCGCGCCGTCGTCGGTGCGGACATGGTCGCCCTGCGCCACCGTCTGGTTGCGCAGCAGCTGGACCCATTCGTGGCCTTCTTCGTCGTAGACCCAGGCGGTGCCGACGACGGTAGCAACGCGCGCCACGCGCGCGGGCGGATCGGTGGGGTCGCCCGGCTGGGCTTGGGCGCCGGCAGCCATGGCGATGAGCAGGCCGAAGGCCAACCGCCTCCACAGGGCGCGGCTGGTCGGGTTGGGGGTGGCAGCAGTGTGCATTCTTGTCTCCGGATGCCCTGTTCCAACGCGGTCTCAGGGCCGCCCGCCGACCGGTGGGTCAGCGGCTTACAAAGCGTTTCAGATTGTCCTGGGCGATTCAGTCGTCGGCGGCGTCGAGGCCCGGAAACAGCACCGAGGTGAAGCCGAAGCGGCTGAAGTCGCGCACGCGCATCGGGTAGAGCACGCCGTCGAGGTGGTCGCATTCGTGCTGGACCACGCGCGCGTGGAAGCCCTCGGCCTCGCGCTCGATCGGCTGCCCGTCGACGTCGAAGCCGCTGTAGCGGATGCGCGCATGGCGCGGCACGACGCCGCGCAGCCCGGGCACCGAGAGGCAGCCCTCCCAGCCCTCCTCGGTGGCGTCGCCGAGCACCTCGATGCGCGGATTGAGCAGCACCGTCGGCGGCACGGCTTCCGCCTGCGGGTACCGAGGATTGCTGGCAAAGCCGAAGATGACGAGGCGCAGGTCTACGCCGATCTGCGGCGCCGCCAGGCCCGCGCCCTTGGCTGCGGCCATGGTTTCGAACATGTCGGCCACGAGCCCGCGCAGCTCGGGCGTGCCGAAGGTTTCGACGGGTTGGGCGACGCGCAGCAGGCGCGCATCGCCCATCTTGAGAATCTCGCGAACAGGCATCGGGAACGGGGATCAGCTATCGTGCCGGCCATTATGGAGACATTGCTGCCCGATTTCGTCACGGCGCTGGGCCACGGCATCTACGCCGTGGACACCGGTTTCACGCGCGACCATTTCGATGCCGCCTACCTGATCGTCGAGCAAGGCCGCGCCGCCTTCATCGACACCGGCACCAATTTCAGCGTGCCACGCCTGCTCGCGGCGCTCGATGCGGTGAACGTCGAGCCGGAGGCCGTCGACTGGGTCATCCCGACGCACGTGCACCTGGACCATGCCGGCGGCGTGGGCCTGCTGATGCAGTCACTGCCGAACGCGCGCCTGCTGTGCCACCCGCGCGGCCTGCGGCACATGATCGATCCCAAGGTGCTCTACATGAGCGCGCGCAGCGTCTACGGCGACGCCGAAATGCGCCGCTCCTATGGCCGCCTCGTGCCCGTGCCGGCCGAGCGCGGCGAAGCGAGCTTCGACGGGCAGACGATCCACCTCGCGGGCCGGCCGCTGCTGCTGCTCGACACGCCGGGCCACGCGCGCCACCACCATTGCATCTGGGACGAGCAAAGCCGCGGCTGCTTCACCGGCGATACCTTCGGCCTCTCCTACCGCGAGTTCGACGGCGCCAAGGGTGCGTGGATCCTGCCGACCAGCACGCCGGTGCAGTTCGAGCCCGAAGCCCTGCAGGCCTCGATCGCGCGGCTGCTCGCGCTCGGGCCCGAGTGCATGTATTTGACGCACTACGGCCGCGTCGGCGCCGCTGCCGCCGATGTGGCGCGCCTGGGTGCCCTGCTGCACACGCAGGTCGACCAGATGACCGAGCTGGCGCTGCTGCTGCGCGAGGTCGCCAACCGGCACGAGCGCCTCAAGGCCGGCCTGCAGTGGCTCTACCTCGAGGGGCTGCACGAGCACGGCTGCGAGCTCGCACCCGAGCAGCAGCTCAAGCTGCTGGCGCTGGACGTGGAGCTGAACGCGCAGGGGCTGGGGATCTGGCTGGACAAGCTGGCGTAGCGGCTTGCGCTGCAAGCTACTTGAGCAGCGTCGGGTGATGCGCCAGAAACCACGCGCCAGCCAAGTCTGAGAACTCATCGAAGACGCGTCGCGCATCGTGGAGATCGGCTTCCACACGCACGACTCCAGCGTATTTCTGGTTGCGGATGTCACGCACGGCATCGAGCCGCTCGAAAGTGCTCGTCGATGCCGCAACGGCGAGACAGGCGGCTTCGAGCACATAGGCGTGGTGCCCCTCGACTGAGCGCGACTTCCATCCCTCGGCGTTGAGCACCGCCAGCGCAATGAAAAACGCTGCGTCGTATGCAGCTTCGAAGCGCGTGCCGAGCGAAACACCGACGTTGTCAGCATCGCGAATCTTGTCTTCCGCCGCCGTCAGCCAGGCTCGCACGGCCAGCTTGTCGCGCGGGCAGACAGCAAACGCGTTGGCTTCAGTCTGCAGTTGCTTCGCGCTGCGCAACATCGTTCCAGGCCCCCTTCAGATCGATGCGCGGACTATTGGCCACCGACGCCCAGAAAGCGCTGTCGCCGCGCAAACAGTCCGACAAAGTTGCGGCACTGACTGCCACGACGTTGACGGACTTGCCATGCTTGCGCCCCACGGCCTTGAACGCAGTCTGGGCGGCAACGACGCCAAGCTCGCCCACGACCAGCACGTCCACGTCACTGTCTGCATCGTCCGTACCCGCCGCTACCGACCCGTAGACACCCACATACTCGGCATCGAGCGAGGCGGCCACCGCCCGCAGCTCGTTCATCAACGCGCCAGCGCGAATCACCAGTTGCCGCAACGGCGGCACCAAGGGCGAGTGCGGATTGATGGCGTAGCGCGTCGACGGCTGCCCCGGCACGGCCAGGACCAAGCCACTCTCGACAAGGGTCGCGAGCAATTTGCTCGTGTTGCCTGGGTCCGTCCCGGCCGCTTGCGCCAGCCCCCGCAGATGAAAGCTTTCGGTCGATCGGGACACCAGCAACTCAAGCACGCGAGCCTTGGTCTGGCTGCCGAAGAGGATCTTCAGTGCATCGGGCATGATGTACTTTTTACATCAAATGATGTAAAAAGTACATCGTTTGATGTTGTCAGGGATCCAGCCCGAGCTCCTGAATCTTGCGCGTGATGGTGTTGCGACCGATGCCCAGGCGCTGCGCGGCCTCGATGCGACGGCCGCGCGTGACGTCAAGCGCGGTCAGGATCAGGCTGGCCTCGAAGCGGCGCGTGAGCTGATCCCAGACTTCGGGCTCGCCGGCCTGCAGCATGCGGCGCGCCTCGCGCGCCATCTCGGTGATCCAGGCCTCGCCGCCGCCCGCAGTCGTGGCAATGGGGGCGGCAATCGGCGCATGCTCGTTGACCGCCGGCGCACTACCGGCGAACTCGGGCGCCAGACCCGCGGGCGACACAGCCAGCATTTCCTGCGGCAGGTCCTTGGCTTCGACAAGCTGGCTCGGCGCCATCACGGTCAGCCAGTGGCAGACGTTCTCGAGCTGGCGCACGTTGCCGGGGAAATCGAAGCTCGCCAGCCGCGCGATCGCCGCGTCGGAAAGCCGCTTCGGCTCGACGCCGAGCTCGGTGGCGCTGCGCTGCAGGAAGTGCCGCGCGAGCATGGGGATGTCCTCGCGGCGCTCGCGCAGCGCCGGCAGGCGCAGTCGAATGACGTTGAGGCGATGGAAGAGGTCTTCGCGGAAGGCGCCCTGGCGCACGCGGTCCTCGAGGTTCTGATGCGTGGCGGCGATGACGCGCACGTTCGCGCGCAGCGGGCTGTGGCCGCCGACGCGGTAGAACTGGCCATCGGAGAGCACGCGCAGCAGGCGCGTCTGCAGGTCCAGCGGCATGTCGCCGATTTCGTCGAGGAAGAGCGTGCCGCCGTCGGCCTGCTCGAAGCGGCCGCGCCGCGTCGCCTGCGCGCCGGTGAAGGCGCCGCGCTCATGGCCGAAGAGTTCGCTCTCGAGCAGGTCCTTGGGAATGGCGGCCGTGTTGATCGCGACGAAGGGGCCGCCGGCGCGCGGGCTGTGCTTGTGCAGCGCACGCGCGACGAGCTCCTTGCCGGAACCCGATTCGCCAGTGATGAGCACCGTCACGTGGCTTTGCGAAAGCCGGCCGATGGCCCGGAACACGTCCTGCATGGCGGGCGCCTGGCCCAGCATCTCGGGCACCTGCGCGGCGGCCTCCTCGGCCACGTCCTCGCGCAGGCTTTCTTCCTGCGCGCGCCGGATCAGCTCGACAGCACGCGGCAGGTCGAAGGGCTTGGGCAGGTATTCGAAGGCGCCGCCCTGAAAGGCCGCAACGGCGCTGTCGAGGTCCGAGTAGGCCGTCATGATGATGACGGGCAAGCTCGGCAGGCGCTGCTTGACCTTGGCCAGCAGCTCCAGGCCCGAGCCGCCCGGCATGCGGATATCGGACACCAGCACCTGCGGGCTGTCCTCGTCGAGCGCGGCAATGAGCTCGGGCGCGCTGGCAAAGCTTCGTACGGGCATGCCCTCGCGGGTCAACGCTTTCTCGAGTACGAAGCGGATGGAGTGATCGTCGTCAACAACCCAGATCGATTTCATTCAAGACTCCCCTTTGACGCAGCGGGCTTGCTGCCGCCTCGTGAGCGGCTGTCTACGGCAAAGGCAGGGTGATACGGAAGCTCGTCCGGCCGGGCTCGCTCTCGACGTCGATCATGCCTTGGTGTTGTTGCACGATTGATTGCGAAAGCGTGAGACCCAGTCCCGTGCCGCCGTCCCGCCCCGATACGAGCGGATAGAAGATGCGGTCCTGGATCCCGGCCGGTATGCCCGGGCCGTTGTCCTCCACATGCAATTCCAATGCCAGGCGCCAGCGCTGCTTGCCGATGGTGACCTGCCGGGCCACGCGCGTGCGCAGCATGATGCGCGCATCGCCCGCCGCAATGCGCGCGGCGCAGGCCTGCGCGGCGTTCTGGACGATGTTGAGCACGGCCTGGATCAGCTGCTCGCGGTCGCCGCGGAAGTCGGGCAGCGAGGTGTCGTAGTCACGGTCGATGAGGAGGCCGCGCGGATGCTCGGCCTGGATCACGGCGCGCACGCGCTCGCAGATCTCGTGAACGTTGACATCGCCCACGTTCGCGGCGCGGCGGTGCGGCGCCAGCAGGCGGTCGACGAGCGATTGCAGCCGGTCGACCTCGTGGATGATGACCTGCGTGTATTCGGTCAGCTCGGGCGCGTCGAGCTCCATGGCCAGCAGCTGCGCGGCGCCGCGGATGCCGCCGAGCGGGTTCTTGATCTCGTGCGCCAGGTTGCGCGTGAGCTCCTTGGTCGCCTGGACCTGGTCGAGCGTGCGCTCCTCGCGGTCCTGCCGCGTGGCCTGGGTGTTCTCGACCAGCTCGACGAGGACTTCGTCGAACGCGCTCTCACCGCGGTGGCGCTGCTCCATCTGCGAGACGAGCACATGGACCTGCAGCACATCCTCGTGCGCGCGGCCGCCCAGGCGCAGCTGCGCGTCGAGCCGGCTGCTGGCATAGGCGTTGCGCGCCACGCCCTCGACGGTCTCGCGCAGCCACTGAGCGTCGGCGAACCAGTCGAACACATTGCTGCGCCGGACCGAGCGGCGCGACAGCCCGAGCACGTTCTCGAAGGCCTCGTTGGCGAACACGCATTCACCGTCGACGCGCACGACGGCGACCATGGTGCTCAGCCAGTCGAGCGCGGCGAACTTGGGGTCCGGGGCGTCGTCATTCATGATGGATAAGGCAAAGGACATCCGGGCCGCGCGAATTTGGGCCGAGCGCCGGGCCGCTCCCGAGCCGGCCCGCCGGACGAAGCTTGCCGGTCAATCCGGCGAGCTTCGCCGTCCCCTCGGGGGACCGACCAGGCCCGCCCGCGTCCAGCGCGGCGGTCCTGGGCGAGGGGCCAATCACGGCAGCTTGGAAAGCTCGCGCCTGATCGCGTCGACGTCGGCCTGCTGGCGCGTGACGTTGGCCTTGAGCTCGGCCACGCGGTCGAGGTACTTCTGGTAGTTGCGGGCCTCGTCACCGAGGCGCTGGGCACTGCCGGTGTCGTAGTCCGACTGAGCTTGTGCGAGGCGCGCCTGCGCCTGCTGGAGCTCGTCCTGCAGCACGCGGCGGCGGTCGTCGTCGCGCTGGCGCTGCTGGGATGGGTCGACACGGCCTTCACCGCTCCCTCGATCGGCACCGCTGGCCGAACGCGTCGGCCGGCTCGACTGCACCACCGTGATGGGCGTGCCCTCGATCGTGCGGCAGCCCTTTTCCTGGGCCTCCTTGGCCGATAGCGCGTCCGTGTAGAGCACGGGCGGGCCGGGGCAGCGGTAGACCGTGCCCTGGGCCTGCGCCACGGGCAGCAGCGCGACGAGCGCCAGGGCCAAGGCAATGCGGTGCGTTTGCATGGCGGGATTGTGGCCCAGAAGCCCAGGGCGCAACTGCAAGCAGTCGTATGGCGGCCGGCGAGCCGAAGCGCGCAAAACAAAGGGACGGCCATGGCCGTCCCTCCTCTCTTGCCAGGCCTGGGCCTGTCATGGCTCGCTTTACAGCGAGTAGTACATGTCGAACTCGACCGGGTGCGTCGCCATGCGGAAGCGCGTGACTTCGGCCATCTTCAGCTCGATGTAGGCGTCGATCAGGCCGTCGGTGAACACGCCACCCTTGGTCAGGAAGGCACGGTCCTTGTCGAGGTACTCGAGGGCCTGGTCGAGGCTGTGGCAGACGGTCGGGATCTTCGCGTCTTCCTCGGGCGGCAGGTGGTAGAGATCCTTCGTGGCGGCTTCGCCCGGATGGATCTTGTTCTCGACGCCGTCGAGGCCGGCCATCAGCATCGCCGAGAAGGCGAAGTACGGGTTGGCCATGGGGTCCGGGAAGCGCGCTTCGATGCGGCGGCCCTTCGGGTTGGCAACGTACGGAATGCGGATCGAGGCCGAGCGGTTGCGCGAGCTGTAGGCCAGCTTGACCGGGGCTTCGAAGCCGGGCACCAGGCGCTTGTAGCTGTTGGTGGTCGGGTTCGTGATCGCGTTCAGGGCACGCGCGTGCTTGATGATGCCGCCGATGTAGTACAGGGCGAACTCAGACAGGCCTGCATAGCCGTCGCCGGCGAACAGGTTCTTGCCGTCCTTCCAGACCGACTGGTGAACGTGCATGCCGGAGCCGTTGTCGCCGACGAGCGGCTTGGGCATGAAGGTCGCGGTCTTGCCGTAGGCGTGGGCGACGTTCTGGATGATGTACTTCTGCAGCTGCGACCAGTCGGCGCGCTGGACCAGCGAGCTGAACTTGGTGCCGATTTCCATCTGGCCGGCGTTCGCGACCTCGTGGTGGTGCACTTCGACGGGGATGCCCATGTTCTCGAGGATCAGGCACATCTCCGAGCGCAGGTCCTGGCCGGAGTCGACCGGGGGCGTCGGGAAGTAGCCGCCCTTGACGGTCGGACGGTAGCCGGTGTTGCCGTGCTCGTATTCCTTGCCCGTGCTCCAGGCGCCTTCCTCGGATTCGATCTTGAAGAACGAACCGGACATTTCGTTCGACCAGCGGACCGAGTCGAAGATGAAGAATTCGGGTTCCGGGCCGAAGAAGGCGGTGTCGCCCAGGCCGCTGCTCTTGAGGTAGGCCTCGGCGCGCTTGGCCAGCGAACGCGGATCGCGCTCGTAGGCCTTGCCGTCGCCCGGCTCGACCACGTCGCAGGTCAGGATCAGGGTCGGCTCTTCGAAGAAGGGGTCAATGTTGGCCGTGTTGGGATCGGGCATGAGCAGCATGTCCGAGGCTTCGATGCCCTTCCAGCCGGCGATCGACGAACCGTCGAAGGCATGGCCCGACGTGAACTTGTCTTCGTCGAAATGCGAAACCGGCACGGACACGTGCTGTTCCTTGCCACGGGTATCGGTGAAGCGGAAGTCAACGAACTTGACTTCGTTGTCCTTCACCAGGCTCATCACATCGGCGACGGTCTTGGCCATCAAAAGCTCCTAGGGGAATTGCTTGTGGAACGGTTCGAACGAATTCGGCTCGCGCAAAGCGCTACGCGCTTGCGCCGCGGACTGAGGTAAGCACGCTTTGTGCCAACCAATCCAGCTTCGCTGCGCGGCGGGCGCCTGTTCAAGGTGCGCGCCTTGGGTGGCCGAAAAGCCGCGCGATTATGCGCTTTTGCCAGATGACGGCCACCTGACTTGAACCCGCTCAGGCACCAGCGCGGGAAGTGCTAACGCACCATTTCGGCGCACACTCGCGCACCGAATTCGCGCACGCCATCGAGCAGTGCTGCGTAAGCGGCGTCGAGCCGCTCCGCCTCGATAGGCGCCGGCGACTTGACGCCGAGCTCGATGTGCCGGCCCCACTGCGGGTGGTCGACGCTGGGCAGGCTGAAGACCTTGATGCCCGGGAAGTCGGCTTCGATACGCTCCATCAGCGGCGTGAGGCTGGCTTCCATGGCGCCCTGCACGATCAGCGAGCGCTCCTTGGGGCCGACGGCGCCATGGCGCTCGGGATGACGGTCCAGCACCCACTCCATCATCGGATGAGCCATGACCGGGAAGCCCGGCACGAAGTAGACGCTGCCGACGTTGAAGCCGGGAATGCGGTTGTAGGGATTGGGCACGATGGCCGCGCCGGCCGGGAACACGCCCATCTCGAAGCGGCGCTGCATGTCGGGCGCATCCTCGTCCACGGTCTCGCCCTTCTCGGCCGCCATCTCCTGGGCGCGCGCCCAGATCAGCGCGCGCGCCTCGGGATGCAGCGCCAGCGGGCGATCGAGCGCGGCCGCGGCCGCCTGGCGCGTGTGGTCGTCGGGCGTGGCACCAATGCCGCCGCAGCTCACCACGAGGTCGCCGCTGGCGAAGGCCTCGCGCAGCACGGCGGTCAGCGCCTCGCGGTCGTCGCCGATGTAGCGGGCCCAGTCGAGCTGCATGCCGCGCGCGGCGAGCAATTCGATGAAGCGCGCGAGGTGGCGATCCTGGCGTTTGCCGGAGAGGATTTCGTCGCCGACGATGATGAGACCGGTACGGGTTGAGCTCACGGCAGGAGAGGCGGCAAGGGCGCGACAGCGGGCAGCGCGGGGGGTTCGGAAGCGCTCTCGGCAAGCCGCGCGGCCTCGCCGATCACGGCCTCGCGCGAGCGCTGCTCGGCCAGTGAGGCCAGCGCGTAATGCGCGAACCACAGCGTTGAGAACGCGAAGACCAGCGTGTAGAGCCACACGGAGACGACGATCAGCAGCGGTGCCAGCGCAATGGCCGTGATGCCAAGCGCCCAGATCGCAGCCGGCGCAGCACCGACATAGCCGGTGATCACACCCATGATCAGCAGCGGCACGCGATGCTCGCGCAGCAAGGCCTGGCGTTCCTCGATCGTCGCGTGCTCGGCCAGCACGTCGTAGGCGAAGACACGGTAGCCAAGCCAGCCCCAGATCAGCGGCGGGATGATGAGCACGAGCGGCGGGATCAGCCACAGCGGCATGCTGAGCACGAGCAGGATCAGCGCCAGCACACCGTGCCCGAGCGACCAGAAGAGGCTGCGCCACCAGGCCGCGCCGCGCCGCCGCTCGAGCTTGGCGAAGCGCCGTGCCGCGACGAGGCGCACGAGCGCCGGGCTCATCAGCAAGGCCACGAGCAGCAGGCTCATGATGACGACCAGCGGCACCGCCAGCACGAGCACGACGATGGGCGCCAACGCCGCTCGGAAGCCGTCGGCGCCGATGAAGCTCAGGTAGTGCAGCAGCGTGTCGATGAGCTGCCAGGAGTCGAGCGTGGCGCGCACGGCGCCGACGGCGGGCTCCCAGAAGAACCAGCCGAGCGCGAAGGCCAGCGCGGCGCTGGTCAGCAGCGGCGCCAGCGACAGCGCGATCACGCGCGGGTGCAGGCAGTAGGCCGCCGCACGCCAGAAGGCATCGACGACGCGGCCCATGCGGGCGATCAAGCGGCGCCCCCGGGAGCTCGACGCGCCGGGCGCAGCGCAACGGCCAATCGCTTCAGGCCCAGCCACTGCTGCGCGATGAAGCCGCGGCCGTAGTCGCGCCCGCCCTCTTCGGGCAGTTGGTCGCGGATGCCCGTGGCCTCGTAGCCCTCGCGGATGCAGGCCGTGCCGAAGAGCTGGTCCCAGCACGAGAACAGCACGCCGAAGTTGTGGCCGCCGAGCGTGCCGCGGCCATCGGTCTCGTGGCCCAGGCCGATGGCGTGGTGCAGTCGATGGAAGCGCGGGCTGACGAGCACGCGCTCAAGGAGGCTGCCGAACCAGATCCGCGCATTGACGTGCTGCAGGCTCTGCATGAGCTGGCCGAGCGCCACGAGGCTGATGAACTGGGCCGGCGCGACACCGATGAAGCGCGCCAAGAGCGCCAGCAAGGTGCCGAGCAGCACGTCGTCGAGCAGGTGGTTGCGGTCGTCGCTCCACAGCGTCATCTGGCGCTGGCTGTGATGCAGCGAGTGCAGTGCCCACCACCATTCGAAGGCGTGCTGCGCGCGGTGCAGCCAGTAGCCGGCGAAGTCGAGCACGACGAGGTAGATCAGGAAGCTGACCAGCGGCTGGTCCGTGACGCCGGGCCAGACGGCGTCGAGCTGGAAGGTGCCGATGCCGGCCAGGCGCATCTCGCCCGAAAGCCAATCCCAGGCCGGCTCGACGGCGAAGAACATCGCCAGCTGCACGAGGCCGAGCTTGTGGATGGCGGTATAGAGCATGTCGATGCGCACGGCGTGGCGATCGCTCACGGGCTCGACCGGACGCCACCATTCGAGCGCGCGCAGCACCGTCGCCATGACGACGAGCTGCAGCAGGCCGACGAGCAGCCAGCCGGTGGCGTCGAAGGCGTCCTCGAGCACATTGCTCAGGCCCAGCCACCAGACGGCAGGCTCGATCAGGCCCTCGAACAGCTTCTGCTGCAGCAGCTGGAAAAGGTCGCTCAACGTGTCCATTACAGCTTCAGTCCGTCGCGTATGACGCTAGCGTAGCGCGGATGCTCGCGCAGTGCCGCGAAGCGCATGCCGCGCTCCTTCAGGCCTTGCATCAGCGGCACGAGGTCGGCCGGCGCCCACGGGTCCAGGCGTGACCAGATGCCGAGGTGCGCGAGCAGGATGTCGCCAGGCCGGATCGTGCGCAGCGCGCGCTCGAGCAGCTCGGCGTTCGAATAGCGATCCGAGGGCAGCTCGTCGCCGAGGAAGCCGGCCGGGCTCCAGCCGACATGCGTGAAGCCGGCCGCCTGCGCCGCCGCGAGCAGCGCCGGCGAGGTGTGGCCGGCCGGCGTGCGGAAGATCGGGTCGAGCATGCGCCCCGTCATGGCCTTGAAGCGCAGCGCGACGCGCTTGAGGCTGTCGCCATACTCCGCCGCGCTGACCTCGTGGACGCGCGGCGCATCGAGGCCCGCGACCGTGCGGACCTTGAAGCGGTCGCCCGGCAGGTCCTCGAGCCAGATGTCGTGGTTCCAGGTGTGGGCGCCGAAGTCGTGGTCCTCGGCGGCGCGCGCCTTCCACCACGGCGCCCATTCGTCGTCGAGCGTGTAGCCGCCGTCGAGCGTGGGTTCGTTGGCAAGGAAGAAGGTGACCTTGGCCTCGAAGCGGTGGATCGCGTCGGCCACGAGCGGCGCCACGCCCATGTGGCCCGTGTCGAAGCTCAGGAAGACCTTCTTGTCAGTGTCTTCGGCATCCTTGGGCTGCTTGGCCCAGCCCGCGCCCGGCAGCAGCGCCAGGCCGGCGCCGAGCTTGAGCAGCCCGCGGCGGTGCAGCATCACAAGCGGGGCTCGTGTTCCAGCGTCCAGACGCCGTGCGGCGAGCGACCGACCTTGAGTTGACGCACGACCTTGTGCGTGACCATGTCCACCTGCGTGAGCTTGCCGCTCCAGCGCGAGGTGAAGATCAGCGTGCGGCCGTCGGGCAGGATTTCCATGTCGTCGGGGCCGCTGGGCGCGGGGTATTGGTCGACGACGGCCAGCGTCTTCAGGTCGAGCTTGCTGATCGTGTTGCCGGCGCGGTTGCTCACGAGCACGTGGTGGCCGTCGCCGACGTTGCGGAACGAGTGGGCACCACGGCCCGTCTCGATGCGCTTGATCAGGCGCGGCGCGGCGCCAGAGACGTCGTACACCTCGACCTTGTCGTCGCCGGTCAGGGCCAGGAACAGGGTCTTGTCGTCGGCCGTGAGGAACAGGTCCGCGGGCTGGTGGCCCACGCTGATCTTCCAGCGCGGCGTCTGCGTGGCGAGGTCGATGGCCATCAGCTCGTCGCTGTCCTGCAGGCTGGCGTAGACGACGCTGCTCTTGCTGTCGATGTTCAGGTGACTCGGCGTCTTGGGCGCCGGCACGCGCTTGACGAGCTGGATCGGGTTGTTCGCATCGCTCGGCACCCAGTGGTAGAGCGAGACGTAGTTGAGCCGGTTGCCCGCGGTGACGAACCACTTCATGTCGGGCGAGAAGCGCAGGTGGTACGGGTCGCTGATGCCGCGCAGCACGCGCTGCACCTCGGCCGTCCTGGGGTCGAGGAAGGTCAGCGAGTCGCCCAGCGCGTTGGCCACGACGAAGGACTTGTTGTCCGGCGTGAGGTAGAGGTGGTGCGGCTCCTTGCCCGTGGGAATGCGCTTGATCTCGCGAAAGCTCACCGGGTCGACGACGCTGATGTCGGCATCGAGCGAGTTGAGAACGAACAGCGGCGTGGCGGCCTGGGCGGCCGCGGCCAGCGACAGGGCCAGCGCGGCGATGGCGCGCGGGCGGGTGAAGAGACGCATGGAAATCCTCGAAATACTGCCGTCGATTTTAGGACGCGCGCTCAGGCGCGCCGCGACACGCTTACTGATCGTCACCGCCGATGAGCCCGCCGAGCAGGCCGCCCGCAGCGCCGAAGCCGAGCACGGAGCCTTCCTCCTTGTGCCCGCCCATCTGCGGCGCCGCCGCGAAGATGCGCGAGGCCAGGCGCGACAGTGGCAGACTCTGCAGCCAGACTTCGCCCGGGCCGCTCATGCGTGCCAGGAAGATGCCCTCGCCGCCGAACAGCGCGGTCTTGATGTTGCCGATGTACTGCACGTCGAAGCTCACGCTCGGTGTGTAGGCGACGACGCAGCCGGTATCGACGAACAGCGTTTCGCCCGGCGCCAGCGTGCGTTTCTCGATCGTGCCGCCGGCGTGGATGAAGGCCAGGCCGTCGCCGTCGAGGCGCTGCATGATGAAGCCCTCGCCGCCGAAGAAACCGGTCGAGAGCTTGCGCTGGAAGGCGATGCCCAGCGAAACGCCGCGCGCCGCGCAGAGAAAGGCGTCCTTCTGACAGACCAGCGTGCCGCCGAGCTGGCGCAGGTCCATTGCCATGATCTTGCCGGCATAGGGCGCGGCGAAGGCGACGCGGCGCTTGCCGGCGTCCTTGTTGGTGTAGATCGTCGTGAACAGCGATTCGCCGCTGATCAGGCGCTTGCCGGCGCCGAGCAGCTTGCCGAACAGGCCGCCCTGGTTGGCCGAACCATCGCCGAACACGGTGTCGAGCTCGATGCCGGACTCCATGAACATCATGGAGCCGGCCTCGCCGATGGCAGCTTCGCCCGGGTCGAGCTCGACCTCGACGAACTGCATCTCGGCGCCCTTGATCTCGTAGTCGATCGTGTCCATGGTCATGGTGTTTCCGGCCCTGAATGAAAAACGGCGCGGATGTTAGCCGCGCCGCCTGATGGGTGACTGAAACCCGGTTGGTTTACTCGCCTTCGCGCTCCAGCAGCGCGCGGTTCAGGCGCAGCGCCAGCAGCGTGAAGCCCGCGCCGGACAGCAGGTACAGGCTCAGGAAGGCGAGGCCGAAGTAGGCCGAAAGCCCGAGCGCGATCAGCGGCGCGAACGCGGCGCCGACGAGCCAGGCGAAGTCCGAGGTCAGCGCCGCACCCATGTAGCGGTAGCGCGCCTCGAAGTTGGAGGTCACGCTGCCGGCCGATTGACCGTAGGACAAGCCCAGCAGCATGCAGCCGATCAGGATGAACGCGTTCTCACCGACGGCGCCCGAGTTGAGCAGCGTCGGCGAGAAGCCGCTGAACACCGCGATCAGCACCGCCAGCGTGCCGAGCGTGCGGCGCCGGCCGTAGGTGTCGGCGATGCGGCCCGAGACGGCGATGCCGCCCGCGATCAGCACGCAGCCGAACAGCTGCACGCCCAGGATCTGGTTGATCGGCTGCGCGGAATACAGGCTCAGCCAGGACAGCGGGAAGACCGTGACGAGGTGGAACAGCGCATAGCTGGCCAACGCCGCAAAGGCGCCGATCAGGACGTTATGGCCCTGGTCGCGCAGCAGCTCGCGCGCCGAGACGGGCTCGAGCTGCTTCTGCTCGAGCATGTGCTCGAACTCCGGCGTCACGACCAGGCGCAGCCGCGCGAACAGCGCCACGACGTTGATCGCGAAGGCGACGAAGAACGGATAACGCCAGCCCCAGTCGAGGAAATCGGTCTGCGACAGGCTGGTGTGCGTGAACGAGAACAGCGCCAGCGCGATGACGAAGCCGATCGGCGCGCCGAGCTGGCCGATCATGGCGTAGTGGCCGCGGCGATTGCCCGGTGCGCTCAGGGCCAGCAGCGAGGGCAGCCCGTCCCAGGAACCGCCAAGTGCCAGGCCCTGGCCGATGCGCAGCAGCGCCAGCAGCACGATCGAGCGCTCCTGCAGCTCGGCATAGCCCGGGATGAAGGCGATGCCGACGGTGCAGGTGCCCAGCAGGAACAGGGCCGCGGTCAGCTTGGTCGCCCGGCCCCAGCGCGCCTGGATCGCCATGGAAACGACCGTGCCGATCGGCCGGGCAATGAAGGCCAATGAAAAGATGGCGAAGGCGTATAGCGTGCCGTCGAGCTTGGAAGCGAAGGGGAAGAACAGGTCCGGGAACACCAGCACCGAGGCGATGCCGAAGACGAAGAAGTCGAAATACTCCGAGGCGCGCCCGATGACGACGCCGACCGAGATTTCACCGGGGGAGACGGCAAGGTCGCCGTGGTCGCCATGGAGACCTTCAAGGGGAAAGCCGGAGGGGCTGAAGCTATTGGCCATTGTTTCCATCACTTCCTGTTGGCGGAGCGCTGGGGCGCTCCGAGCACCGTGGGACAAATCGTCCAATCTCCAAGATACGACATTCAGCATACTCCGAGAGGCCGTAAAATTAGTGGCTAACCCGCATATTCGACGGCGGGTGTTCCCAGTCGGCTTCCAGCGCGACCCGCCCAGGCGGGACTGGCATGTGTTGTCTGCCTCGTGCAGTGCACGGCTGTTGTGCGTCGAGCCTTTTTCATCGCCAGAGCATGTCAATCCAAAAAAAGCTCCGCGCGGCGGGACTGTTGGCCCTGGTCAGCTTGCTGACCGGCTGCAACACCGTGGTGCTGAATCCTTCCGGCGACGTCGCGGCCCAGCAGGGCCATCTGATCGTCATCTCCACTGTCCTGATGCTGCTGATCATCGTCCCGGTGATCGCGCTGACGCTGCTGTTCGCCTGGCGCTACCGCGCCTCGAACAAAGAAGCGACCTACAAACCGGACTGGGACCACTCGACCCAGCTCGAGCTGGTGATCTGGGCTGCCCCGCTGCTGATCATCATCGCCCTGGGCGCCATCACCTGGATCAGCACCCACACGCTGGACCCGTTCCGTCCACTGCAGCGCATCGACGAGAACCGTCCGGTGACGCGCGACGTGCAGCCGCTCGTCGTCGACGTCGTGGCGCTGGACTGGAAGTGGCTCTTCATCTACCCCGAACAAGGCATTGCCACCGTCAATGAGGTCGCCGCGCCCGTGGACCGCCCGATCGAGTTCCACATCACCGCGTCGAGCGTGATGAACTCGTTCTACATCCCTGCGCTGGCCGGCCAGATCTACGCCATGCCGTCGATGGAGACGCAGCTGCACGCCGTCATCAACAAGGCGGGCGACTACGAAGGCTTCTCCGCCAACTACAGCGGCGCGGGCTTCTCGCACATGCACTTCCGCTTCCACGGCCTGACGCAAGCCGACTTCGACACCTGGGTCCAGCACGCCAAGGCCAGCGGCGAGCCCCTGGACCGCGCGGGCTACCTGGCCATCGAAAAGCCGAGCCAGAACGACCCGGTGCGCTACTTCGGCAGCGTCGCGCCGGACCTCTTCGGTGCCGTCGTGAACCGCTGCGTCGCGCCCGGCTCCATGTGCATCGACCAGATGATGGCGCTCGAGAACTCCAAGCGCCTCGGTGTCAAGGATCCCAACTGCGATCCCGTCACCGGCAAGCCCCTGAACACGGCAGCACCGCAGTCCACGCCCGTGCCCGCGAATCGAGAACAGCAATGACCGACAACCTGCTCCTGGGGCGCCTCTCGCTTGATGCGATCCCCTATCACGAGCCCATCCTGGTGGGCACCTTCTGCGCCGTCGCCCTCGGCGGCATGGTGGTGCTGGGCGCCCTGACCTACTTCCGCCTCTGGGGCTACCTCTGGCGCGAGTGGTTCACCAGCATCGACCACAAGAAGATCGGCGTGATGTACATCGTCATGGGCCTGATCATGCTGCTGCGCGGCTTCGCCGACGCGGTGATGATGCGCGCGCAGCAGGCCCTGTCCTTCGGCGACAGCACGGGCTTCCTGCCACCACACCACTTCGACCAGGTCTTCACGGCCCACGGCGTGATCATGATCTTCTTCGTCGCCATGCCTCTGGTGACGGGCTTCATGAACTTCGTCGTGCCGCTGCAGATCGGCGCGCGCGACGTGGCCTTCCCCTTCCTCAACAACTTCAGCTTCTGGATGACGGCCGGTGGCGGCATCCTGGTGATGCTGTCGCTGTTCGTCGGCGAGTTCGCCAAGACCGGCTGGCTGGCCTATCCGCCGCTGTCGGGCCTTCTCGCGAGCCCTGACGTCGGGGTGGACTACTACATCTGGTCCCTGCAGATCGCGGGCGTCGGCACGCTGCTCTCGGGCGTCAACCTGATCGCCACCATCGTCAAGATGCGCGCGCCCGGCATGACCATGATGAAGATGCCCGTCTTCACCTGGACGGCCCTGTGCACCAACGTGCTGATCGTCGCCGCCTTCCCGGTGCTGACCGCCGTGCTGGTGCTGCTCTCGCTGGACCGCTACGTCGGCACGAACTTCTTCACGAACGACCTCGGCGGCAACGCCATGATGTACGTGAACATGATCTGGATCTGGGGCCACCCCGAGGTCTACATCCTGGTGCTGCCGGTCTTCGGCATCTTCTCGGAAGTCGTCTCCACGTTCTCCGGCAAGCGCCTGTTCGGCTACGCCTCGATGGTCTACGCCACGGTCGTGATCACGATCCTCTCGTACCTCGTCTGGCTGCACCACTTCTTCACGATGGGCAGCGGCGCCAGCGTGAACAGCTTCTTCGGCATCACGACGATGATCATCTCGATCCCGACGGGCGCGAAGATCTTCAACTGGCTGTTCACGATGTACCGTGGCCGCATCAAGTTCGAAGTGCCGATGCTCTGGACGGTCGGCTTCATGATCACCTTCGTGATCGGCGGCATGACCGGCGTGCTGCTGGCCGTGCCTCCCGCGGACTTCGTGCTGCACAACAGCCTGTTCCTGATCGCGCACTTCCACAACGTGATCATCGGCGGCGTGCTGTTCGGCCTGTTCGCCGGCCTGAACTTCTGGTTCCCCAAGGCCTTCGGCTTCAAGCTCGACCCGTTCTGGGGCAAGGTCTCGTTCTGGTTCTGGCAGATCGGCTTCTTCTTCGCCTTCATGCCGCTGTACGTGCTCGGCCTGATGGGCGTGACGCGCCGCCTGAGCCACTTCGACGACATGTCGCTGCGCCCGTGGTTCCTGATCGCCGCCTTCGGCGCCGCGCTGATCGCCGCCGGCATCGGTGCGCTGCTGATGCAGATCTTCGTCTCGATCCTCAAGCGCAAGGAACTGGCCGACCACACCGGCGACCCCTGGGGCGGCCGCACGCTGGAATGGAGCACCTCCTCGCCCCCGCCGGCCTACAACTTCGCGTTCACGCCGCGCGTGCATGACAACGACGCCTGGCACGACATGAAGGCCAACGGCTACGAGCGCCCCGTGAACGGCTTCATCGACATCCACATGCCGAAGAACACGGCCGCGGGCATCGTGCTGGCGGGCATCGCCACGGTGATGGGCTTCGCGCTGATCTGGCACATGTGGCTGATCGCCGGCGTGGCCTTCGCGACGCTGATCATTGCCACCATCGTTCACACCTTCAACTACAAGCGCGATTTCTACATCCAGGCTGCGGACGTGACCCGCACCGAAGATGCGCGCACCAAGCTGCTGGCTGCCCATGTCTGACACCCAAGCTCAATACACCGGCGCTGACCGGTTCCTGGTCCGCGAGGATCACCATCCCGAGAACGGCACGCTGCTGGGCTTCTGGCTCTACCTGATGAGCGACTGCCTGGTGTTCGCCTGCCTGTTCGCGACCTACGGCGTGCTCGGCCGCAACTACGCGGACGGCCCGACCGGCGCGCAGATCTTCGACCTGCCCGTCGTCGCGGTGAACACCTCGCTGCTGCTGATCTCGTCGATCACCTATGGCTTCGCCATGCTCGAAATGCAGCGCGGCCGCGTCAAGGCCGTGCTGACCTGGCTGGCGATCACGGGCCTGTTCGGCGCCGGCTTCGTCGGCGTCGAGCTGAGCGAGTTCCACCACCTGATCTCGGACGGCTTCGGCCCGCAGCGAAGCGCTTTCCTGTCGAGCTTCTTCGCGCTCGTCAGCACCCACGGCCTGCACGTGACCTTCGGCATCGTCTGGCTGATCACCTTGATGTTCCAGGTCGGCAAATTCGGCCTGACAACCGCCAACAAGCGCCGCCTGATGTGCCTGTCGTTGTTCTGGCACTTCCTGGACGTCGTGTGGATCGGCGTCTTCACCTTCGTCTACCTGATGGGAGTCCTCTGAGATGGGCCACGACCACCACCACGAGCATGGTCCCGACCACGGCCACGATGACTTCCCCGGCCATGAGCACGGCACGCTCAAGAGCTACGCCACCGGCTTCATCCTGTCGGTCATCCTGACCGCCATTCCGTTCTGGCTCGTCATGTCCAAGGCGTTCGCCACGCCGAGCACGACGGCCATCGTGATCCTGGCCTTCGCGGCCGTGCAGATCGTCGTGCACATGGTGTACTTCCTGCACATGAACACGAAGAGCGAGAACGGCTGGACCATGCTGGCGCTGATCTTCACGATCGTGCTCGTCGTCATCACGCTGTCCGGTTCGATGTGGGTCATGTATCACCTCAACCAGAACATGCAGCCGACGATCGAACAGATCAAGGCGCTGCCTTGATCGACGGCCCGGCCGCGATGTCCGAGCAAAGAGCCGCGCCGGCCGCAAGCCGCGCGGCTCTTTTCATTTTTCTCGGGCTTGCATTACTCACCTTTCTTGCGCTGGGGACCTGGCAGGTCTATCGACGCAGCTGGAAGCTCGACCTGATCGCACGCACTGATGCCCGCGTGCACGCACTGGCTGCAGCACCGCCCGGGCCGGCCGACTGGCCTCGGCTCAACGAGGAAAGCGACGAGTACCTGCACGTGGTGCTGCATGGCCGCTACCTGCCAGGGCGGGACACGCTGGTCCAGGCCAGCACGGAGCTGGGCGCAGGATGGTGGGTGCTGACGCCCTTGAGCGAGCCCGACGGAACCATCGTGCTCATCAATCGCGGCTTCGTGCCGGATGCGCAGCGCGAGCATTGCGAGCCTCCGGCCGATGGCGAGCAGACCGTGACCGGGTTGCTGCGCCTCAGCGAGCCGCATGGGCGCTGGCTGCGCGCCAATGAGCCGGGCGCAGGGCGCTGGTTCTCGCGCGACGTCGCCGCCATCGCACAAGCGCGCGGCTTGGCCCCCGCAACGACCATTGCGCCCTACTTCGTCGACACCGAAGGCAGTGGCGTGCAGTCGACGCGTTGGCCGGCTGGCGGCCTGACGGTCATCCAGTTCCCCAACAACCACCTGTCCTATTTGCTGACCTGGTACGGCCTGGCCGCGCTGACGCTCGTTGCCATGCGCATCGTCTGGCGCAGCGATCGGCGCAGCGATGCCTAAGGCCAGTCTCCTCAGCATCGGCTCCGCGGTTCAGGCGCCACGCCGTGCCGCCGGCCTTGGCAACCTCGGCTTGCTGGTCCAGCTGCGCTGGCTCGCAGTCGCCGGGCAGGTCGCGACCATCGCCGTGGCGAGCCTGGGCCTGCACATCGTGCTGCCGCTGCACGCGCTGGGCGGCATCGTCGCGCTGCTCGTCGCGTTCAACCTGTTGAGCCATGTCCGGCTGCGCAGCGGCCTCGAGGTCGGCAATACCGAACTGCTGCTGGCGCTGCTCATTGACGTCGGCGCGCTGACGGCCGAACTCTATCTATGCGGCGGCGCGACGAATCCCTTCGCCTCGCTCTTCCTCCTCCAGGTCATCCTCGCCGCCGTGCTGCTCGAGCGATGGGCCAGTTGGCTCATCGGCCTCATCACGACACTGTGCTTCGCCTGCCTGACGCTGATGGCCGACCCGCTCGCCTGGCCAACCGGCGGCCCGCCGGGCCTGACCAATCCCTACGCGCTGGGCCTGCTCGTCTGCTTCGTGCTCAACGCGAGCCTGCTGATCGTCTTCGTCAAGCGGATCATGGGCAATCTGCACAAGCGCGACCAACGCGTGGCCGAACTGCGCCAGCGCGCGGCTGAAGAGGAGCACATCGTGCGCATGGGCCTGCTGGCTTCAGGCGCCGCCCACGAGCTCGGCACGCCACTATCAACGCTGGCAGTCATCCTTGGCGACTGGCTGCATCTGCCTCACTTCACTTCGGATGCCGAACTGCTCGAGGAGTTGGTCGAAATGGAAGCCCAGGTGCGGCGCTGCAAAGCCATCGTCAGCGGCATCCTGTTGTCCGCCGGCGGTGCACGGGGCGAGTCCTCACGCGCCACGACGGTCTGCGACTTCCTCGACGGCGTCGTCGCCCATTGGCGGAACACCCGCCCGGGCGGTGTACTCGAGTACGACAACCGGTTCGGTGCCGACCTGCTCATGGTGTCGGATTCGACGCTGCAGCAGATGATCGACAACGTGCTCGACAACGCACTGGAGGCATCGCCGCAGGGCGTGCGCCTCGAAGTGGGGAGGGAGCGCGACCTACTCGTGCTGCGCATCATCGATCAGGGCGCGGGCTTCCCGGCGCACATCCTCGAACAGCTGGGCAAGCCTTACCAGTCAACCAAGGGGAGGCCGGGTGCTGGCTTGGGCTTGTTCCTGGTCGTCAACGTTGCCCGCACGCTGGGCGGCACGCTGTCCGCCCGCAATCGCGCGCGTGGGGCCGAGGTCGTCATAAGCCTGCCCCTCGCCGCCATCACGCTGCCTGAATCGCCATGAATCCGAGCACCGAGAAGCGCCTGCTGATCGTCGAGGACGATGCCGCCTTTGCGCGCACGCTGGCCAAGTCCTTCGAGCGCCGCGGCTATAGCGTTCGCCAGGCCGCGGGTCTTGGTGACGTCCAAGCCATCACGATGGGCTATGTGCCGACACATGCCGTCGTCGACCTCAAACTCCAGGGCGAAGCCTCAGGCTTGGCATGCGTCCAGTTCCTGCACCAGTGCGATGAGGAGATGCTGATCGTTGTACTGACCGGTTTTGCCAGCATCGCGACAGCGGTCGAGGCGATCAAGCTTGGCGCCTGCCACTATCTGGCCAAGCCCTCCAACACGGACGATATCGAGGCCGCGTTCAAGCGCTCGGAAGGCTCGACGGATGTCGAACTTACCCAGCGAGCGTCTTCGATCAAGACCTTGGAATGGGAGCATATCCATCAGACGCTGGCGGAGACCGGTTTCAATATCTCTGAAACGGCTCGACGCTTGGGAATGCACCGGCGGACACTGGCTCGCAAGTTGGGCAAGCAGCAGGTCAAGTAGGTATTTAAACCGCCAACGTCGAGCCTGATTCGCAGGCCCGCCGGGCCGCCGCTTTTAATTGGCCATCGCAGAAGCACAAAACCCCACCTCTTTTTGAGAGGTGGGGTTAGGGCTTGGTGTAAATAGCCTGACGATGACCTACTTTCACACGGGAATCCGCA
>Ga0213872_10000244_pt1 | contig 48065 bp, 44 predicted proteins | sample VelepicomBERX_R2_FD_160071 | JGI IMG/M metagenome (GOLD analysis project Ga0213872, IMG submission 160071) | Rhizosphere microbial communities from Vellozia epidendroides in rupestrian grasslands, the National Park of Serra do Cipo, Brazil - RX_R2 | ecosystem: Host-associated > Plants > Roots >... | reverse complement strand
GACGTGCCCGCCCGCGGCTTGTACTCGCAGCCGACGAAGCCCGCATAGCCGACGCTGTCGAGGTAACTGAACAGTTCCCCGTACTCGTCGTCCATCGGCTCATGCCGGCGCGGCACGCCGGCCACCTGCACATGCGCCAGCACGCCGGTCTCGAAAGCGCGCCGCACATGCGCAAGCACATCGCCCTCGACGATCTGGCAGTGGTAGGCGTCGAGCTGCAGGCGCAGCGCGGGCGAGCCGACCTCGTCGATCAGCGCGAGCGCTTCGTCCTGTCGGTTGAGGAAATAGCCCGGCATGTCGCGCGGGTTGATGGGTTCGATGGTCAGCGTGATGCCGCGGCCCTCGGCCTGCGGCGCGGCCCAGTGCAGATTCGCCAGGCACGCGCTGCGTGCGGCGGCGCGGTCACCGTTCCAGGGCAGGACGCCCGACATCACGTGGACGCGCGGGCAGCCGATCGCTGCGGCGTAGTCGAGCGCCAGCAGCAGGCTGGCGCGGAAGTCGCTCTCGCGCCCGGCGAGTGCCGCGAGGCCGCGTTCGCCGGCGGCCCAGTCGCCGGCCGGCGCGTTGATCAGCGCGCAGCTGATGCCGGCGTAGTCGAGCCAGCGCCCGAACTGCGCGGCATGGGCCTGCGCATAGGGGAACAGCATCTCGACGGCCGCGAAGCCGTCGGCCGCCGCGGCCTCGAAGCGCTTCTCGAGCGCGTGCTCCTGGTAGAGCCAGCTCAGGTTGGCGGCGAGGCGCGGCATGCGGCTCCGATCAGGCCTTGCCCTGGTTGGCGACGGCCGCCGCGGCCTTGGCGGCGGCTTCCGCGTCGCCGAGGTAGTAGCTCTTGATCGGCTTGAGGTCGGCGTCGAGCTCGTACACGAGCGGGATGCCGTTGGGGATGTTCACGCCGACGATGTCGGCGTCGCCGATGCCGTCGAGGTACTTGACCAGCGCGCGGATGCTGTTGCCGTGCGCGGCGACGAGCACGCGCTTGCCGTGCTTGATGGCCGGCGCGATCGAGTCGTTCCAGAACGGCAGCACGCGCGCGACCGTGTCCTTGAGGCACTCGGTCAGCGGCACTTCGCCGTTGGTGAGCCTGGCATAGCGCACATCGCGGCGCTCGCTGCGCGGGTCGGTCGGCTCGAGCGCCGGCGGCGGCGTGTCGTAGCTGCGGCGCCAGACGAGCACCTGCTCGTCGCCGTACTGCTTGGCCATGTCGGCCTTGTTGAGGCCCTGCAGCGCGCCGTAGTGGCGCTCGTTGAGGCGCCAGGTGTGCATGACCGGCAGCCAGGTGCGGTCCATCTGGTCGAGTGCGTGCCACAGCGTCCAGACGGCGCGCTTGAGCACGGAGGTGTAGGCGACGTCGAAGTCGTAGCCCGCCTCCTTGAGCAGGCGACCGGCCTGCTTGGCTTGTTCGACGCCGGTGGGGGTGAGCTCCACGTCGGTCCAGCCGGTGAAGCGGTTTTCGAGGTTCCAGGTCGATTCGCCGTGGCGGATCAGCACGAGCTTGTACATGGGGAGCAGTTCCGGCAAAAAAGGGGGAAGGGACGGCGGCGGATTTTAGGCCGGGGCGGGGTCTTGGCCGGGGCGCTTAAAATCCGCGGCTTTGTCAGCGTCGGCTGGTCCGATCCCATCAAGTGCTCATCAAGTTCCTGCTCGAAAACTGGTACCTCCTGGTGGCGGCCATCGTCTCCGGCGGCCTGCTGGCCTGGCCCGTGCTGCGTGGTGGCGCCGGCGGCGGTGGCGTCGCGCCGGCCGAGGCCGTGCAACTGATCAACCGCGAGAAGGCCGTGCTCATCGACGTCAGCGAGCCGGACGAGTTCGCGGCCGGCCATGCCGTCGGCGCGCGCAACATCCCGCTGGCACAGATCGAGGACAGCAAGCAGCTGCCCAAGAACAAGGCCTTGCCTGTCGTGCTGGTTTGCGCGCGCGGCCAGCGCGCAGCGCGCGCTGCAGGCACATTGCGAAAGCTGGGTTACGAAAAGGCGCAGCCTCTCGCAGGCGGCCTGGCGGCCTGGCGCGAGGCGGGTCTGCCCGTCGAGAAGAGCGCCTGAGCGCTCTTCGGTATCTGCAAGCAAGAGGTTCCAGCATGTCCGCCGTCAAGATGTACACCACCCAGGTCTGCCCGTTCTGCATCCGCGCCAAGAGCCTGCTCAAGGCGCGCGGCGTCGAGCACATCGATGAAATCCGCGTGGACCTGGACCCGGCGGCACGCGTCGCGATGATGGAGCTCACCGGCCGGCGCACCGTGCCGCAGATCTTCATCGGCGAAACCCATGTCGGCGGCTGCGACGAGCTGATCGCGCTCGACCAGCGCGGCGAACTGCAGCCCCTGCTCGCCGCCTGAACCGGCGGCCCTGGAGGCGCCTGGCGCGTCTTCAAGGGGGTGAATGCCCCCACGCGGCCGTCATGAACGCTGATTCATAATCGCCCTGCTGCGCCCGCGGCCCCTGGCTGACGGGCTTTTTCATTTCCGAAGGACGACTCCATCATGGCCGACGAGACCAACAACGCCCCCGTGTTCCAGATCCAGCGCATGTACCTCAAGGATCTGTCGCTGGAGCAACCGAACTCGCCGCAGGTGCTGATCGAGCAATCGGCCCCGCAGGTCGACATCAAGCTGGCCGTGTCGCAGGAGCTCGTGGTCGACGGCATCCACGAGATCTGCGTGACGGCCACCGTCACGACCAAGATCGGCGCCGACAAGACCCTGTTCCTGATCGAGGCCAAGCAGGCCGGCATCTTCGAGATCCGCAACGTCCCGCAGGACCAGCTCGAAGGCATCCTCGGCATCGTCTGCCCGCAGATGGTCTACCCCTACCTGCGCGCCGTCATTTCCGATGTCTGCAACCGCGCCGGCTTCCCGCCCGTGGTGCTGACCGAAGTGAACTTCCAGGCCCTGTTCGACGCGCGCCAGGCACAGATGCAAGGCGCGCCTGCCGGCTCGGACGCCTTCATCAACTGAGCTTGAAGCGCGCGTGAGGATCAGCGTCCTTGGCGCCGGTGCCTGGGGCACGGCCCTCGCCATCCAGGCTGCACGCGTCGGCCACGAGGTGCTGCTGTGGGCGCGCGACGCCCAGGCCGCCGCGGCCATGGCGCAGAGCCGCCGCAACGAACGCTACCTGCCTGAGGCCGAGCTGCCCGCGACGCTGGCGCTCGGCCACGAGCTTGCGGCGGCGATCGCCCACGGCACCGGTGACGACGGCCTGATCGTCGTCGCCACGCCGATGGCCGGGCTGCGCGGCATGCTCGCCGCCATGCCCGACGGCGCGCGCGTGCTGTGGCTGTGCAAGGGCTTCGAGGCCGGCACCGGCCTGCTCGGGCACGAGATCGCGCGCGAGGTGCAGCCGCGCATCGCGGCCGGCATCCTTTCGGGGCCGAGCTTCGCGCAGGAAGTCGCCGCCGGCCAGCCGACGGCGCTCGTCGCGGCCAGCAGCGATGCAGCGCTCGCGCAAGCGGCCGTCGCCGCCTTTCATGCCGGCGCGCTGCGCGTCTACACGAGCGAAGACCCGGTCGGCGTCGAAGTGGGCGGCGCGGTCAAGAACGTCATGGCCATCGCCGTGGGCGCGGCCGACGGCCTTGCCGTGCACAGCCAGGAGGCCGTCAAGCCGGGCCTCAATGCCCGCGCCGCGCTGATCACGCGCGGCCTGGCCGAGATGATGCGGCTGGGCCTCGCGCTCGGCGCCAAGCCCGACACCTTCATGGGCCTCTCGGGCATGGGCGACCTCGTGCTCACGGCCACCGGCGACCTCTCGCGCAACCGGCGCGTGGGCCTGCTGCTGGCCGAAGGCCTGGCGCTGCCCGACATCCTCGAGCGCCTGGGCCACGTGGCCGAGGGCGTCTACAGCGCGCCGACGGTGCTCGCCCGCGCGCGCCGGCTCGGCGTCGAGATGCCCGTCACCGAGGCCGTCTGCGCCGTGCTCGACGGGCGCCTGAGCCCGGCCGAGGCCGTCGAGCTGCTGATGGGGCGCCAGGCGCGCGCCGAAGCGGAGCGCTAGGCGCCATCCAGGCGCCTGCCGCCTACTGCGGCTCGTAGTCGAAGTAGCCGAAGTCCGCGGGCCGCGCCGCGCCCGAGGTGTCGAAGGCCAGCATGCCGACGAAAGCACCCGTGAACGAGGCGTGCGGGCCGCGGCCACCCTCGTCCGACACCACGCTCGCGTCGAGCGGCGCGCCCGCGGCCTGCCAGCCTTCGCCGACGTCGTAGAGGAGCTGCAGCTCGGCGCCGCGCACTTCGGCGGCGAGGCCCACGGCACCTTGCGCCGGCAGATCGATCAGCGGCGCGAACACCATGCGGCAGTCCGGCCAGTCGCCGACGCAGGACATGATGCTGAGGACGCGTCCGCGACGCTCGTGCCAGCTCACCGCGGCGAAGTGGAACTTGTTGCGGTTGTAGTAGTGCGTGAGGCCGGCGGCCTGCTGATAGGTGATTGGGTCGAACTCGACGACCGTCTCGGCGCGGAAGCTGTGGTCCTCCTGCCGGCGCGCCACAAGGCTCTGCTCGAAATAGCTGCCCACCGACTCACGGCCGAACAGTCGCAGCCCGCGCGGGCCGAGCGCGAAGAGGCGCTCGTGCTGCGGCGTGCGCAGCCACTGGAAGTCCAGCGGCAGCGTGCTGCAATGCGTGAAGTCGTGATGGACCTTGCCGCGCGGCAGCGGCTGCGCGTCGGTCGGCGCGGGCACTTCGACCTGCGGCACGACGCCGCCGCCGGCGATGTAGAGCCAGCCGTCATCGCGCCACTCGCAGCGCTGGATGGCGGTCTCGCGGCCGAGCGCCGAGAAGGGCTCGCCGCGCGGGCCCTTGAGCGGCCGGCCGCACAGGTGCGTGTGATAGGTCAGGCCCTCGGGCGTCTCGACGATCTGCCCGTGCCCGGCACGCTGCAGCGGCGCTTCGGGCGCGTCCTTGGACGTGATCGGATGCACGAGCGGGTGCGGCTCGTACGGGCCCCAGACCGAGCGCGAGCGCGCCATGTTCACGGCGTGCTCGTAGGAGGTGCCGCCTTCGGCCGTCGTCAGGTAGTACCAGCCCTGGCGCTTGAACAGGTGCGGTCCTTCGACGAGGCCGAGGCTGCTGCCGCGGTAGATGGTCTTGACCGGGCCGACGAGCTTGCGCTCCTTCGGGTCCCATTCCTGCAGCACGATGCCGTCGAAGGCCGGATGCGGGGCATTGCCGCCGGGTGCTTCGTCGCGGTGGTTCCAGACCATGTTGAGCAGCCACTTGCGGCCGCCCTCGTCGTGGAACAACGACGGGTCGAAGCCCGAGGAATTGACGTACACCGGGTCGCTCCACGGGCCGTCGATGCTCGGCGAAGTAACGATGTAGTTGTGCGCATCCTTGAAGTTGCCGTCGAAGCGCTTGACGTCGGTGTAGACGAGCCAGAACAGCCCGTCCGCATACGACAGGCAGGGCGCCCAGACGCCACAGGAATCGGGGTTGCCGCGCATGTCGAGCTGTGCCGCGCGGTTCAGCGGCCGCGTGACGAGGCGCCAGTTGACGAGGTCGGTCGAATGGTGGATCTGCACGCCCGGATACCACTCGAAGGTGGAGGTGGCGATGTAGTAGTCGTTGCCGACGCGGCAGATGCTCGGGTCCGGGTTGAAGCCGGGGAGGATGGGGTTGTGGATCATCGGAATTCAGCGGCCGTAGGAAGGTTTCTTGGGGTCGTAGACGAAGTCTGGCACGAGGTAGCGCATCGCCATCGCATCGTCGCGCGCGGCGCCGCCGACCTGCTTGTAGAGCGCGTGCGCGGCCTCGATGCGATCGAGGTCCGGCTCGATGCCGAGGCCGGGCCTTTCCGGCACGGCGACGGCACCGTCGCGGATCTGCAGCGGATCGCGCGTCAGGCGCTCCTCGCCTTCCTGCCAGATCCAGTGCGTGTCGATCGCGGTGATGTGCCCGGGCGCCGCGGCGGCCACGTGCGTGAACATGGCCAGCGAGACATCGAAGTGGTTGTTCGAGTGCGAGCCCCAGGTCAGGCCCCAGTCGGCGCAGAGCTGGGCCAGGCGCACGCTGCCCTGCATGGTCCAGAAGTGCGGGTCGGCCAGCGGGATGTCGACGGCGTTCAGCAGGTGGCTATGGCCCATCTGGCGCCAGTCGGTGGCGACCATGTTGGTGGCCGTCGGGATGCCCGTGGCGCGGCGGAACTCGGCCATGATTTCGCGGCCTGAGTAACCGTTCTCGGGGCCGCAGGGGTCTTCGGCGTAGGCCAGCACGTCGCCGCGGCCCTTGCACAGCGCGATCGCCTCGGCCAGCGACCAGGCGCCGTTCGGGTCCAGCGTCACGCGCGAGTCCGGGAAGCGGCGCTTCACGGCGGTGATGGCGGCGATCTCGTCTTCGCCGCACATCACGCCGCCCTTGAGCTTGAAGTCGCGGAAGCCGTAGCGCTCGGCCGCGGCGCTGGCCTGGTCGGCGATCGCCTCGGCCGTCATCGCCGCCTGGTGGCGCTGCTGGTGCCAGCCGCGGCCGTCGCCCGAGGATTCGAGGTAGGGCAGGTCGGTGCGCGTGCGGTCGCCGATGTAGAAGAGGTAAGCGAGCATCGGCGCGGCGTCGCGCTGCTGGCCGGCGCCGAGCAGCTCGCAGACCGGCACGCCGAGGTGCTGGCCGAGCAGGTCCAAAAGCGCGGCCTCGACGGCGGTGATGACGTTGTCCAGGCGCAGGTTGATCTCGTGCGGCTGGCGCAGCACGGCGCGCTCGGCCTCGCTCGTGACCTGGTGCGCCGGCCCGGCGTGGCCGCCGACGATGCTGGCGCGGATGCGGTTCAGCGTGTGGTTCAGGCGCGCCACCTTGCTGCCGACGACCAGCGGCACGCTGCGTTCGAGCGCGCGCAGGATGCCGTCGCCGCCCGGCACTTCGCCAATGCCGGTGCGGCCCGCGCTGTCGGTCAGCAGCACGAGGTTGCGGATGAAGAAGGGGGCATGCGCTCCGCAGAGGTTGAGCAGCATGCTGTCGCGCCCTGCGACCGGTATCACGCGCATCGCGGTGATGACCGGGCTGTCTCCTGCCATGGCCATGAAGGCTCCTTGTCTTTATGGGTTCAACTGCACTGGCCCTGGGAACAACCCCGAGGCGAGCGTTTGCGGTGCGCCGTAAGATGGCAAAAAAGATAGCGCTACCATTTTGAAGTTTGGAGCATACATGGAGACACGTCAATACGGATTTGGGCGCCGTCGCCCTGCGCGGCTGCGTTTCGCGGGGCTGGCTCTCGCCGGTGCGTTAATCGCACTGGGTGCGCAAGCGGCCCCGAACGCTGCGGCTTCGGCCGACGAACACTGGGTCAGCGCCTGGGGCAGCGCGCAGATGGTGCCCGATGGTGGCAATGTCCTGCCCGATGCGCTCTGGCGCGACACCAGCCTGCGCCAGATCGTGCGCCTGTCGCTGCCGGCGCATGTGCTGCGCGTGCGCGTCAGCAATGTCTTCGGCACGACGCCGCTGATGCTCGACGCCGCCGCCGTGGGCCGGGCGCGCCAGCCGGGCTCGCCCGAGCTGCAGCTTGGGTCGGCCCGCGCGCTGCGCTTCGGCGGCGAGACCGCCGTGATGATCCCCGCCGGCGCCGAGTACCTCAGCGACCCGGTCGAGCTCGACGTGCCCACGGGCGGCGACCTCGCCGTCAGCATGCATTTCCTCGGCGAGCCGGTGCGCCAGACCGGCCATCCGGGCTCGCGCGCCAAGACCTTCATCGTCAGCGGCAACCAGGTCCTGGGCGAGCAGTGGAAGGACCCGCAGGCCGTCGAGCGCTGGTACGACCTCGCCGACGTCGAGGTTCAGGCACCCCGCGCCACCGGCGCACTGGCCGCCATCGGCGACTCCATCACCGACGGCCACGGCGTGCCCACCGACAGCAACACGCGCTGGACCGACCTGCTCTACGAGCGCATGCAGCACGAGCACCTGCCGGCCATGGGCATCGTCAACACCGGCATCGGCGGCGGCCGCCTGCTGCGCGACGGGCTCGGGCCGAATCTGATGTCGCGCCTCGAACGCGACGTGCTCACGCGTGCCGGCGCGACCCATGCCGTCGTGATGATCGGCGTGAACGACCTCGGCAACCTGCACCGCAATGGCGGCGAAGGCCCGGCCGAGCGCGCGCGCCTCGTGGCCGACCTGGAGCTCGGCCTGAAACAGCTCGTCGAGCGCGCGCACGCCGAAGGCATCTGCGTGATCGGCGGCACGGTCACGCCCTACATGGGCAGCGACTACTACCGCCCCAACGCCGCCAACGAGGCCGATCGCCAGCAGTTCAACGCCTGGATCCGCACGAGCGGCGGCTTCGACGCCGTGGCCGACTTCGACGCCGCCTTGCGCGACCCGGCCCATCCCGACAGCCTGGCCAAGTGGGCCGACATCGGCGACGGCCTGCATCCGGGCACGGACGGCCGCAAGGCCATGGCCGAGGCCTTCCCGCTCGACGCGCTGCGCAGCTGCAAGTGGCACCGCCCGTGACGGCGCCCCGACTCCGGCGCCGCGCCGTCCTGCCGCTGCTGGCCGGCGCGGCATTCGCACCTCGCTTCCTTGCCGCGCAGACGGCCGGTGAAGCCGCGCAGCACTACGCCAACCCCGTGCTGCCGGGCTTCCATCCGGACCCGAGCATCTGCCGCGTCGGCGAGGACTACTACCTCGCCACCAGCAGCTTCGAGTACTTCCCCGGCGTGCCCATCCACCACAGCCGCGACCTCGTGCATTGGCGCCTCATCGGCCACGCGCTCACGCGCGAAAGCCAGCTGCCGCTGGCGGGCCAGGCCGCGAGCAAGGGCATCTTCGCGCCGACGCTGCGCTGGCATGCCGGCCGTTTCTACATGGTCACGACCAATATCGAAGGCGGCGGCAACTTCTACGTCACCGCCACCGATCCGGCCGGGCCGTGGAGCGAGCCGGTCTGGCTGCACGAGTCGACCTTCGGCATGGATCCCTCGCTGTGGTTCGACGACGACGGCCGCGTCTACTACACGCGCCACGGCGGCGGCCAGAACGGCGGCGTCTACCAGGCCGAGCTCGATCTCGCCACGGGCCGGCTCAAGGACGAGGCGCGCCTGATCTGGCCGGGCACGGGCGGCATCTGGCCCGAAGGCCCGCACCTCTTCAAGCGCGAGGGCTGGTACTACCTGCTGATCTCCGAAGGCGGCACGAGCTGGGAGCACTCGCTGACGATGGCGCGCTCGCGCTCGCCCTGGGGGCCTTTCGAGCCGCATCCCGACAACCCCATCCTCACGCACCGCAATCGTCCGGACGAGCCGCTGCAGATGGTCGGCCACGCCGACCTCGTCCAGGCGGCGAACGGCCGCTGGTGGCTGGTGCTGCTGGGCACGCGGCCGGCGGCGCGCAACACGCCGCTGGGCCGCGAGACCCTGCTCGCCCCGGCCGAGTGGGACGAGCGCGGCTGGCTCGTCGTCAACCGGCACGAACCGATCCGGCGCGAGATGGCGGTCGACGGCCTGCCGCCGCCGCATCCCTGGCCGGCCGAGCCCGCGCGCGACGGCTTCGACGCCGCGACGCTGGGCCTGGAGTGGAATTTCCTGCGCTCATCCGCCAAGGGCCTGTGGTCGCTGAGCGAGCGGCCCGGCTGGCTGCGGCTCAAGGGCACGGCGACGGGCCTGAACGACGCGGCGACGCCGGCCTTCGTCGGCCGCCGCCAGACCGCGCTGCGCCAGTGCGCGGTCACGCTGCTGGACTTCCATCCGCAGGCCGAAGGCCAGGAGGCCGGCCTGGTGCTGCGGCGCGACGAGGCGCACCACGTGCGGCTGCGCGTCGTGGGTAGCACGCGGCGCCGTGTCGAGCTGGTGCGCAGCGTCAAGGGCGAGGAGCGCGTGCTCGGTCGCGTCGACCTGGCTGACGCCGCCGGTGCGTCCAGCCTTGCGCAACTGCAGATCCTGGCGTGGCCCGACCGCTACGAGTTCATGGCCGGCGCGCCGGGCCAGCCGCCCTGGGCGCTGGGCAGCGTGCCGATCGCCGACCTCTCGGTGCCCAATAGTTTCACCGGCACCTACTTCGGCCTTTACGCCAGCGGACCCGGCGCGATGCCGCCGGCCGATTTCGACTGGTTCGAGCTTGTGACGACGGAGTCCTGACACCATGAAGTACACGATGTCCGCGCGGCTGCGCGCGCTCGCGCTGGCTGCGCTATTGCCCGCGCTATGGGCCGCCGTTGCGGCCTCAGCCGCCGAGCTGCCGCACCTGCGCCGCCAGGGCGACGCGACGCAGCTCATCGTCGACGGCCAGCCCTTCCTCGCACGCGGCGGCGAGCTCGGCAATTCGAGCGCCGAGCCCGGCTACCTGCATCCCTTCTGGCTCAAGCTGCGCGCGATGAACCTCAACACCGTCGTCACGCCGGTGTACTGGAACCTGATCGAGCCGCAGGAAGGCCATTTCGACTTCGCCAGCATCGACGGCCTGCTCGCCGACGCGCGCGCCAACGACATGCACCTCGTGCTGCTGTGGTTCGGCACCTGGAAGAACAGCATGTCCTGCTACGCGCCGGACTGGGTCAAGCGCGACACCACGCGCTTCCCGCGCGCCCGCGATGCGGCGGGCACGAGCGAGGAGATCCTCACGCCCTTCGCCGCCGTCAACCGCGACACCGACATCCGCGCCTTCGCCGGGCTGATGCGCCACTTGCGCGAAGTCGACGCGCAGCACACCGTCATCCTCGTGCAGGTCGAGAACGAGATCGGCATGATCCCGAGCGCACGCGACCACAGCCCTGCCGCCGAGCAGGCCTGGAACGCGCCCGTGCCCGCGGCGCTGATGGACTCGCTGCAGGCGCATGCCGACACGCTCGCGCCCGAGCTGCGCGCCGTCTGGGCCGCGGCCGGCCATCGCAAGGCGGGCACCTGGGCCGAAGTCTTCGGCGCCGGACCGGCGGCCGAAGAGATCTTCATGGCCTGGCACTTCGCGCGCTACACCGACGCCGTGGCCGCGGCCGGCAAGAAGGAGCTGGCGCTGCCCATGTACGCCAACGCTGCGCTGATCCGGCCGGGCTACCAGCCGGGCCAGTACCCGAGCGCCGGGCCGCTGCCGCACCTGATCGATATCTGGCGCGCCGGTGCGCCGACGCTGGACTTCATCGCGCCGGACATCTACTTCCCGAACTTCATCCACTGGACGGACCTCTACACGCGCTCGGGCAACCCGCTGTTCATCCCCGAAGCGCTGCGCAGCATCGACGCGCCGGCCAATGCGCTCTACGCCTTCGGCGCGCGCAACGCGATCGGCTTCAGCCCCTTTGCGATCGAATCGGCCAACGAACCCGGCGCCGGCTACCTGGCCGGCGGCTTCGACCTGGTCCGCCAGCTCACGCCGCTGATCACCGCGCGCCAGGGCCTGGGCAAGACCATCGGCTTCCTGCAGGAAGCGATCGAGAACACGCAGCCGCAGCAGCAGCGCCTGGGCCACTGGATCTTCAATGCCAGCTTCGAGCGCAACGCGCCGCGCGAGCTCGCCGACGGGCTGGCCGTGGTCATCGGCACGGAGAACTCGGCGCTCGCCGGCGACCACCGCAGTGGCGCGGCGCCGGCCGGCGGCCTGGCCATCGAGCTGGGCGACGATGAATTCCTGATCGCCGGCATCGGCATCACCGTGACCTTCACCAACGCCGAGCCCGGCTGGCAGACCGGCCTGCTCAGCGTCGAGGAAGGCCGTTATGAGAACGGCCAGTGGCAGCACCTGCGCTGGCTGAACGGCGACCAGACACACCAGGGCCGCCACGTGCGCCTGGAGCCCGGCCGCTTCACGATCGAGCGCGTCAAGCTCTACCGCTACCGCTGAGACCACCGAGGTTTGTTGTGATGAAGTTCCGTCGTCCCGCCGCCTTGCTCGCGGCCCTGCTGGCGTGCCTGTTCGCCCTGCCGGCGCAGGCGCTGCCGACCCCGGTGTGGACGAGCGAGGCCGCGACGCCCGGCGCCGTCGCGCTGATCGACGCAGGCCATGCCGCGCCGCTGCTCGTGGCCGACGAGGACTGGCCCGCAGTGCGCCGCGCGGCCGGCGACCTCCAGCAGGACTTTGCGCGCGTCGGCGGCCAGGCGCCCCAGCTCGCGGCCGCCGTGGCCGGCACGCAGGCCGGCGCCGTCATCATCGGCACGCTGGGCCACAGCGCCCTGGTCGACGCGCTGGCCGCGCAAGGCAAGCTCGACGTGGCCGCGGTGCGCGGGCGTTGGGAGGGCTTCGCGATGCAGGTCGTCGAGCAGCCGCTGCCCGGCGTGGCGCGCGCCCTCGTCATCGCCGGCAGCGACGCGCGCGGCACGATCTACGGCATCTACGAGCTCTCGCAGCAGATCGGTGTGTCGCCGTGGAACTGGTGGGCCGACGTGCCCGTCCAGCACCACGCGCGCCTGTTCGCGCCGGCCGGCCTGCACGTGAGCGACGCGCCGACCGTGCAGTACCGCGGCATCTTCCTCAACGACGAGCAGCCCGCGCTGAGCGGCTGGGTGCAGGAGCACTACGGCACGTACGACCACCGTTTCTACGCGCGCGTCTTCGAGCTGATCCTGCGCCTGCGCGGCAACTACCTGTGGCCGGCGATGTGGGGCGCGTCCTTCTTTGCCGACGACCCCGAGAACCGTGCGGCCGCCGAAGCCTACGGCGTCGTCATCGGCACCTCGCACCATGAACCCCTGATGCGCGCCCACAACGAGTGGAACGCGCAGCGCATGGGCCCGTGGGACTACACGAAGAACGCCGAGGCGCTGCGCCAGTTCTGGGTCGGCGGCCTGGCGCAGTCGCGCGGCGCGGAGCGCGTCATCACCGTCGGCATGCGCGGCGACGGCGACGAGCCGATGTCCGCCAGCAACGACATCCCGCTGCTCGAACGCATCGTGGCCGACCAGCGCGCGCTCATCAAGAAAGAGCCCGACGCCGCCACCGCGCCGCAGGTCTGGGCGCTGTACAAGGAAGTGCAGAGTTATTACGAGCAGGGCATGCGCGTGCCCGGTGACGTGACCCTGCTCTGGAGCGACGACAACTTCGGCCACCTGCGCCGCCTGCCCACGCCCGAGGAGCGCAAGCGCCCGGGCGGCGCGGGCATTTATTACCACCTCGACTACGTCGGCGGCCCGCGCAACTACAAGTGGCTCAACGTCACGCCGCTGCCCAAGATCTGGGAGCAGATGGAGCTGGCCGCGCAGACCGGCGCCACCAAGATGTGGATCGTCAACGTCGGCGACCTCAAGCCCATGGAAGTGCCGATCGAGTTCTTCCTGAGCCTGGCCTGGAACCCGGCCGCGATCCCGGCCGACGGCACCGGCGCGTGGCTCCAGCGCTGGGCCGAGCGCGACTTCGGCCCGGCCCACGCCGGCGAGATCGCCGACATGGTGGCGCGCTACGCCAAGTACAACGCGCGGCGCAAGCCCGAGCTGCTGAGCCCGGACACCTACAGCCTGCTCGACTACCGCGAGGCCGAAACCGTGGCGCACGACTACGCCGCGCTCGCCGATCGCGCCCGCGCGCTGGGCGAGCAGCTGCCGCCCGAGCAGCGCGACGCCTTCTTCGAGCTGGTCGGCTACCCGGTCGAGGCCTGCGCCAATTTCAACGAGCTCGAATACGCCGTCGCGCTGAACCGCTTCTACGCGCGCCAGGGCCGCGCGGAAGCCAACGTGCAGGCGGCGCGCGCGCGCCAGCGGTTTGCCGAAGACGCGAAGCTCACGCGCCAGTACAACCGCGACACGGCCGGCGGCAAGTGGAACCATCAGATGGACCAGGTCCACTACGGCTACTTCATGTGGCAGGAGCCGCCGCTCAACGCCATGCCGGCGGTGACCGAGGTCCAACCTGTGGAGGGCGCCGACATGGCCGTGGCCGTCGAGGGCAGCGAGGCGACGAGCCGCTGGAGCCGCTTTGGCGGCGGCGCGCCCGGGCTGACGCTGCTGCCGCTCGAGGCGCTGGATGGCAAGCCAGGCCGCATCGAGGTCTTCAATCGCGGCACGGGCGACTTCAAGTTCACGGCCGAGACGAGTGCGCCGTGGCTCGACGTGTCGCCGGCGAGCGGCACGGTGAACAGCCAGCAGGCCATCAGCGTCCAGGCGCGCTGGGGCGAGGTGCCCGTCGATGCGCATGAAGCCACGGTCACCCTGCAGGGCGACGACGGCCGGCGCTTCGTCGTGCGCGTGCCCTTGCGGCGTCCGCCGATGCAGGGCGTTAGCGGCTTTGTGGAGACGGGCGGCGTGGTCGCCATCGAAGCCGAGCATTTCGACGCGGCCGTCGCGCCGCCGGGCAAGGCCTGGACGCGCATCCCGGACTTCGGCCGCACGCTCTCGGGCATGAGCGCCGGGCCGGTCGCGGCCGCGGCATCGCGCGCGCCGGACATGCACCTGGACTACCGCGTCAATCTGGCCAAGGCCGGCACGGTCAAGGTGCTGGCGACGCTGGCGCCGACGCAGAAGTTCCGGCCCGGCGCGGGCCTGCGCTTTGCCGTGTCCTTCGACGACGCGGCCCCTCAGATCGTCGACATGCATGCCGACGAATCGAACGCCTACTGGGACCGCAGCGTGATCGACGAGGCCGTGAGCTTCACGAGCACACATGTGCTGGCCGCGCCGGGCGCGCACACGCTGAAGTTCTGGGCGCTCGACCCGGGCATCGTCGTGACAAAGCTCGTGATCGATGCGGGTGGGCTCAAGCCGAGCTATCTCGGGCCGCCGGAGAGCCCGCGCGTTGCGGCGCGCTGACGGCGCCTAGACGGCGTCGGCGTAGCCGTTCTGCCGCCACGCCTCGAATACCGCCACCGCGACGCTGTTGCTGAGGTTGAGGCTGCGCTGGCCGGCGCGCATCGGCAGGCGCACGCGCCGCTCGACGGGGAAGCGCTCGCGCAGTTCGGGCGCGAGGCCGGCGGTCTCGGAGCCGAAGACGAGGAAGTCGCCGGGCCGCCACGCGACGTCGCCGAAGGGCCGGCTGCCGCGCGTCGTGAAGGCGAACAGGCGCGCCGGATCGGGCTGTGCGCTGGCGAGAAAAGCCTCCCAATCGGCATGGCGCTTGACCTCGGCGTACTCGTGATAGTCGAGGCCGGCGCGCTGGAGCAGGCGGTCTTCCATCGAGAAGCCGAGCGGCTCGATCAGGTGCAGGGTGCAACCCGTGTTCGCGGCGAGGCGGATCACGTTGCCGGTGTTCGGCGGGATCTCGGGTTGGACAAGGACGATGTGGAACATGCGCGCATTAGAACTTGTCCGCGGGAGGCTGCGCCCGCATCTGACCTGTCCAGATTGAGCGTTGCCGGGACACGGAGTAGGCGGCCTGCCCGCTCTGCTGCGATTCCCACTCTTTGCGCCGGCTATTCGGGCGTGCGGGCCACAACCCAGGCCTGCACCCGCGCCGCGCCGGCCTGCCGCAGCACGCGCGCGAGTTCCATCAGCGTGGTGCCGGTCGTCATGACATCGTCGACGAGCGCGATGTGGCGGCCGGCGATGCGGTCGAGATGGTGCGGCTCGACAGCGAAGGCGCCCTTGACGTTGCCGCGCCGGGCCGCCAGGTCGAGCGCGCTCTGCGGCGCTGTCTCGCGCACGCGCAGCAGCCAGCGCGAGGGTGCGCGCAGGCCGAGGCGGCGGCCGAGCACGCGCGCGAGCTCCAGGCTCTGGTTGTAGCCGCGCTCGCGCAGGCGGTCGCGCGACAGCGGCACGGCCAGCAGCACGTCGGGCAGCGGCGTGCGCGCGGCGCTGAGCGCCTGGTCGAGCCGGTCGGCCAGCGCGCCGCGCAATTCGAGCGCCTGCTCGAACTTGAAGCGACGCAGCAGGCCATCCCAGGGGAAGGCGTAGTCGAGCGCGGCGATGCAGCGGTCGAGCGGCGGGGGCGTGTGCAGGCAGGCGCCGCAGCGTGCCTCGACATGGCCCATCGCGCTGGCGGGCAGGGGCAGGGCGCAGGTCCAGCAGCGCGGCTGCGGGCGGGCGTAGCGCTGCAGGCAGTCGGCGCAGACGGCGCGCTCGGACCAGGCGCGGCAGACCGTGCACTGGCCGGGGCAGCGCAGGCGCATGCGCGAGCCCAAGCCCCGTCGCGGCGCGGGTGTTTGCGGAGGGGTGGAATCGGCCGGGTCCACGCGGCCAATATACTGCCGGCCCTCATGGAAAACACCCAGGCCCGCGGTGCCGCGCCGAGCGCGCGTCCGCAATCCGTCGACGCCAACGCGCTTGCGCACCAGGCGCGCCGGCTCGCGCGCGCGGCCGAAGCACCCTGGCTGCATGCCGAGGTGGCGGCGCGCATGGCCGAGCGCCTGGAGGTCATCAAGATCCAGCCCGAGCGCGTGCTGCAGTGGGCTGCCTGGTTCGGCGCGAGCACGGCGAAGCTGGCCGAGGTCTATCCGCGCGCCGAGCTCGTCAACGTCGAACCGCTGCCGGACTTCGCGGCACGCAGCGCCGAGCGCGACTGGCGCCAGCGCCTCTTGCTCAAGCGCGCGCCGCGCGTGCTTGCGCCGGCCGAGCTGGCCGCCGGGCAAGCGCAGCTCGTGTGGGCGAACATGATCCTGCATGCGGCGCCCGACGCGCGCGAGCTGATCGACCAGTGGCACGCTGCACTCGCGGTCGACGGCTTTGTGATGTTCTCGTGCCTCGGGCCGGACAGCTTCATCGAGCTGCGCCGCCTGTTCGATCGCCATCGCTGGCCGCGGCCCGCTCCCGAGTGGTGGGACATGCACGACCTCGGTGACCTGCTCGTCAAGGCCGGCTTCGCCGACCCGGTGATGGACCAGGAACGCGTCGTGCTGCGTTGGGGCTCGCCCGAGGCGCTGCTGCGCGACCTGCGCGCACTCGGCGGCAATCTCGCGCCCACGCGATTTGCCGGCCTGCGTGGCCGTGGCTGGCATGCGCAGCTGCTGGCGGCGCTCGAATCGCTGCGCGACGACGAAGGCCGCCTGGCGCTGACGCTCGAACTGGTGCAGGGTCACGCGTTCAAGCCGCAGCCGCGGCTGGCGGTCCAGGAGCGCACGGAAATCTCGCTCGATCGCATGCGCGAGATGGTCCGTTCCCCTCGCAAACCCTAGACAAAACGTCCCGGAGCCGCCCGGGACCCTCGGGCTAGAATTCGCCGCCGATTGGAGGTCCGGGCTCACCGGAGACAACAACGGGGCGCGCACGACGCGGCCCGCGAGTTGCGGACCGTTCGCGTCGTGGTGCCTCGCGCCGCGGCGCTCCAGCGTGGTAGTGATGCGAGGCAGGTGGCGAAGAATGCTGCAGCTTTTGAATCAGCGTTCGTAGTCGTCTGTGTGCGTGTTTGGCATAGGAAACAGAAGCGACAACCATGATGATGAACGCACGAGTGCATCGGGTCGGTGGCTGGACCAGCCGGCTGATCGCGCTGGCGACGCTGGCATTGGGTCTGGCGGCGTCCCCCGCCGCATGGGCCGTCAACGACCTGCCCGGCGGGCCCGCCGTCAACCAGATCGACCTGACGCCCGCGGCCACGCACATTGCCGAGGATCTGCATTGGTTGCACAACTACATGCTGATCATCTGCCTGGTGATCTTCGTCGCCGTGTTCGGCGTGATGTTCTATTCGATCTTCAAGCACCGCAAATCCAAGGGCGCGGTGCCGGCGACTTTCCATGAAAGCCTCGCCGTCGAGATCGCCTGGACCGTCGTCCCCTTCGTCATCGTGATCTTCATGGCGCTGCCGGCGACGCGCGTGGTGGTGGCGATGAAGGACACGACCAACGCCGACATCACCGTCAAGGTCACCGGCTACCAGTGGAAGTGGGGCTACGACTACATCAACGGCGAAGGCGAGGGCATCGGCTTCGTCTCGACGCTGGACACCGCCCAGCGCGACTTCTCCGACAGCGGCAAGCCGCCCACGGCCGACGACTACCTCTTCAAGGTCGACAACCCGCTCGTGGTGCCCGTCGGCAAGAAGATCCGCGTCATCACCACGGCCGACGACGTGATCCACTCGTGGTCCGTGCCGGCCTTCGGCGTCAAGCAGGACGCGATCCCCGGCTTCGTCCGCGACGCCTGGTTCAAGGCCGAGCGCATTGGCATCTTCTACGGCCAGTGCTCGGAGCTCTGCGGCAAGGAGCACGCCTACATGCCCATCCAGGTCAAGGTCGTCTCGGCCGAGGACTACACCAAGTGGGTGGCCGACCAGAAGAAGGCCATCGCTGCCAAGGCCGACGACCCGAACAAGGTCTGGGCGCTGGACGCGCTGATGGCGCGCGGCGAGAAGGTCTACACGGGCAACTGCGCCGTCTGCCACAAGCCGGACGGCAAGGGCGCCGGCCCGGTCAAGCCGCTCGACGCCTCGGCCGTCGTGCTCTCCGACAACCATCTCGAGCAGATCACCACCGTGCTCAACGGCCGGCTCGACAAGGGCATGCCTTCGTGGAAGGCCGTGCTCAACGACACCGACCTCGCCGCCGTGATCACCTACACCAAGAACAGCTGGTCCAACCACACGGGCCAGATCGTGCAGCCCGCCGAAGTGCTGGCCGCTCGCAAGTGATTGCAGCGTGACCTCCTGACCGGTCCAACGACAAGTTCCAAGGAAACGAGATGAGCGCAGTGCTTGATCCCCACGGCCACGCTGATGGCCACGCGCACGACGACCACCACGACCACCATGCCCCGACCGGCTGGCGGCGCTGGGTCTTCGCCACCAACCACAAGGACATCGGGACGCTGTACCTGCTGTTCTCGTTCACGATGCTGATGGTCGGCGGCGTGCTGGCGCTGTGCATCCGCGCCGAACTGGCGCAGCCGGGGCTGCAGTTCTTCAACCCGGAGATGTTCAACCAGTTCACCACGATGCACGGGCTCATCATGGTGTTCGGCGCGATCATGCCGGCCTTCGTGGGCTTCGCGAACTGGATGGTGCCGCTGCAGGTCGGCGCCTCCGACATGGCCTTTGCTCGGATGAACAACTTCAGCTTCTGGCTGCTGATCCCCGCCGCCGCGATGCTCGTGGGCAGCTTCTTCACGCCCGGCGGCGCGCCCGCCGCGGGCTGGACGCTCTACGCGCCGCTGACGCTGCAGATGGGCCCGTCGATGGACATGAGCATCTTCGCCATGCACATCATGGGCGCGAGCTCGATCATGGGCTCGATCAACATCATCGTGACCATCCTGAACATGCGCGCGCCTGGCATGACGCTGATGAAGATGCCGCTGTTCTGCTGGACCTGGCTCATCACGGCCTACCTGCTGATCGCCGTGATGCCGGTGCTCGCCGGCGCCATCACGATGACGCTGACGGACCGCCACTTCGGCACCAGCTTCTTCAACCCGGCCGGCGGCGGCGACCCGGTGCTCTACCAGCACGTGTTCTGGTTCTTCGGGCACCCCGAGGTCTACATCATGATCTTGCCGGCCTTCGGCATCGTCAGCGCCATCGTGCCGGCCTTCGCGCGCAAGAAGCTGTTCGGCTACGCCTCGATGGTCTATGCCACGGCCTCGATCGCTATCCTCTCGTTCATCGTCTGGGCGCACCACATGTTCGCCACCGGCATGCCGGTGACAGGCCAGCTGTTCTTCATGTACGCGACCATGCTGATCGCGGTGCCCACGGGCGTGAAGATCTTCAACTGGCTGGCCACCATGTGGCGCGGCTCGATGACGTTTGAAACGCCCATGCTCTTCGCGGTGGGCTTCATCTTCGTGTTCACGATGGGTGGCTTCACCGGCCTGATCCTGGCGATGGCGCCGGTCGACATCGAGCTGCAGGACACCTACTACGTCGTCGCGCACTTCCACTACGTGCTCGTGGCGGGCTCGCTCTACGCGCTGTTCGCCGGCTTCTACTACTGGAGCCCCAAGTGGACGGGCGTCATGTACAACGAGACGCGCGGCAAGATCCACTTCTGGTGGTCGCTGATCGCGTTCAACGTGACCTTCTTCCCTATGCACTTCCTGGGTCTGGCCGGCATGCCGCGCCGCTATGCCGACTACCCGGCCCAGTTCGCCGACTTCAACCTGCTTGCCTCCATCGGCGCCTTCTTCTTCGGCTTCGCGCAGGTCTACTTCTTCCTCCTCGTCGTCCTGCCCGTGATGCGCGGCAAGGGCGAGAAGGCCCCGCAAAAGCCCTGGGACGGCGCCGAAGGCCTCGAGTGGGAAGTGCCGTCGCCGGCACCGTTCCACACCTTCGAGGAGCCGCCCAAGCTCAACGCCGACGCGACGCGGGTGATCGGATGAGCGGCGCCGAGCAGATGGACGCCAAGCAGAAGGCCAATCTGCGCCTGGCCCTGATCCTGGCCACGGTGGCCCTGGCCTTCGGGCTCGGCTTCGTCGCCAAGGTCGTCCTGTACGGGGCCTGAACGCATGGTCGACCAGGCGCTGGACCCGCACGAACCGGAGGCATCGGCCCCGCGCGCGGCGTCGAACCGGCGCCTCGTCGGCAAGCTCGTCGTGATCGCGGCGCTGATGTTCGGCTTCGGCTACATCGTGCTGCCCTGGGGCTACCGGCTCGCCTGCGAGGCCATCGGCCTGAACGTCGTGGCCCTGTCCGAGCAGGACGGCGACCGCGGCGCCGCGCTCGCGCGCAACACCCAGGTCGACATGAGCCGCAGCGTCGAGGTCGAGTTCGACACCAACGTCAAGGGGCCCTGGAGCTTCCACCCCGAGGTCGCGCACCTGCGCGTGCACCCGGGCGAGCTCACGACCGTGGTCTACGAGTTCCGCAACGTCCAGCCGCGCACGATGACGGCGCAGGCGGTGCCGAGCTACGCGCCGGTGCAGGCGACCTCGCACTTCGTCAAGCTCGAGTGCTTCTGCTTCAACGAGTACACGCTGGCGCCGGGCGAGGCCAAGCGCTGGCCGGTCGTGTTCTACGTTGACGACAAGCTGCCGCGCGACGTCAAGACGATCACGCTGTCCTACACCTTCTTCGAGATCGCCGGCAAGCAGATCGACGCGCGCAAGCTCGTCGTCTCCAAGGCCGCGGAAGGGCGCACGTGATGGCCTCGACCGAGCCGGGCGAGGACATCGCCGAAGCCGCGCGCCGGCCGCTGTCGTTCTGGCAGACGATCCGCGCGGTGGCGTGGTCCTTCATCGGATTGCGCCGCGGCTCGGGTTACGAGGAGGACGTGAAGCGGCTCAACCCGGTTCACGTCATCGTCGCGGGCGTGCTGGCTGCTGCCCTGTTTGTTGTGGTGTTGCTGCTGCTCGTCCAATGGGTCGTCGGCAGCGGCGTCGCCAAGAGTTGAGTTGGTTCACAAGCAAGAGACTGAGTTCGAGGAGATCAAGATGTCGGCATCGACAACCCCGGGCAAGACGCCTTATTACTTCGTCCCCGCGCCCTCGCAGTACCCGGCGTTGGCGGCCTTGGGCCTGTTCTTCATGATCCTGGGTGCCGGCAACTGGGTGAACGGCAACGACTGGGGCAAGTGGTCGCTGCTGGCCGGATTCCTTGGCCTGATCCTGGTGCTGCGCTTCTGGTTCGGCACGGCGATCCGCGAAAGCGAAGGCGGCCTCTACGGCAAGCGCATCGACGTCTCCTTCCGCTGGAGCATGGGCTGGTTCATCTTCTCGGAGGTGATGTTCTTCGGTGCCTTCTTCGGCGCGCTGTTCTGGTCGCGCGTGCACTCGGTGCCCAACCTCGGCAGCCTCGACAACCAGCTGCTCTGGCCCGACTTCAAGGCCCTGTGGCCGAGCACCGGCCACGGCATCACCGCCTCGCCGACCAACACCGTCGAGCCCTTCAGCACCATGGGCCCGTGGCCGATCCCGACGCTCAACACCGCGCTGCTGCTGACCTCGGGCGTCACGCTGACGATCGCGCACCATGCGCTGATCGCCGGCCAGCGCGCCAAGACGATCGGCTTCATGTGGCTGACCGTGCTGCTGGGCCTGACCTTCCTCGGCTTCCAGGCCTTCGAGTACCACCACGCCTACACCGAGCTCAACCTCAAGCTCAGCTCGGGCGTCTATGGCTCGACGTTTTTCATGCTGACGGGCTTCCACGGCTTCCACGTCTTCGTCGGCATGCTGATGCTGCTGTTCATCACGCTGCGGCTGATGAAGGGGCACTTCACGCCCGAGCATCACTTCGGCTTCGAAGGTGCCGCGTGGTACTGGCACTTCGTCGACGTGGTCTGGCTGGGCCTCTACGTCGTCGTGTACTGGCTTTGATCCGAACCCAAGCCTGACCGAAGCGCCGCGCCAGCGGCGCTTCTCGTTTCAAAGGCCTTTGGGCTGAATCCAGTCGAAGTGCCAGGCCAGCAGGATGAACAGGAACAGCCCCACCGACACCGCGACGCGCAGCGCCAGCGCGCGCGCCATGTTCGGCCCGCGCTTGTCCGAATCGCCGTTGCGCAGCATGAACACGCCAGCCGCGAACAGCGCGCCGAGGATGCCGACGAAGGCGAGGGCGATGACGATCTTCATGGCGATCGATTATGGAACTTGAGAAGCGCCGCCGCCTCATCGTTTTCGTGGCCGCGCTGGTCGGCGCGCTGCTGACCGCGCGCCTGGGCCTGTGGCAGCTTCACCGCGCGGCCGAAAAGATCGCGAAGCAGCAGGCCGTCGAGGTGCAGGGCCGCTTGCCGGCCGTCGATGCCGCGGCACTCGGGCCGGCGACGAAGAATCGGCGCGTGCTGCTGCGCGGCCGCTGGCTCGCCGATCGCACCGTGCTGCTCGACAACCGGCCCATGAATGGCCAGCCCGGCTTCTACGTGCTCACGCCGCTGCAGCTGGAGGGGCGCGCCGATGCCGTCGTCGTGCAGCGCGGCTGGGTGCCGCGCAACCAGCTCGATCGCACGCAGGTGCCGCCGTTCGCGACGCCCGACGGCCTGGTGCAGCTCGAAGGCCGCATCATGGACGGGCCTCCAAGGCTTTACGAGTTCCGTCCGTCGGGCCCCGGCCCGATCCGGCAAAATCTCGACCTCGCCGCCTACGCGCAGGAGATTCACCATTCCCTTCTGCCGGTGGCCGTGCTCGAGACCGATGCGCCCGCCGACGGTCTGCGGCGCGACTGGCCCGCCCCCGATCTGGGCCTGCAAATGCACTACGGCTATGCCGTTCAATGGTTCGCGCTCTGTGCGCTGATGGTGGGTCTTTATGTCTGGTTCCAACTCCTCAAGCCAAGAAGAGGCACTCGAGATGACGGTGCATAGCCTGCCGCGCGAGTTGCCGACGCCGCGCGGGCGCTGGCAGCTGGCGCTGGTCATCGCGATCTGCGCGGCACCGGTGCTGGCGTCCTACATCGCCTTCTACGGCTTCAGGCTCAGTGGGCATGCCGAGGGCGAACTGATCACCCAGGCGCCCGCCATGCCGGCCCTGGCGCTGACCGACCTGCAAGGCCACGAAGTCGCCGCGGCCTCGCTCAAGGGCCAGTGGCTGCTGACGGTGGTGCAGGGCGGGGCCTGCGACGCGGCCTGCGAGCGCCTGCTGTTCGCGCAGCGGCAGCTGCGCACCATGCTCGGCAAGGACCGCGACCGGCTCGACAAGCTCTGGCTCGTCGCTGACGACGCGCCGGTCCGCCCCGAGCTGCAGGCGGCGCTGAACCAGGGCGTCGCGCCGACGATCCTGCGCGCGCCGCGCGCCGCCCTGCTGGCCTGGCTCGCGCCGGCCGGGCAGGACCTCGCCGGTGCGCTCTACCTGATCGACCCCATGGGCCGCTACATGCTGCGCTGGCCGGCCGACATGGATCCGGTGCGCATCAAGAAAGACCTGGTGCGCCTGATGACGGCCAGCGCGAACTGGGACCAGCCTGGACGCTGAACTGCTGATGGGTGCCGCTTCCTACGACCTCGCGCCGCTGGCGCAACTGCTGCTCATCGCCGCGCTCGTGGCGCTGGGCGGCGTGCTCTGGCTGTGGTCGCGCCAGCGCCGGCGCACGCCGCGCGAGTGGCTGGCGGCGCTGACCCTGCTGACCCTCTTCCTGACCTTCGACCTCGTCGTCTTCGGCGCCTTCACGCGCCTGTCCGACTCGGGCCTGGGCTGCCCCGACTGGCCGGGCTGCTACGGGCACACCAGCCCGGTCGGCGCGAGCGCCTCGATCGAGACGGCGCAGACGGCCATGCCTACCGGGCCGGTCACCCATGGCAAGGCCTGGGTGGAAATGGTCCACCGCTACCTGGCCGGCGGCGTCGGCACGCTGTGCGCGCTGCTGTGCGCGCTGTCGTGGTGGTGGCGCCGGCACGGCATCGCGCCGCGCTGGGCCAGCTTCAGCCTGGCCTGGGTGGTGGTGCAGATCGCCTTCGGCGCGCTGACGGTGACGATGCGGCTGTTCCCGGCCATCGTCACGCTGCACCTGCTGTTCGGGCTCCTGCTCGTCGTGCAGCTGGCCTGGCAGGCCGAGGCCTACGCGCCGCGGCCTTTGACGGCACCGCCGGGCCTGCGCCGCGCCGCCTGGCTCGTGTTCGCGCTGGCGCTCGTCCAGGTGGCGCTGGGCGGCTGGGTCAGCACGAATTACGCGGTACTTGCATGCAATGATTTCCCGGCCTGCCAGGCGGGGAATTGGTCGCCGGCCACGGATTTCGCCCATGGTTTCACGCTCTGGCGTGCGCTCGGCAGCGACGGCGCCGGCGGCCTGCTGAGCTTCGCCGGCTTGGTCGCCATCCATCTCGTCCATCGCTGCGGCGCGCTGGTCGTCGCCTGCGCCGTGCTGGGCCTGAGTGCCTGGCTGGCGCGCGCCGGCGCGCGCCAATGGGCGCTCGCCTTGCTGGCCGTGCTCGCCTGGCAGCTCGCCAGCGGCGTGTCGACGGTCGTCTTCGGCTGGCCGCTGGTCGCGGCGCTGGCGCACACGGCCGGTGCGGCCATGCTGCTGTTGTTGCTGTCCCGGCTGCTCGCCCGCCTCACCCTTCACTGAATTCGTTACGCTTCGCTTCTCATGTCTTCCCTGCCCCTGGTCACGATGCCGCGCTGGCGCCAGTTCTACCTGCTGACCAAGCCGCGCGTCGTGCAGCTGATCGTGTTCTGCGCCTTCATCGGCATGGCCCTGGCCGTGCCGGGCTGGCCTGCGCGCGAGCAATGGCCGCTGATCATTGCCGCGACGGCCGGCATCTGGCTCGTCGCCGCTGCGGCGGCCGCCTTCAACTGCCTGGTCGAGCAGCACATCGACGCGCGCATGAAGCGCACCGCCTGGCGCCCCACCGCCAAGGGCGAGCTCGGCCGCAACGAGACGCTGTTGTTTGCCGCTGTCCTGTGCGCGCTCGGCGCGGGCATCTTGTGGTTCTGGGTCAACGCGCTGACGATGTGGCTGACGCTGGCCACCTTCATCGGCTATGCGGTGATCTACACCGTGATCCTCAAGCCGCTGACGCCGCAGAACATCGTGATCGGCGGCGCCTCGGGCGCGATGCCGCCGGTGCTCGGCTGGGCGGCGCTGCGCGGCGACGTCGGCTTCGAGGCCTGGCTGCTGTGCCTGATCATCTTCCTCTGGACGCCGCCGCACTTCTGGGCGCTGGCCCTGTACCGCCGCGACGACTACGCGCGCGCCGGCCTGCCCATGCTGCCGGTCACGCACGGCGAGGAATACACGCGGCTGCAGATCCTGCTCTACACCTGGGTGCTGCTGGCGGCGACTCTGCTGCCCTTCCTGACCGGCATGAGCGGCTGGCTCTACCTGGTGGCCGCGCTGGTGCTCGGGCTGATGTTCTGCTGGCGCGCCTGGCAGCTCTGGCGCAGCTACTCGGACGCGCTGGCGCGCAAGACCTTCATGTTCTCGATCTGGCACCTGTCGCTGCTGTTCGCGGCGCTGCTGGTCGACCATTACGTGTGAACGCATGAAACTCGACAAGCAAGCCGTCATCGGCATCGCCCTCGCTGCCGCCGCGCTGCTCGCCGGCCTGGCGCTGTTCGTCGTCAACCATGGCCGTGGCTCCGACGCGAACTTCCGCGGCGCCGACCTCACCGGCGTGACCTGGGGCCGCGGCTTCAAGATGAAGGACGTCGACGGCCGCGAGCGCACGCTCGAGCAGTTCCGCGGCAAGGTCGTCGTGCTGTTCTTCGGCTATACGCAGTGCCCGGACGTCTGCCCGACGACGATGCTGGAGCTCGCGCAGGCCAAGCAGGCGCTCGGGCCCGCGGGCGACAAGGTGCAGGGCGTGTTCATCACCGTCGACCCCGAGCGCGACACGGCGCCGCTGCTCAAGGCCTACCTCGCCAACTTCGACCCCAGCTTCGTCGCGCTGCGCGGCAGCGCCGACGAGACGCGCGTCGCCGCCAACGAATTCAAGGTCTATTACGCCAAGGTGCCGGGCAGCCAGCCGGGCAGCTACACCATGGACCACACGGCGGCCAGCTTCATCTTCGACGCCGACGGCCGCTTGCGCGTGTTCGAGAAATACGGCAAGGGCGACGACCTCGCAGCCGACATCAAGACTCTCTTGGATGGGCACTGAAGCCGGCCGGAACGGCCTGCACAAAACAAAAGCCCCGGCCATTGCGGCACGGGGCTTTGTTTCGTTTGGAAGCGCGGCGCGTCAGGCTTCAGCCAGCGCCTTGCGCATCTTCTTCATCGCCGCCGCCTCGATCTGGCGGATGCGCTCGGCCGACACGCCGTACTCGGCGGCCAGCTCGTGCAGCGTCATGCCACCCGAGGCGTCGTCGTTGACCTTGAGCCAGCGCTCCTCGACGATGCGGCGGCTGCGCGGGTCGAGCACTTCGAGCGCGCGCTGGATGCCGTCGCCGGCCAGCGCGTCGCGGTGGCGTGTCTCGATCACGCGCGTCGGCTCCTGCGATTCGTCCGCCAGGTAGGCGATCGGCGCATAGGACTCGCCGTCCTCGTCGGTCTGCGGCTCGAGCGCCACGTCGCCGCCGGACATGCGCGTTTCCATCTCGAGCACGTCTTCGCGCTTGACGTTGAGCGTCTCGGCGACCTGCTCGATCTGCGCCTCGGTCAGGCCGTTGCGGTGCGTTTCGCTGTCGGCCGCCTGCTGGCGCAGGCTGTGCTTGAGCGAGCGCAGGTTGAAGAACAGCTTGCGCTGGGCCTTGGTCGTCGCGACCTTGACCATGCGCCAGTTCTTCAGGATGTATTCGTGGATCTCGGCCTTGATCCAGTGCATGGCGTAGCTGACCAGGCGCACGCCCTGGTCCGGGTCGAAGCGCTTGACGGCCTTCATCAGGCCGACGTTGCCTTCCTGGATCAGGTCGCCCTGGGGCAGGCCGTAGCCGAGGTACTGGCGCGAGATCGAGACGACGAGGCGCAGGTGCGAGAGCACCAGCCGCCCGGCGGCGTCGAGGTCGTCGTGGCTGCGCAGGGCCTGGGCCGCCGAGCGTTCCTCTTCGGCGCTCAGCAGGGGGAGTCGGTTCACGGCCGAGATGTACGCGTCCAGGTTGCCCAGCGAGGGCACCATCGCCCAGGGCGAGCGGAGCGCAACGGCGGTGTTGGCGGTGGTCATCAAAGTGGCTTTCATCGAACAAGCGATGCGCGGATATTAGCACTCGCTGGCGACGAGTGCTAATCGTCTGCCAAAACCCCCATGACGCCCGGGCGACGGACATCCGGCGGGCAGGGCGACCGGGTTGCGCCATAGATCAAGAGCGGCGCGGAATGCCTTCACTTCAATGCCGGCGGGGTTCTCATGACGACCTGTCTGCTCCGCCGCCGCCCACGGGCCAGCCTGGCCGTGCTGACACTCGCCCTGGCCGGCATGACGGCCGCGCCGGCGCTGCCGTTGCCGGACGATGCCGCCGGCCTGCGCGCCCGGCTCGAGGCGCGCTTCCTTGGCGATCGATCGGGCGCCTGCGTCCAGGCCTTGCTGATCGACGGGCCGCGCAGCCTGCGTGCCAGCACCTGCGCCGGTACGCGGGCCGACCCGGCGCCGCCGGGCGACGCGGGTTTCGAGATCGGCTCGATCACCAAGACCATGACCGCCTACCTCGTCGCCGACCTCATCGAGCAAGGCCGCTGGTCCCTGGACGACCCCATCGCCCGCCACCTGCCCACGGGCACGGCGCTGCCGTCGCAGGGCGCGCGCCAGATCCTCGTGCGCGACCTCCTGACGCACAGTGCGGGCCTGCCGGCCGTGCCGCCGGGCATGCCGGTGCCGGACCTGACCAACTTCTACGGCGCGCTCACCGAGGAAGGCCTGCTGGCGGTGCTGGGCGCCACGGGCCTCCAGCAGGCGATCGGCAGCCGGGCCGTTTATTCGAACTTCGGCATGATGCTGGTCTCCCTGGCCGTTGCCCGCGCCTACGGCGGCGACCTGGCGGGCGCGCTGCAGCGCCGGCTGTTCGAGCCCCTGGGCATGCGCGGCGCCGGCCTGGGCGACGACAGCGCCGCCTTGATGGCCCGGGGACATCTGCCCGGCGGACTCCGGGCGGCTTCCTGGCAGATAACGCCCAGCCTGGGCGGCTTCGGCGCCGTCCGCGCGACGCTGGCGGACATGGAGCGCTATGCGCGGGCCGAACTCGGCGAGGCGCCGGCCGATGTGCTGGCGCGCCTGCGGATGACCCAGCAGCCGCTCGGCCACGGCTTCGCGATGAACTGGCGGGTGCCCCAACTCCAGGGCCGCACGCTGCTGACGCACGACGGCGCGACCGGCGGCTTCTCCGCGCTGATGGTGCTGGAGCCGGCAGCGCACCGCGCGGTCGTGCTGCTCGCCGACACCTCGCTGCTCGACCTGGGCGGCCTCGACGATCTCGGCCTTTCGCTGCTCGGGCTCGACGTGCCGGTGCAGGCGCCGCGCCGTGCGATCGAGCTGCCGACCGCGCTGCGCCACGAGCTGGCTGGCGACTACGCCTTTGGCGACCTGGCGCTGCGACTGTGGGAGAGCGCGGACGGGCGCCTCATGGCCCGCTTCGGGGGCCGCGAGCCCTTCGAATTGCGGCTGGACAGCCGCGGCGACCTCTATCCGCTCACGTTCTCGGGCCTGCTGGAGCCCGGCACGCCGCCGCAGCGCCAGCTCCGCTGGCACCAGGCCGGCGGCCTCGTCCTCGGGCGGCGCGTCGACCCGACCGGAGCTGGCGCCAGCCCGGGCGAGCTCAGTCCATCAGCCCGAACTCGGGGCTGGTGACCATGCCCTCGATGTCGAGCAGGATCAGCATGCGCTCGCCGAGGTGGCCGAGGCCGGTGATGAAGCGCGAGTCGAGGGCGCCGCTGATCTCCGGAGCCGGGCGGATGGCTTCGGCGCCCAGCTCCAGCACGTCGGAGACCGAGTCGACGACGACGCCGACCACGCGGTTCGCGACGTTGAGCACGATCACCACGGTGAAGCCGTTGTATTCGGCCTGCTGACCCAGGCGCAGGCGCAGGTCGACGATGGGCACGATGACGCCGCGCAGGTTGATCACACCCTTGACGAAGGCCGGCGCATGGGCGATGCGGGTCGGCGCTTCGTAGGAGCGGATCTCCTGGACGCGCAGGATGTCCAGCCCGTATTCCTCGGCGCTGACGCGGAAGGTCAGGAACTGGCGGCCGGCCGCATGCGACTGGGCTTGCAGGCCGCCGATCTGGACGGCGCCGAGCTTGGAAGAGGGGGCGGGAACGAGGCTTTGGCTGCTCATGGTCGCGGCGCAGGGAGGCTAGGGCCTGGAAACGTTGTTGCAGGCGCCAATTTTGCCGCCGCCGTGGGGCCGACCGGGGCCGCAGGTGGCCCGCGGCGTGCGCGATCTCACGCCAGCACGCGGTCGAGCACGGCCAGCAGCTCGCGCAGCGCGACCGGCTTGGTCAGGTAGCTGCGGATGCCCAGCGCCTCGCAGGCACGGACCTGCTCAGGCAGGGCATTGGCCGAGACGCAGACGACGGGCAGCGCCGCGTCGTCCCAGCGCTGGCGCAGGTGGCGCAGCACCTCCAGGCCGTCGATATCCGGCAGTTGCAGGTCGAGCAGGACGAGATCCGGTCGCCGTGCCAGCACGGCCTGCAGGCCTTCCTGGCCGGAGTCGAAGATGCTCAGTTCGAGCTGCGGGCGCTGATCGAACATGCCGCGCATCACTTCGGCGTTGGTGGCGTTGTCTTCGATGTAGACGACGCGGCGCGCGCCGTGGATGACGGGGGTATGTTCAGCCGCGGCGCCGGCCACCGGCGCGTCGCGGCCCTCGCCCGAGGGCAGGCGCAGCGTGAAGACCGAGCCCTGTCCGGCGCGGCTCTCGGCGTGCAGGCTGCCGCCCATGAGCTCGGCCAGGCGCCGGCTGACGACGAGGCCGATGCCCGTGCCGCTCGGGCCGCCATGCTCGCGGCCCAGGCGGTTGAAGGGCTGGAACAGGTTGGACAGCTGCTCGGGCGTCATGCCCAGTCCCGTGTCGGCAACGCGGATCTCGATCCAGCCCGCCTCGGCGCTGTGCGTGCTCAGCGTGACCCAGCCGCCCGCGACGTTGTACTTGACCGCATTCGAGAGCAGGTTGGTCAGGATCTGCTTGACCCGCGTGCCGTCGCCCCAGGCCCGGGACGCGTCGGCGCCCATGGCGATATGCAGTCTCAGTCGCTGCGCGCGCGCATCCGTCTCGACCAGCGCGCGGGCTTCCTCGACGAGCGTGTCGAGGTCGAGCGGCCCGGGCGTGAGGCGCATCGAACCGGCCTCGATGCGCGAAAGGTCAAGCACGTCGTTGATCATCTCGAGCAGGTGCCAGCCGGCCAACTGGATCTGCTCGGCCCGGCTGCGCTGGCGCTCGCTGAGCGGCTCTGTCGCGTCCATCTCCAGCAGTTGCGTGAAGCCGAGCATGGCATTAAGCGGCGTGCGCAGCTCGTGGCTCATGCGCGAGAGGAATTCGGTCTTGGCCTGGCTCGCCGCCTCGGCGGCCTGGCGGGCGCGCTCCAGTTCCTGCAGGCGCAGTTCGTCCTCGAGGTTCTGCACGGCCGCGACGACGCGCGGCGGGCGGCCGCCATCGCCGGGCATGAGCTTGAGGCTCACGCGCACGTGCAGCGTCGAGCCGTCGCGGCGCTTGAGCCGGCGCTCGCCGACGTAGGTGCTGATCTGGCCGGCGACGATCTGCGCCACCGGGGCGATGAGCTTGCCCTGGTCCTCGGCCACGGTGATCTCGCCCACGTGCACGCCGCGGATCTCGGCGGCGCTGCGCCCCAGCATGTTGCAGAAGGTCGGGTTGACGTCTTCCATCAGGCCGTCCAATGAGGCGAAGACGATGCCGATCGGCGCGCTGTCGAAGATGTCGCGCAGGCGCTGCTCGCTGGCGGCCAGGGCCTGCGCGCCTTCCTCGCGCTCGACGATCTCATGCTGAAGCTGCAAGGTGCGGGCACGCACCAGGTCTTCGATGCGCTGGGCGCGCCCGGAGACCATCAGCAGCAGCATGCCCAGCAGGCCGATCGCGACCGCCCCCATCACGGCAAAAGGCATGCTGACGTTGTCCTGCTTGGGCAGGCCGTGGGGCGCGATCACCCGAAGCGCCCAACGGCGGCCGCCGAAGTCGAGCGCCCGCTGCACCGTGGGCCGGTTGCCGAGCTGGTCGCAGCCCGGCGGACCGGCCAGGCGCTCCCCGGCGCCGTCGGTCAGGTCGACCATGCACAGGATCAGGTGGGGAGGCAGGCTGCGCTCGGCCGCCGCGATCATGTGGTCGGGCCGCAGCGTCGCGAAGACGGCGCCGCTGAAGGTGGTACGGCGCGCCTCGGGCGTCGTCGGTGAGCCCTTGTACAGCGCCTGGTAGACGACAACGCCATGTACGACGCCTGCGGCCTGCGTTAACGGGAAGCTCGGCGTGGCGGTGGGCTGCCCGCTCAGCATGGCGCCGGCGAGCGTGGCACCGGCACGGCCGATCGACAGAATGTCGACGCCGAGCGCACCGCGGTTGCCTTCGAGCGGCTCGATCAGCCGGATCGCCACGCGGTCGGCGTCGCGCGGGCGAAGCACGTCGCCGGGGCGCTCGCGCTCGTGCACGGCGTAGTCGTCCAAGCCCTCGGCCCGCGCGGCGGCGTCGAAGGAAGCCTGCTGCGCCACCGGCACACGGCGCGCCAGGCCCAGGGCCAGCAAGGTGCTGTCACTGCGCAGGTAGCGGGCCGTGCCGCGTGCGAAGTCGTCGCGGCGCAGCTCCGGCGCGACCAGCAGCATGCTGCGCGCGGCCTGCAGCGCGAGCAGCGGCTCGGTGGCGTGGACCTGCACGGCGCTGGCGGCCGTCAGCGCGTCGCGCTCGAAGCTGTCCTGCTCGCGCTCGCCGTCCCAGCGCACGAGCATGTAGGTCGCGCCGCCCAGCAGCAGGCAACTGATCACCATGGGCAGGCCGACGCTGAAGCCGCGCGGACGCCAGACGCGGCGCGGGCGCCCGATCAACGTGAGCACCACCGGTGCCGCGACGAGCACGCCGATCGTGTCGCCGAGCCACCAGGCCGCCCAGGCCGAGAGCGCTGAGTTGGGCGCGCCGACGCGGCCGGTCGCCCAGAGGCTGCCGACGCCGATCGAGGCGCTGACCAGGCAGGCCAGCACGCCGCCCAGCGCGGCGAACAGCAGCAGGTCGCGGGGCTCGGTCAGGGTCAGCGGGCGCGAGACGTAGCGCTCGACCAGCCAGGCACCGACAAGCGCCTGCAGCGTCGCCCCCAGCGCGATGCCCACGATGGCGATCCCGGCATGCGGCAGCCCGTCATGCTGGAGCAGCAGCAGGTTCATCACGAAGCTGCCTGCGGTGATGGCCGGCGCAAAGCGCCGACCCATGGCCAGCATGGCGGCCAGCGCCAGGCCAGAGGCCGGGAAGAGCACGGTGACCCAGAGCGGGTCGCCGGCGAGCTGCAAGCCCGCCAGGCCGACGGCCAGATAGCTCAGCGCGAGCGCCGTGCTCCTGACGAGGTACCAGACGTGCTTGCGTTGCAGTCGCATGGGCGGCGCAGTGAGTGCGGGTCGCGCACGATTGTGCCGCCGCGCAGGCACGGCGTTGTGGCGCGGATGCGCCGCCGGACGCAGTTAGACGTTGAAGAGGAAATTCAGCACATCGCCATCCTTGACGACGTACTCCTTGCCTTCGGCGCGCATCTTGCCGGCGTCCTTCGCGCCCTGCTCACCCTTGAACGAGATGAAGTCGTCGAAGGCGATGGTCTGGGCGCGGATGAAGCCGCGCTCGAAGTCGGTGTGGATCACGCCGGCGGCCTGCGGGGCGGTATCGCCCTTGTGGATGGTCCAGGCGCGCACTTCCTTGACGCCGGCCGTGAAGTAGGTCTGCAGGCCCAGCAGCGAGAAGCCGGCGCGGATCAGGCGGTTCAGGCCCGGCTCGTCCTGGCCCATCTCGGCCAGGAACATGCTGCGGTCCTCGTCGCTCATCTCGGAGAGCTCGGCTTCGGTCTTGGCGCAGATGGCCACGACCGGGCCGTTCTGGGCGGCCGCGTATTCCTTCAGGCGATCGAGGAAGGGGTTGTTCTCGAAGCCGTCCTCGGCCACGTTGCCGACGAACATCGCCGGCTTGGCGGTGATCAGGCACAGCGGCTTGACCAGCGCCCACTCTTCCTTGCTCAGGTCGAGCGTGCGCACCGGCTTGCCTTCATTGAGCACGGGCAGGACCTTGTCCAGCACCTTGCACAGGGCGATCGCTTCCTTGTCGCCGGCGCGCGCCACCTTCTGGTAGCGGTGCAGGCTCTTCTCGACGGTGCCGAGGTCGGCCAGGCACAGCTCGGTCTGGATCACCTCGATGTCGGAGATCGGGTCGACCTTGCCGTTCACGTGGATGACGTTCGGGTCCTCGAAGCAGCGCACGACGTTGACGATGGCGTCCGTCTCGCGGATGTGCGAGAGGAACTGGTTGCCCAGGCCTTCGCCCTTGGAGGCGCCGGCGACCAGTCCCGCGATGTCCACGAACTCGACGATGGCCGGGACGATGCGCTCCGGCTTGACGATCTCGGCCAATGCGCCCAGGCGCGGGTCCGGCAGCTCGACGATGCCGACGTTGGGCTCGATCGTGCAGAACGGATAGTTCTCGGCCGCGATGCCCGCCTTGGTCAGCGCGTTGAAGAGGGTGGACTTGCCGACGTTGGGCAGGCCCACGATGCCGCATTTGAGGCTCATAGACGTGGAGTTCGTTAGCTGCGCGGACCGGGTGCTGCGCAAAGCACACGATTTTAGCCGCCTCGGCCTGTCGCCCAGGGTTTGCCCCGACGGCCTGCCTACAATCGCTGGATGCAAGCATCTCCCGAGATCCTCGTCCGCGGCAGCGGCTGCGTGGCCCGCAGCCTGGCGCTTGCGCTGGGCGCGCAGGGCCTGCGCGTCGCCCTGCTGGATCTTGGCGCTGGCAGCCGGCGCGGCGCCGCCGAGGACGATGTCCGCAGCTACGCCCTGAACAGCGGCGCCATCGCGCTGCTGCGAGAGCTGCGTGTCTGGGACAGCCTGCCGGCCGACGCCGTCACGCCGGTCTACGACATGGAAGTGCATGGCGACGCCAGCGGCCGCCTCGGCTTCTCGGCCTGGCAGCAGGGTGTCTCCGAGCTGGCCTGCATCGTCGACGCCGGTGCGCTCGAAGAACAACTGGCGCAGGCGCTGCGCTTTGCGCCGCACGTGCAGACCGTTGGCAAGCCGGTTGCGGCGCCGCTCACGGCGATTTGCGAAGGCCGCGACTCCGCGGGCCGCGCCGAGCGCGGCGTGCGCTTTGAATCGCTGGCGCAAGGCCAGCGCGCCATCGCCGCGCGGCTGGTCTGCAGCGAGCCGCACCAGGGCGTGGCGCGCCAGTGGTTCCGCTCGCCCGACGTGCTGGCATTGCTGCCGACGAGCCGCCCGCAGGCCGGCGCGAGCCTGAGCCTGGTGTGGTCGCTTCCCGAGGCGCGCGCGGCCGAGCTGCTCGCGCTGGACGACGCGGCCTTCGAGGCGGCGCTGCGCGAAGCCACGGGCCTGGAGCTCAAGCTCGCGAGCCGGCGCATGAGCTGGCCGCTGCAGCTTGCGCGCGCCGAGCCGCTGCTGGGCCCCGGCTGGGTGCTGCTCGGCGATGCCGCCCATGTGATCCATCCGCTCGCCGGCCAGGGCCTGAACCTGGGCCTGGCCGACGTGGCGGTGCTCGCGCGCGTGATCCGCGAGCGCGAGTCCTGGCGCGGCCTCGGCGACGAGCGCCTGCTGCGCCGCTATGCACGCGAACGCCTGGCCGCGACCTGGGCCATGGGCGAGCTGACCGACGGTCTGCTGCGCCTCTTCGCTTCCGATTCGGCGCCGCTGCGCGAACTGCGCAACCGCGGCCTTGCGCTGCTCGACGCCGCTCCCCCACTCAAACGCTGGCTGACCCGCCAGGCGACCGGAACCTGACCGATGAAGCTGACCCGTCTCCTGATCCCGATCCTGGCCTTCTTCGTGGCCGCCTGCCAACCGGTGGCGCAGGCCAACGAGGCGCAGATCCGCAAGAACCTCACCGAGCGCCTGGCCGAGCTGCCGCCGATCGACGAGGTCCGGCCCACGCCCATGCCGGGCCTGTGGGAGATCCGCATCGGCAACGAGGTCCGCTACACCGACGCCAACGGCAACTTCCTGATCGAGGGCGACCTGATCGACCTGCGCGAGCGCCGCAACCTCACCGAGGAGCGGATCAACAAGCTCAACGAGATCGACTTCGCCAGCCTGCCGCTGAAGGACGCGATCGTCTGGAAGCAGGGCAGCGGCAAGCGCCGCATCGCCGTGTTCGCCGACCCGAACTGCCACTACTGCCGTGGCTTCGAGACGACGCTGCGCGATGCCAAGGACATCACCGTCTACACCTTCCTGATCCCCATCCTCGGCGGCGACTCGCCCGAGAAATCCCACAACATCTGGTGCGCCAAGGACGCCACGGCGACCTACAAGGACTGGATGATCGGCAACAAGCTGCCGGCCAAGGTCGACACCAAGTGCGACGACGCTGCCATCGGCCGCAACCTGCAGCTCTCGCGCCGCCTGCGCGTGATGGGCACGCCGGGCATCTTCTTCGAAGACGGCTCGCGCGCGCCCGGCGCCGTGGGCCAGGATGAGCTCGAACGCCGCCTGGAGGCCGCCGAGAAGAGCGCCGACAAGCAGCCCGGCGACAAGACCGCCAGCAAGGGCTGATCGCCGATGAGCTCCGCCGTCGCCACCGCCGCACCCGAGGCCATCAACCCGCGTGCCCGTGCCATTGCCGTCGCGGGCATCGTGCCCTTCATCGCGCTGATGCTGCTGATCTGGCTCGTCGGCGACCGCAACGACGAGGCGCACGAGTTCGTCTCCAAGGGCCTGGCCTTCTGGTCCGCCCTGGTCATCAGCTTCCTCGGCGGCATCCACTGGGGCCTGGCGATGCGCCAGACCCTGCCTTCGCCCATGCCCTATGCCAGCGGCGTCGTGCTGCTCGTGCCGGCTTGGATCGGTGTCGTCATGCCGGCTTCGGCGGGCCTCGTGGTGCAGGGCGTGTGCCTGGTCATCGGCTACCTGATCGACCGGCGCCACTACCCGACGCTCGGCGCGAGCGCCTGGCTCAATCTGCGTTTCAGGCTCAGCGCCGTCGCGGCGCTGTGCTGCTTCCTCGGCGCGGCTGGCTGCTGAAATGGTGCCCCTCGCCTGGTCCTGCCTCGCTGAACGCGGGCAAGCCCAGTCGGTCCCCCGAGGGGACGCCGACACACGCGGCGTTGAGCCGCATGTGCCGTCATGCGGGCCGGCTCGGGAGCGGCCCAGCGCTCGGCCCGGAATACCTGGTTTACGTGTTGCAGGCCGCGCACGGCGTCGGCACGGACGACTGAGATGACTCTTGACTACCGCGTCGACCTCGACGAAGCGCACCGGCACCGCTACCACGTCAGCCTGCGCATCGAAGCGCCACAGGCCGACCAGGTCGTCAGCCTGCCGGTGTGGATTCCGGGCAGCTACCTCGTGCGCGAGTTCGCGCGGCATCTCGATGATTTGCACGCCCGCCAGGACGGCGCGGCGTGCGCGGTCGAATCGCTCGACAAGGCGAGCTGGCGCGTGCGCTGCGCCGCGGGCCGGCCGCTGGAGATGAGCTGGACGGTCTACGCCTTCGACACCTCGGTGCGCACGGCCTGGCTCGACGCGGCGCGCGGCTTCTTCAACGGCACCAGCCTGTTCCTGCGCGTGCATGGTGCCGAGTCGCAGCCGCACCGCGTCGCGCTCGATGGCGTGCCGGCCGGCTGGCAGGTGGCGACCGCCATGGCGAGCGACGGCGAGCACTTCGTCGCTGCCGACTACGACGAATTCGTCGACCATCCTTTCGAGCTCGGCCCGTTCTGGAGCGGCACTTTCGAGGCGGCCGGCGTGCCGCACCGCATCGTCGTCGCCGGCGCGCCGCCGAGCTTCGATGGCGCCCGCCTGCTGGCCGACGTGCAGCAACTGTGCGAGGCCGAGATCGCCTTCTGGGGCGGCGCCCCGTTCAAGGCCTATACCTTCCTGCTCAACACCGTGCAGGACGGCCACGGTGGCCTCGAGCACCGCGCCAGCACGGCCCTGCTGGCCGGGCGGGGCGACCTGCCGCGCCAGGGCCTGGCCGAAGCCAGCGACGGCTACGTCAACCTGCTGAGCCTGTTCAGCCACGAGTACTTCCACGCCTGGAACGTCAAGCGCCTGCGCCCCGCTGAATTTGCGCGTTATGACTACACGGGCGAGAACTACACGCGCCTGCTGTGGTTCTTCGAAGGCTTCACGTCCTACTACGACGAGCTCTTCGTGCGCCGAACGGGCCTCATCGACGCCAAGCGCTGGCTCAAGCTCGTCGGCGACAACATCACGCGCGTGCTGGCCACGCCGGGGCGCCGGCGACAAAGCGTGGCGCAGGCCAGCTTCGACGCATGGGTTCGGCTCTATCGGCCGGACGAGAACTCGCCCAACAGCAGCGTCAGCTATTACGCCAAGGGCGCGCTCGTCGGCCTGGCGCTGGACCTGCGCTTGCGCGAGCACGGCAGCAGCCTCGACGCGCTGATGCTCGAGCTTTGGCGCGTGAGCGGCGGCGGGCCGGTCGACGAGGCGGCCATCCTCGCAGCGATCGGTCGCCTCGGCGGCGCGGGCGTGGCGGCTGAGCTTTCCGAATGGGTCCACGGCACGGCCGACCTGCCGCTGGCCGAGCTGCTGGCGCGCTTCGGCGTGCAGTGGGACAGCCCGCCGGCCACCGTCGCGCAGCGTCTGGGCCTGCGCGTGGCCGAAAGCGCGCTGACCGGCGTGCAGGTCAAGCAGGTGCTCGACGACTCCGCCGCGCAGGCGGCCGGCCTGGCCGCGGGCGACGAACTGCTCGCCTGCAACGGCTGGCGCCTGCGCCGGCTCGACGAAGCGCTCGTGACGCTGGCGCCGGGCGTCACGCGTCTGCAGCTGCTCGTCTGCCGCGACCAGCGCATGCTCGAGCTCGGCGTCGAGCTGCCGGCGGCCGGGCAGGGCGCCGGCGTGCGGCTGCTGCTCGCCGAAGGCATCGAGCCGGCCATGCAGGCACGTCGCCAGGCATGGCTCGGCGCCTGACCGTCCCGCTGCTGCTGCTGCTTGCGGTGCTGCTGGCCCACTGGGGCCTGGGCGAAGCGGTGTGGCGGCTCAGGCAGGACTGGCAGACCGAATCGCCACCACCACCGCGCATCCAGGCCGCCTTCGTGCGCGAGCTCAAGCCGAGCGCGCCGCCGCCGGCGCGTCCGCACCTTGCCAGCTTCGCCGCGCCGCCACGGCCCGCGGGCGTGACAGCCGCGGTGCTGGCGCCGCTGTCTGCGGCCTCGGCGCCGGCGCTGGAGCCACTCAAGCCGCCGGCATCAGCGCCGGTCGCACTGGCGAGCGCGTCGGCCAGTAGCAGCGGCAACGGTGCCAAGGACGATGGCGAGCCCGGTCCCGAATGGCCGCTGTCCACGCGCATCGACTACACGCTGACGGGCTATTACCGCGGCGAGATCACCGGATCGTCGCGCGTCGAGTGGTTGCGCGAAGGCGCGCACTACCAGATGCACCTGGACCTCGTCGTGGGCGCGGAGAGTGCGCCGCTGCTGTCGCGCAGCATGAGCAGCGACGGTCATCTCGGGCCGAATGGCATCGAGCCGAAGCGTTATGACGAGACGACCAAGATCCTGTTCACCGAGCCGCGCCAGGCCACGGTGCGCTTCGAGCCGGGCCGCGTGCAGCTGGCTGATGGGCATTTCGAGCCGATAGCGGCTGGCGCGCAGGACGCCGCCAGCCAGTTCGTCCACCTGACCTGGCTCTTCCTCACCGGCCGCAAGGCGCTGCAGCCGGGCGTCGGCGTCGACATCCCGCTGGCCTTGCCGCGGCGCGTCTATCCGTGGCGCTACACGGTGTTGGGCGAGGAGCTGCTGAACACCCGCTACGGCCTGCTCGACACCTGGCACCTGCGCCCCGAGCGAACCGATCAGGCGACGCTGTCGAACGACCTGAGCGCCGAGGTCTGGCTGGCGCCGGCGCTGCAATATCTGCCGGTGCGCATCCTGATCCGCCAGAGCGGCGACAACTTCGTCGACATGCTGATCAAGTCGGCACCGCTGCAGGCCGTACCCACGTCGGCACAATCCACTGATTCACCAAGGAGTCCGCCATGAGCTACGAATGCATCCTGACCGAGGTCCGCGGCGAGGGCCCGCGCAAGACCGGGTTGATCACGCTGAACCGTCCCAAGGCGCTCAATGCGCTGAACGACCAGCTCATGGACGAGCTGGGCCAGGCGCTGCTGGCCTTCGATGCCGACGACGCGATCGGCTGCATCGTGCTGACGGGTTCGGAGCGCGCCTTCGCGGCCGGCGCCGACATCCCGACGCTCGCGCAGCACGATTTCATGAGCGCCTACACGAGCCGGCTCATCACGAAGAACTGGGAGACGATCCTGCAGGTGCGCAAGCCGGTGATCGGCGCCGTGGCGGGCTATTGCCTGGGCGGCGGCTGCGAGCTGGCGATGATGTGCGACTTCTTGATCGCGGCGGACACGGCCAAGTTCGGCCAGCCCGAGGTCAAGCTGGCGCTGACGCCCGGCGCCGGCGGCACGCAGCGCCTGCCGCGCACCGTGGGCAAGAGCAAGGCGATGGACATGCTGCTGACGGCCCGCATGATGGACGCGCAGGAGGCCGAGCGCGCTGGCCATGTCTCGCGCGTGGTGCCGGCCGACAAGCTCATCGAGGAAGCTCTGGCCGCGGCTGAAACCATCAACGGCTTTAGCGCGCCGGTTGTTGCGCAGATCAAGGAGCTCGTCAACCTTGCCTTCCAGTTGCCGCTCAAGGATTCGGTGGCGGTGGAGCGTCAGTACTTCCATGCGCTGTTCGGCACGGTGGACATGAAGGAAGGTACGGCAGCGTTTTTGGAGAAGCGGGCGCCGGAGTTCAAGCACGGGCGGTGAATTTGCCGCTTGCGGTGACCGAGCGTGCGTCGCCGGGGTGCCGGGGCGCGCTGGCTCCATGTCCCCCTTCCATCGCCTGGCGGCGATGGAATTCCTCCTTTACTTACGCCATCGCGCCCCGGCACCCCGGCTATTTCATCCACCGAGCGCCGCGCGATGAGCGCGGGCCAGGATGGCGCGAGTACGTAGAGCAGTAGGCCGCATGGGCCTGCCGCGCAGGTAAAGGGGGAATCTCTTCGCCGCGCAGGCGAAGAGAGGAGGACACGGAGCGGCAGGCCCATGTGGCCTACTGCGGAGGTCTTCGCCTTCGCTCTCCGGCCCATCACGCCGTCGCGAACATCACGACAACCGCCACACCCATCAACACCGTCGCGCCCCACCCAAAAACGCGATGCCGCCGCGAGATCGTCAGCGCCCCCATGAGCCGGGTCGACTGCCCGATCCACATCATCACGACCATGATGGGCACCGAGATCACGCCGTTGACGATGGCGCTCCAGACCAGCGCCTTGATCGGGTCGACCTCGAACACGCTCATCAGCGTGCCGATGCCCGTGGCCGCAAGAATGATGGCGTAGAAGCCGCGCGCCTCGTGGAAGCCGCGCGAGAGCCCGGCCTTCCAGCCGAACACCTCGCTGACGGCATAAGCCGCCGAACCGGCCAGCACCGGCACCGCCAGCAGGCCCGTGCCGACGATGCCCATCGCGAACAGCGCGAAGGCGAAGTCACCCGCGATCGGACGCAGCGCCTGCGCGGCCTGGGCCGAAGTCTGGATGCTCGTGATGCCGTGCATGTTCAGCGTTACGGCGGTCGCGAGCACGATGGCCAGCGCCACCACGTTCGAGAAGATCATGCCGAACCAGGTGTCCTGCTTGATGCGCAACAGGTGCTCCTGCGTGTAGGCCGGCTCCGCGCGCCGCGCCGCGGCGTCGGGGCGGCGATGCTGGTCCTCGACCTCCTGCGCCGCCTGCCAGAAGAACAGATACGGACTGATCGTCGTGCCGAGCACGGCCACGACCATGCTCGCGTAATCGCTCAGGCTCGCCTCGGGGCCGCGCCAGTGCTGCGGCTGCAGCGACTCGGCCGCCGCCTGGCCATAAGGCACGTGGGCGACGAGCAGCACGGCAAAGTAGGACAGCAGCGCCAGCGTCAGCCATTTGAGGATGCGCACCGAACGCTCGTACGAGAACAACAACTGGCCGGCAATGCACAGCGCGCCGAAGCCGATGACGAGCAGCGCCGACGGCCCGCCGACGAGCAGCCGCGTGGCCTCGGCCATGGCGCCGATGTCGGCCGCGATGTTGATCGTGTTGGCCACCACCAGCAGGCCTACCAGCACCAGCGTGAGCCAGCGCGGGCAGAGCTTGGCGATATTGGCAGCCAGGCCTTCGCCCGTGACCCAGCCGATGCGCGCCGACAGCATCTGGATGCCGATCATCAGCGGCGTCGTGAGCAGCAGCGTCCACACCAGGCCGAAGCGGAACTGCGAGCCGGCCTGCGAGTAGGTGGCGATGCCGCTCGGGTCATCGTCGGCGGCGCCCGTGATCAGGCCGGGGCCGAGCCGCTTGGCCAGGGCCTCGGTGTCGGGCAGGTTTCGGCGTGCCGCGGCGACGGCGCGCACGAACGGATTGCGTGAGGTGATTTGCTGCACGGGTCTCTCCCGCGCCCCATGCGGGCGCAATGGCGGCGCACCGCTTCGGGCGAAGCGGGCCGCAGGTCAGGAAAAGGCCGGGAGCAAGGGGCAGCGCTGGCTGCCAAGATTTCCGTTGTCCCGGGCGTGGTCAGGTCGGAGCCTCCACTGCCCGGTCAAGGGCCCGCGCTAGGTGTGTTGGCGGGTCAGCGATCGGACGGCGAAGGCCAGCTACTAGGCGCTGGATTCATGGCAAAGCCGTCTGTTGAGGTGACGCCATTGTCGCGGCGCGGCGTGATCCGCGTCAACGCGTTACGGACGCGTTACATTGGACGCATCGCGCTGCTAACGGAGAGATTGCATGGAGTCGCTTCGCATCGTTCCGACCTTCTCGTCCGACGACGCCGCCTGGCTGCGGCGCAACAAGATCGACGTGCCGCGCTTCTGGGCCGGCCACGGCGTGGCCCCGCAGACGGGCGATGCACTGCGCATCGGCGGGCGTCAGTTCATCGTCCAGGCGCGCGTCTGGGAGCAGGACGGCCAGGGCACGACGCTCAAGCTCTTTCTCTCGGACTCGCACGCCCAGAGCGATACCGTGTTCATGTAGCCGTGCTCAGCGCCGCATCGCTCAGCGCATCACCCAGTCCGGCAAGCCCATGGCCAGGACCGGGAACACGCAGATCAGCAACACCGCCACGAACATCAGCAGCACGAAGGGCAGCACGCCCTTGATGATCTCGCCCAGGCCGATGTCGGGCGCGATGTTCTTGATGACGAAGAGGTTCAGGCCCACCGGCGGGTGGATCAGCCCGGCCTCCATCACGATGTTCATGACCACGCCGAACCAGACCAGGTCGAAGCCCGCGGCCTTCAGCGGCGGCAGGATGATGGGCGCCGTCATCAGGATGATCGAGACCGGCGGCAGGAAGAAGCCCAGCACAACCACCAGCGCGAGCACCGCCGCCATCAGCGCCCAGCGCGAGAGGTGCATGGCCACGATCCACTGCGCGGCCGACTGGCTGATCTGCAGGTAGCTCATCACGTACGAGAACAGCAGCGACATGCCGATGATGAACATCAGCATCGTCGACTCGCGCAGCGTCGCGGCCAGGATGGGTGCGAGCTCGCGCGGCCGCCAGACGCGGTAGATGCCCGCGATCAGCAGCAGCGCCAGCAGGGCGCCCAGGCCGGCCGTCTCGGACGGCGTGGCGAAGCCGCCGTACAGCGCCACCATCACGCCGGTCAGCAGCAGCACGAAGGGCAGCACGCGCGGCAGCAGGTCGAACTTCTGGCGCAGCGTGAACTGCTCGTCCTCGAGCAGCGTCGACGGCGTGCCTTCACGCTCGAAAGCCTGGCGCGCGCGGCGCTGTTCGCGCCGGTAGTGCAGCATCGCGTGCAGCGCGAAGAGGCCCAGCAGCAGCGCGCCCGGCAGGATGCCGGCGAGGAAGAGCCGCCCGAGCGACTGCTCGGCCGCGACCGAGTACAGGATCATCGTGATCGAGGGCGGCAGCAGGATGCCCAGGGTGCCGCCGGCCGCGATGATGCCGGCCGCGAAGCCCGGCGAGTAGCCGCGCCGGCGCATCTCCGGGATGCCGGCCGAACCGATGGCCGAGCACGTGGCGGGGCTGGAACCCGCCATCGCCGCGAACAGGCCGCAGGCGAACACATTGGCGATGCCCAGGCCACCGGGGATGCGGTGCAGCCAGGCGTGCAGCGCGGCGTAAAGATCAGCGCCGGCGCGCGATCGCCCGATCGCCGCGCCCTTGAGGATGAAGAGCGGGATCGACAGCAGCGTGATGCTGGCCATCTCCTCGTAGACGTTCTGCGTCACGGTGTCGAGCGACGAGGCCGGCATGAAGAAGAACATGAAGACCAGCGCCACGCTGCCCAGCGCGTAGGCGATGGGCATGCCTGAGAACATGAACAGCAGCGTGACGACGCCGAACAGCAGACTCACCGAGGTCATTCACGCTCCAGGCAACGCGCCATGAACTGCAGCAGCAACTGCACGGCCAGCAGCACCATGCCGGCGGTCATCAGCCCATAGGGAATCCACAGCGGCGGCGCCCAGGTCGAGGAGGTCGTCTGGCCCTCGCTCCAGGCTTCGTGCAGCAGCGTCGCCGACTTCCAGGCGAAGAAGCTGCAGAAGGCCAGGCTCAGCAGGTCGACGAGCCACAGCCGCCAGCGGTTCACGCGCGCCGGCAGCAGGCTGGCGATGGCCTCGATGCCGATGTGGCCGCGCTCAGCCTGCACCGAGCCGCTGCAAAGAAAGACCGCGCCGACGAGGCAGAACACCGCGGCCTCGTCCTGCCAGTCCGTCGAGGCGTGCAGGAAGTAGCGTGTGACGACGCTCGATGTGAGGATCAGCCCGGCCGCGACCAGACCCAGCATGCCGAGCGCGCGCATGGCGCGGTGCACCGTGCCGACGAGGCGCGTGAGCTCACCGAGCAGGTCCCGCATCAAAGCAGCTTCTGCGCGGCCTTGAGGACGGCGGCGCAGGACTCGTTGCGCTCGCCGAAGTCCTTCCACGCGGTGTTGCGCGCGATCGCCTGCCATTGCGACAGCGAGGCCGCGTCGATGTCTTCGACCTGCGCGCCGGCCTTGGCGTAGATCTCGGCCACGTGCTGGTCGTCGGCCTTGGCGGCATCGCGGCCGAAGGCCTCGAGCTCGGCGCCGACGGCCATGATCACGTCCTGCTGCGCCTTGGGCAGGCGCGCGAACACGTCCTTGGAAATCATCAGCGGCTCGAGCATGAACCAGTAGGTGCCCTTGCGGCCGGTCGTCAGGTACTTGGCGATCTCCTCGAGCTTGAAGGAGATGAAGCTCGTCGACGAGGTCATGGCCGCGTCCATCGCGCCGGTCTGCATGGCGGCGTAGATCTCGTTGGACGGCAGGTTGATGACGGCGGCGCCGGCCTCCTTGAGCATCATGTCCATCTCGCGGCTGCCGCCGCGCACCTTCAGGCCCTTGGCGTCGGCGGGGCTGACGAGGCGATGGCCGCGGCTGGCGACGCCGCCGGCCTGCCAGATCCAGCTGACGATGATCACGCCCTTGTCGGACAGCACCTTGCTCATGAGCCGGCCGACCTCGGCCGTCTTCCAGGCCGCGCCGATCTCGTAGGTCGGCACGAGGCCGGGCATCAGGCCGGCGTTGGTCTCGGACACTTCACCGCCGGCATACGACAGCGGCACCAGGCTCAGGTCCAGCGCGCCCTTGCGCAGTGCGCCGAACTGGGCGTTGGTCTTCATCAGCGAGGAGCCCGGGTAGACCACGGCCTTGAGCGCGCCGCCGGTACGTTTCTCGCACTCGGCCGCGAAGCGGCGGCAGAGGCGGTCGCGGAAGTCGCCGTCGGTCAGCGTGCCGCCGGGGAACTGGTGCGAGATCTTGAGTTCGGTCTGGGCGCCGGCCGGGCGCACCAGCGGCGCGAGCGCGAGAAGGCTGCCGCCCTGAACGAGCGAACGGCGGGTGATGCTCATGCTTGTCTCCGTGATTGGAATCGGGGTCCGCGAGGCGAACTCTGTCCAAGCCGGGAGACAAGATGAATCGGACTTACCCTTGCCCGAAGGTTTCTGGCGAGGGTCGCCGGTGTCAGCCTTCGCGGCGCAGCGCGGGGAAGAGGATCACGTCGCGGATGCTCGGCGAGTCGGTGATGAGCATGATCAGGCGGTCGATGCCGATGCCGCAGCCGCCGGTCGGGGGCATGCCGTATTCGAGCGCGCGGATGAAGTCGGCGTCGAAGAACATCGCCTCGTCGTCGCCGGCCTCCTTGTTGGCGACCTGGGCCTGGAAGCGCGCCGCCTGGTCTTCGGCGTCGTTCAGCTCCGAGAAGCCGTTGGCGACTTCGCGGCCGGTGATGAAGAGCTCGAAGCGCTCGGTGATCTTGGGGTCGGCGTCGGAGGCGCGGGCCAGCGGCGAGACCTCGACCGGGTAGTCGATGATGAAGGTCGGGTCCCAGAGCTGCTCTTCGACGACGGCCTCGAACAGGCCGAACTGCAGTTCGGCCAGGCTCCAGTGCTTCTTGGCTTCTTCGCCGGCGGCCTTGATGCGCTCGCGCAGCACGTCGGCGTCGGCGGCTTGTTCCAGCGTCAGGCCGGCGTACTTGACGAGCGAGTCGCGCACCGAGAGGCGCGCAAAAGGCTGGTCCAGCGCCACGGGCTTGCCCGCGTAGGTGATGGCAGCCGTGCCGGCGGCGCAGCGCGCGGCGTGGCGCAGCACCTCTTCCGTGAAGTCCATGATGTCGTGATGCGTCCAGTAGGCCGCATAGAACTCCATCATCGTGAACTCGGGGTTGTGGCGGACGCTGATGCCTTCGTTGCGGAAGTTGCGGTTGATCTCGAACACGCGTTCGAAGCCGCCGACGATCAGGCGCTTGAGGAAGAGCTCCGGCGCGATGCGCAGGAACATCTCCTGGTCCAGCGCGTTGTGGTGCGTGACGAAGGGCCGCGCGTTGGCGCCGCCCGGGATCGGGTGCAGCATCGGCGTCTCGACCTCGAGGAAGCCGTGCTCGACCATGTGGTTGCGGATCGAGGACACGGCCTTGGAGCGCGCCACGAAGCGCGCGCGCGCGGCTTCGTCGGTGATCAGGTCGACGTAGCGCTGGCGGTACTTCTGCTCCTGGTCCTGCATGCCGTGGAACTTGTCGGGCAGCGGGCGCAGGCTCTTGACGAGCAGGCGCAGGGTCGTGACGCGCACCGAGAGTTCGCCCGTCTTGGTGCGGAAGAGGGTGCCCTCGGCGCCGACGATGTCGCCGAGGTCCAGGCGCTTGAACTCCTCATAGGACGCCTCGCCGACGCCGTCCTTGGTCACGAAGAGCTGGATGCGGCCGGTGGCGTCCTGCAGCGTGCCGAAGCTGGCCTTGCCCATGATGCGCTTGAGCATCAGGCGGCCGGCGACGCTGACCTGGACGGCCTGCGGCTCCAGCGCCTCGTTCTCGACATGGCCCCAGCGCTGCTGCAGCGGCAGTGCGCGGTGCTCGGGCTTGAAGTCGTTGGGGAAGGGCACGCTCGTGCTGGCCCGCAGGGCGGCGAGTTTTTCGCGGCGCTCGGTAATGAGCTGGTTCTCGTCGGCGCTGGGGGTTGCAGGGGTGTGCTGGGCTTCGGTCATGACTAGGCTTTCGGGCGAAGCCCGCGATTTTAAGCGGGCTTCGCGCGGGCGCCGGGGCAGCGCCGGCGCCCCGTAGAATTCCGCGCCTAGCTTCCTTGCCGCCATGCAGCCCATCACCGACCGTCCCGTTCGTTTCGCCCTCGTCGGCTGCGGCCGCATCTCGCGCAACCATGTCGAGGCGCTCGCGCGCCACCAGGGTCGCGCGGAACTCGTTGCCGTGTGCGATCGCGAGCCCGCGGCGTTGGCCGCGACGGTCGCAGCCACCGGCGCCAAAGGCTTCGATTCGCTCGACGCGCTGCTGGCCGGCTCCGAGCCCGACGTCGTCGTGCTCGCCACGCCCTCGGGCCTGCACGCCCAGCAAGCCATGCGCATCGCCGCGGCCGGCCGCCACGTGCTGACCGAGAAGCCCATGGCGACCAAGTTCGACGAGGGCATGGCCATGGTGCGCGCCTGCCGCGACGCCGGCGTCAAGCTGTTCGTCGTCAAGCAGAACCGCCTGAACGCGACGGTCCAGCTCGTCAAGAGCGCGATCGAGCAGGGCCGCTTCGGCCGCATCTTCATGAGCACGGTGAACGTTTTCTGGACGCGCCCGCAAAGCTATTACGACGCCGCGCCGTGGCGCGGCCGCTGGGACCTCGACGGCGGGGCGTTCATGAATCAGGCCAGCCATTACGTCGACCTGCTCGACTGGCTCGTCGGCCCGGTCGACAACGTGCACGCCTACACGGCCACGCTCGATCGCAATATCGAGGCCGAGGACACCGGCGTGCTGAGCCTGCGCCTGCGCCACGGCGGCCTGGCCTCGATCAACGTGACCATGCTGACCTACCCGCAGAACCTCGAAGGCTCGATCACCATCCTCGGCGAAAAGGGCACGGTCAAGATCGGCGGCACGGCCGTCAACAAGATCGAGCACTGGCAGTTCGCCGACACGCGGCCCGAGGACGAGGCCGTCAAGGCGGCGAGTTATGACCTGGGCGCAGGCGCCTCGGTCTACGGCTTCGGCCACCCGCTCTACTACGACAACGTCATCCGCACGCTGCGCGGCGAGGCCGACGCGGCAGTGGACGGCTACGAGGGCCTGCGCTCGTTGGAGATCCTGGTCGCCGCCTACCGCAGCGCGCGCGATGGCCAGCGCGTCGGCCTGCCGCTGGTGTTCTGAACATGGCGTTCTGGAAACACGACAGCGCCATCGTCGACGAAGGCGCCCAGCTCGGCGAGGGTACCCGCGTCTGGCACTTCGCCCACGTGAGCCCGGGTGCGCGCATCGGCCGCAACTGCTCGCTGGGGCAGGGCGTCTATGTCGGCAACGACGTGCAGATCGGCGACGGCTGCAAGGTGCAGAACAATG
>Ga0213872_10000243_pt1 | contig 48124 bp, 41 predicted proteins | sample VelepicomBERX_R2_FD_160071 | JGI IMG/M metagenome (GOLD analysis project Ga0213872, IMG submission 160071) | Rhizosphere microbial communities from Vellozia epidendroides in rupestrian grasslands, the National Park of Serra do Cipo, Brazil - RX_R2 | ecosystem: Host-associated > Plants > Roots >... | reverse complement strand
AAAGCCGGCTTCCTTCTCCGGAATGGAGAAGATCGTTGCGTTATTGCTGCGGGGCGTCACCACCGCATGCCTCTCATGCAGATAGAGGACGTCCTGCATCTCTTCGAGAGATCCTGCTGTCAGTTCGGTGTCTGAGTTGAGCAGGAGCAGATCACTGTTCGGTTCGCGAAGATGCTCGAATCCCCAATTGCACGTACCTACGAACCCGCGGTTGGCTTCGCTGCGTACGTAGCGGAGCCTTGGAAACGAACTGCCGACGGCTTCACAAGCCTCCCGGACGCTACTGTCCGGCGTTGCATCATCGAGCACGAAGACAATCGAACGCTCCGGGGCAAAACGAGCAAGGCTTTCGAGACACTTTCGAAGCGAGGCCGCGGCCCCATAGGCCGGAATCAGAATCGAGATGCGCGGTCGCGCTTCGTCGCCTTCGTATTCATTTGAAGCGTCTGCCTGCGAGGGAACGAGACCTGTACTCAAGCCTTCCCTCTTATGAGGTGCAGGCACGCCCGCAGTGGACGAGTCAGCTTCCAGGAAAGTGAAGTCTGCAGTCCTTCATTGATGCGCTTCTGCTCTTCGAGGGCGGCGGACAGTTGCTGTACCTGGTATCTCAGCTCTTCTTCCTGCTGCCTGGACGCTTTCAGTTTCGCGAATTTCTCTTCCAGGGCCGCCAGTTCGCGCCGGAGTTTGTTCCTTTCGCCGGCGATTTCGCGCAATTGTTCAGCCGCCAGCCTGCGATCTTCCTGCGCGGCTTCCAGGTCGGCGCGGGGATCGCGGTTCCCAAAATCGGGTCCACCGCCGATCGCAACGTCGATCTTCGCGGAGACACGATCTTGGGCTGTCATTTGCTCGTTCCCGCTATTCGCGTTCAAAGTGTGTCTCCCACTAGTGACGGCACCAGTGCAACATCAGCGTGCACCGTCGATGTCCGGCCGACCAGTTCGAACGTTCCGATAGCGTACGGAGTAACGAGCACATGAGCCCCCTGCGTGTGCGTCAATGCTACCAACCGTTGTACAAGATCACGCATGCGATTGCTCGAGACAGCGCCAAAGCCACCGAGGGCCGCCAGTTGGCTTCGTTTTACGGCAAAGAATTCATCCGAAATCGAGTAGACAGAGCGCAGGACGCTAAAGTGCTCCCAGTAATCGCATCGCGGAAAGTAGAGCCCGGCGTAGTCGTCCACCAGTTGGCCCGCCAAATTACGGCGGAACCCTGAATGGACGATGTGACTTTTCAGATCGAGAGAGATACCGGTGACCAGGCCGCAATCCGGACGCATAGCCTGCGCGGCAAGCTCCTCGAAGAAAAAGTGATTTACTGCCTCGAGCGGCCGGTTGATAAAGACAAACACGTCCTCGCGGAAGTCGCCGAGGTGACGCAGCGTTTTAGAGACCGATCGGGACCCCGCTGTTTGTGCGGTATTGGTCAGCAGATCTGCGCCGGAGCCGAGCAGCTCATAGACTTGCGTTCGCCCGCGATCGATATCAGCGGCGAGCGCTGCATGTTGCAGGCTTCCGTCTTCGGTTCTTATGAACACGGCGACCCGAGTGTCAGATGTGAGCTTAGGACGCAGGCGGAACGATTCGGGGAACAGGCTCGGCCAGACGACGGCTTCCCGACCGGTTCTAGCGATGTAGTCTTCAACCGGCTTCGAGGATCGCCGCTTCAACCCTCTCGGCAGCGGAGCGGTTGCGTCGTGGCCTATGCGCAGATGATATAGCGGCTTCGGAACATGCCGAACCCGCGATGGATTCATTCGTTCCAGAATTCGCAGCAGCAGGCCGGAGTCGTCAGGATCATCTGTTTCCGTCGTATATGCGCCCCCTTCCAGCAGCAGGTTGCGCCGGATGGCCGCACCGTTGCCGATGAAATTCCACGATAGAAACGCCTCGAAATCGAACTCCGGCTTGAAAAATGGACGCAGGCGCTTGCCATAGAAATTCATCTCATCCTCATCCGTATAGACCAGATCGATGTCTTCGCCTGTATTCAGGGCCCGAGCGATTTCGACAAGTGCGAAGGGGTGCAACTCATCGCGGTAGTCCAGCCGCAGGACGAATTCGCCCTCCGCGGCATTCAGGGCGCGCTTCAACTCATCGGAGAGGCGCCCGGACGATGCGGGGAGCAGCTTGACCCTGCTGTCTTCGGAAGCAACTCTCTCCAGGTAGACGTACTCGGGGCCAGGAGGCACGGAGTCGCGTGCGACGCAGAGCTGCCAATGCGAATAATGCTGCTGAAGCACTGATTCGACGCAGCGGGTCACGAGATAAGGATGTGACTCGGGAACGTAAAGAAGGATCGAAATCAGGGGCCGATAGGGCAGCGCGGAAAGCCGGCTTGCCACATCGAGCTCCGGCCAGAATAGCGACGATTCCGATTCCGCAAGCCAGTATTGGTAGTCGACTCGAATTCCCTGTTTCGCGACGTCCTCAATAGCGTCTAAGAATCCCTGACACGGGATTGCATCCGCCAGAACCACATCGTGCGATTTCGTCGTGGCTATCAGTCGCACGGATTCAGATGGTTGGGGGCGACCGAAACGAACAACGAAGCCCGGCTTTTTGAACCCCAACTCGTGCTTGTGATTCTGCGCTACATCCGGGCGCGGCAGACCCGTAAAAACAGGGATGCGCTTCTCGCCGACTACGAGCCAGAGCTCGAACGCTTCTTCGTCCGCCGGTACGAACCAGCCTTTCAGGTACGATTCACGGGAGTTCAAGGGAACTGCGGCGGCGGTGTCCAGTGAAAAGAGGAACCTGGGTTTCCGTTCAACCGGCATCTCGGCCCGGCCAGGGTTGTTGGCTAGATCTGCCATTACTTCCCGGAAAATCTTCTTGCTACCGTGAGCTGATTGCCGAGGGTACACGCTGAGCGGCCGTCTTTCAATACGGCAAACGCGCGATAGGTCTGGCCGTCTTTCAGATCAAATTCGCCATTCCATCCGCTGTCGGAAGCTTTAATCTCGGCGAGAGAACTCGAGACGTCCGGGCGCGACCCGCCCAATTTAGCAAAGCCGATTATGTGTCCGTTGGAAGCTGCCAAACCCACCGCGGACGGCAAAGAATGATCCCGCCGGTCCCACGCCCAGCCCCCGACGCCGAACGATCCAAACTTTTCAGCAAAAACCGCGCCATCGATGAAGCCGGAACATTCAGAGGCAGGGGCGCTTTCATAGCCGCCTATCGTAGCGGGTGCGGCAGAGGGTTCCACGCTCGGATATGCCATCAGACTGGACGGCTTTGGCCCCCAACCATGTTGCTTCATGTATTCGTAGTAGACGCGCACCGCGGCAGCATCGGGGTACACGACGCGGGTCATGCTTTGGCCCTTGTCATATCCCCTCAGCTCGTCGTATCCATGCGCCAAACCAAGCTTATGCTCCATGGCCCAATCGGCGGCTTGAACGAAACGAGAGCCACTCGCGAGAAGCAGCAACAGAATTCCAGCCTGAACGGCCGTAAACGAGCCCGTGTTCAGGCGGACCCTGGTCAGCCTTCCCACGATCAGAAGGCCGAGGCAGCCCCAGAAAATCAGCGCGACGGACTGGTAGCGCGATGCAATTGCCTGCTCGTAGCCGAAATTGATCCGCCCCAGGGCGGTGAGGATGATGCCGCCAAGCGCGAACATCATCTCGGCAAACAGAAAAGCCTCGAAGCGGCTACACGCCCGCCGCTTCCGTATGCACTGAACGCTGCCCGCGACGGCCACCCCCGCGGCTAGCAGCGCAATCCATTCCGCCAGAACCGGCCAATCGGATGGGTTCGGCAGGTGTCCGTCCCAACTGAAGGCAAGGCAGGTTAGCGCGAACTTCAACACTGTCAGCGGCTGCTGGAGGCTCGCAACCGGATTGGCGTGAATCCCGGGCGAATGATAGCCGATGAAATAAAGCGCGATGGCAGAGGTTCCAACAACCGCGATGATGATCAAATCGCGGTGCGAGAACCCGAGCGTGAACGCCAGCAGCACGAGGACCGGCCATGCGAGCAACCCATTCGCGAGGTTTATTTCCGACAGAAAGGCGGCGGCTATACACGCCGCGAGGGCAAGGTTCCGTAACCGGCTCCGCGCGCCGGGTATTGAGGCATACCACAGCGCGCCTGCGAAACAAAGCGAGGCGGCGCAGCCAGCCAGAACGAAGGGGACCTGAAACCCCCAAGTGAAATTCTGCACCTGAAGCGGAGAAAAGAGACAAAAAGCGAGGAGTCCGGCTGCGGTTACCAGAGCTGTCCCTGTGAACCCCCCGAAACGCCTCGCGACTCCGGCCAACACTGCGAAATGGATGGCCTGAACAAGGAAGATCTCCATCAGGAGGCTCTTGTTCCGGCCGCCGAACCAGAACAGATCGGCCACGCCGAGCAGCATCCCGAGTGGATGCCGATGCTCATTGTTTTGTTCCCAGAGCAGACTGAAGGTGAGATGACCGTGGCCGCGAATGAGCCTATCAACGACATTCCATTGATCCCAATGCAGCACCGGACTGTAAGAGCGGATTACAATCCATGCACTCGCGGCGACCGTGCAGATTCCGGCCGCCAGGATCAGGTAGGAAAGCGCGCGCGAGATGGGCGCAGGTAAAGAAAGTTGCTGCTCCTGCCCGGTGGCGCGCTCCTCCAGCGTTCGTACTTCGAATGACGGCATCACTTGGCTTTGACGCTAGTTTGGCACAACGGGCCGTCCCCGACTGAGCCGGCTACAGGCGTTAGCGGGCCTTATTCGCGAATTTGCGCTTGCCGGGGAACCGCTTTCGGCCCTTGAACATGGATTGCGATTTGGGGTTGCCGGTGTGGTTCCTGTGATGAGGCTGGTGGGGCGGATGCGTCTCCTCGAGCGATGCCGGCCGGCTGAGCTTAATGGCTTCCTGCTCGGAGATATGAATCTCTTCGAGGATCTCAGGCGAGATTTCGCGGCGTTCAAGGCGTAATTTACACTCACGTTCGATGCGGCGGATCTCGCTCCGTTCGTGTTTGCCGGTGAAGGTAGAGGCCGCGCCGCGCTGGCCTGCCCGACCCGTGCGGCCGACGCGATGAATGAAATCTTCCGGAGCTTGCGGCAGGTCGTAGTTCACCACATGTGCGACGCTGTCGACGTGGATCCCGCGCGCGGCGACGTCGGTCGCAACTAACACGCGGTAGCGGCCATCGCGAAAACCGGCGAGCGCCTGGTTGCGTTGGTTCTGGGTGCGGTCGCCGTGCATCGCAACCGCCTTCGTTCCCGAAGCCGACAGCCGCTTCGACAGGCGGTCTGCACCGTGTTTTGTGCGCGAAAACACAAGGAACAAACCCTCTTCCTTCTGGAGCAGATGCCGGAGCAGCGCGAACTTTCGCTCATGCTCGACCTCATACACGTGCAAGTCGATCTGTTCGGGGGCCTTTCTTTCCGCTGAACCGATCGCAATTCGGACCGGGCTCTTAGAGTGGCGATCGATGAGACGCTCCACTGCTTTCTCCATCGTGGCCGAGAAGAACAGGCTTTGGCGCGTAGCCGGCAGCACGGAGAGGATTCGTTCGATAGCTGGAAGGAAGCCCATATCGAGCATCCGATCTGCCTCATCGAGGACGAGGGTCTCAACCGACGATAGGTTGATGAGCCGCCGGTTCAGGAAGTCTTCGAGCCTGCCCGGCGTGGCGATTACGATATCGACGCCCTTCCGCAGAGCGTTCAACTGAGTGTTCTCGCTGAGGCCGCCGACCACGATAGCGTGCCGCAAGCCGGTTCCAGGAGCGAGCTTCTGGAATGTGTCGGCGATCTGAATCGCCAGTTCGCGAGTGGGGCTGAGTACGAGAGCCCGTACGTTTTTCGAAGTGCTTTTTTGCAGTTTCTCCACGATGGGCAGCAAAAACGCGAGTGTCTTACCCGTGCCGGTCTGCGCGGTCGCGACGACGTCGGCTCCGGTAAGAGCAGGAGGAATCGCCTGTGCCTGGACAGGCGTCGGCTGGACGAAGCAATTGCGCTCCAGGTTTTTATGAAGCGTTGCAGAGAGAGATAGCTCAGAAAATTGGTGCATGTTTTTTGTAAGGCCGTAGCTATGCCGAAAACCGGCAGGACGTCCTTGCGAAAACGAACCACGAGCTTCGTGATGACCGAAACCGGATAGATTCGGAACCAGCAGATGAGATCAGCCAGGTAGGACGACTTGCGGCGGGAATCTTCTCTATAGTAGCAGAGCTAGAGGCGTTAGGGGTTCTCAAACCACTGTGCGTGGCAAAATACACGGTATGCGGACTGCCTCGCCACCGCTCAGCCCGACCAATTTCGGCCTGGATGCCGGGCGCCTGGGTGTCGGGTACCCGGACGTCGGGCGATAGATATGCGCGTGCCGATTATGCGCCGTAGCCAGTGGCGAATGCTGCGCGCCGCGATCCAGACAAGGTCGCTCAGTGCCATTCGCTCGGTTGCTTCCGTCTCCAACTGCGATGCCTTGGAGTTACTTTTCGACGCCGGCTGGTATCTCGACAGGAACATTGATGTTCGTGCCAGCCGCATGGATCCGCTCGCGCACTTCCTACGGTCTGGCTGGAAAGAGGGCCGAGATCCGCATCCTTTGTTCAGCGTCAACTGGTATCTCGAAAAGAATCCGGACCTCCGCGCCGCCGGCATGAATCCGCTCGTGCATTTCTTAACGGCGGGAGCAGTTGAAGGCCGGAGCCCGCATCCGTTATTCGACGTTGGTTGGTACCTTTTGCAGAACTCGGATGTGCACCCGGGCCAGATCAATCCTCTCGTACACTTTGTGGCATTCGGCGCCAGAGAGGGCCGGGATCCGAACCCGTTGTTCGATGTAGGCTGGTACGTCTCACAGAATCCCGATGTCCTTGTTTCGGGTGTCAATCCGCTCGCGCATTTCATTAATTCCGGCGCTGCGGAGGGCCGAGACCCGAACCCGCTTTTCCACACGCGCTGGTATTCGAAGCACAATCTGGAGCCGGGCGCACCGGCTAGCGATGCCCTGGCTCACTATTTGTTTATCGGTGCCACTGAAGGCCGGGATCCGAATCCGCTATTCGATACAGATTGGTATCTTTCGGAGAATGCCGACGTGCGAGCATCCGGTATCAACCCGCTCACGCACTACCTCAAGTTTGGAGCGCAGGAGGGACGAGATCCGAACCCATTGTTCGACACAGACTGGTATCTCACGCAGAATCCGGATGTCGGTGCCTCCGGCGTCAATCCGCTCGCGCATTTTCTGAGAACGGGCGCCACTGAGGGCCGGAATCCAAACCCGCTTTTCAACGTTGATTGGTATATCGAGCGCAACCCCGAAGTAACGGCGCTTGGCATGAATCCACTCGCGCATTACATCCAATTCGGACCTGGATCTAATATTGACCCGAGCCCGGCATTCGATACGGAATGGTACGTCGCGAAAAACGGCCGCGCTTGGAAAGCGGATGAAACGGCGCTCGGCCATTTTCTCAGCAGCAAGTTGCCCCTTGCCCTGATCGAAAAGAAGCCCAAGGTCCTCATTATCGAGGCCGCGTATCCGCGTCCTGATCGGGACTCGGGGTCCATTGACGCAATCAACTTCGTCAAAATGTTTCTCAAGTTCGGATATCAGGTGTTGTTCGTTGCCGAGGACGAGTTCGATTCGGACTCGCCGTACCGCTTTCAATTACAGTCGCTCGGTGTGATCGTTATTGACGCGCAAACGGCAGCGAGCGTAAGGCAGTTCATCAGGCAGGCAGCTCCTTTCCTGGATTTGTGCTTTCTCTCTAGAGTTTATGCCGGGGGAAGGTACCTCGAGGACATCCGCCGCTGCGGGGCAGCCAAAATCATTTTTAATACTGTCGACCTGCTCCATATCCGCGAACTGAGGCAAGCTGCGTTAGAGAACAACAGAGCAGTGCAAGACCAGGCAATGGAAACGCGGAAGCGTGAGGCGTACCTGACCTGCCAAGCGGACTTAACAATTGTGGTTTCGTCCAGCGAGGCCAAGTTGCTCAAGAGCCTGACGCCGGCTGCACGCATCGTTCATGTGCCGTTAATCAGAGACATACCCGGGCGTCAGAACAGCTTTAGGGACCGGCAGGGGCTGGCGTTCGTCGGGAACTATCTCCACCCCCCCAATTTGGACGCCGTAATGCATTTCCTCGGCTCCGTTTGGCCGCTTATCCTGAGATCGCGTCCGGGCACGCGCTTTTTTGCGCTGGGTCCCTGCATGCCAAAGGAACTCGCAGACCGCAATGATGCCGGCTTTGAACCCGTCGGATATGTAGAAGACCTCCGCCCATGGTTGGAGAGAGTGATCATAACGGTGGCTCCTCTCCGCTATGGAGCGGGCGCGAAAGGGAAAGTAATCTCAAGCCTTGCCCACGGTGTCCCATGTGTGGCCTCGCCAGTTGCCGTTGAGGGCATGGATCTGACTCCGGACAAAGACATACTGGTGGGCTCCAACCCGAGCGAGTTCGCATCTCATGTTGTAAGGCTTCTTGCTGACAGCGAGCTCTGGAAGCGCGTTTCTCTATCCGGCTTGGAAACCGTGCAGCAGGCGCATTCGCTGCAAGCTGGAGAAACGCGGATGCTGAACATATTGCAGACCATAAACGCGCCACTCCCAGTTTCCTTATCCGGAACCCACCCCGTTCTGGCGAGTTGATCTGTCACTCAGGCGTCCCCAAAAAATCAATCACGACCCAGGGGACCCCACTTACCCGATAGGGATAGCCGTGTTAACGTATTGTCATGGCTGAATACGCACATCCCGAAGTCCTTGTGGATACTGGCTGGCTTCTGGGAAAGCTGTCCGATCCGTCCGTTCGAATTGTGGAGGTCGACGTCGATAACGCGGCGTATGAACTGGGCCATATCCCAGGCGCGCTCGCATGGAACTGGACGACGCAACTTTGCGATACGGTGCGCCGGGACATCCTTTCCAAGCAGGAGTTGGAGTCGCTGCTGTCGAAGTCCGGCGTCAAGCCTGAGACAACGATCGTGCTTTACGGCGACAACAACAACTGGTTTGCAGCGTGGGCCTTCTGGCAATTGAAAGTTTACGGCCACAAGGATGTCCGATTCCTCAACGGGGGCCGCAAGAAGTGGCTTGCGGAGAGCCTGGAACTGACCGACGAGGTGCCATCCTATCCTCCGACGCAATATAAGGCCCAGGAGCCCGACCTTTCCATTCGTGCGTTCCTGCCGCAGGTGCAGGAGGCCACGAAGGTTCGTGCTGCGTCGTTGGTGGATGTGCGGAGTCCGCAGGAGTTTACCGGTGAGATACTCGCACCCGCCGGGTTGCCGGAAACTTGTCAGCGGGGCGGCCATATTCCGGGGGCACGCAGCATACCCTGGGGAAAAGCCTGTAATGACGATGGCACCTTCAAGAGTTTCGATGAGCTGAAAGCGGTATACGCCAGCGAAGGCGTGGACGGTTCAAAGCCCGCCATCGCCTATTGCCGCATTGGCGAGCGTTCCAGCCACACCTGGTTTGTTTTGAAGTACTTGCTGGGCCTGCAGGACGTCAGGAATTATGACGGTTCGTGGACGGAATGGGGCAATCTGGTGGGTGCACCGGTAGAACGGGGCGCTGCCGCCATTGCAAGGGGAGCAAACTAATGCAGGCAAAAGCAGAGCATTTCCAGGAGCGCCAGCTCGAAATTGACGGTTGGCAGGTGAGACTCACGAGTTATCGAGTCGGGCACAAATTCGTTTGTCAGGCGGACAACGTCTCTCCGGGCGCTTGCCTCGCGCGATTTGCTTCAGCTTCGCCTGAGGAAGCCGAGTCCCAGGCCCTTTCGAAAGCGCGGCACTTGCTGAGCAAGACGAAACGCCATGAGGTTTAGGGGCGGGATCAATGTTCCGCAATGCAATCAAAGCGGAACGTATCCACAACCTGAGTGAAAACGGGCTCGAAGCGAGCCGCCTGATCGGCCCGGCATTCGAGCTCTAATCGGAACAGCGAATCTTTGCGGTCCACAAGAAGCATCTCTTCGAGCCATGTCGCGCGTTCCTGGGGATCGTAGTATCGATCTTTCATAAATATTGCAGCGTAGCCCAGGAACTGCATCCTGCGCTGTTCGAGGACTTCCATTCTTTCAGCGCGCTCAAACCGTTTGAGTACCTCGAAGTGGGCTTCCAGGTCGTGCCCCAGATCGACTGTCTGTGCATGAGCGGTATCGCTGGGCAGAATTGCGGCGATATCGATCTCCCCGAGGGGCTTTGAAAATTTTTTTGCGCCAGTTTCCACGAACAGTCCGGCGCCATCGAAGGCGTCCCCTTTCAGCCAACGCGACGGGTAGCTGACGCAATAACGCCATTGGGTGTTGCGGTAGTGTTTCCAGGCCCGGTCCAGCTTGGGCGACGTTCTCGTTCCGAATCCCTGCAGCAGCGAACTGGTGGCGAGACAGCTTAACAGCGCAAATGCCAAGCCAAAATTACGCATCAGGATGAGCCAGACTTTCACAACTCGCGACAATTTACCAGAGTGTACTAGATCTTCTAGTGCATTTGTGGAATTTTGAGGATCTGAACCAAGTTGTTGTAGCCGTCCGTCCAAGGCTGCAGATAGGGGCGGGAGTCGATGGCTTTCGCATGCACCTGAACCGCCGGATTTTGCAGCACCTGCACGTTTCGGGTGACAAGAACCCAATCGGCAGGCAGAATAAGGTCCTCATGATCCTCGTGGTTTTTGACGAGTACCGCTCTGTAGCCAATCTCCCGCGCGAGTTGTGCCACCACAGGGGCGAGATCCAGATAGTCGTTGGACACGTGAAAAGCGAGCACACCGTCGCGCTTAAGGTGGCGCATGTACAAGGCAAAGGCTTCGCGCGTCAACAGATGGACTGGAATAGCATCGCCCGAGAAGGCATCGGCCGCGAGGACATCAAAGGGCGGAGAAGTATCGTGCTCGAGTGAAAGTCGCGCATCCCCTTCTGCAATCTCGATTCGCGCGTGGCTCTCGCGCAGATAGTAGAAGAGCGATTCGGCGATCTCAACGATCTGGTGATTGATCTCGTAGAACCGGAACGTATCGCCTGGCTGCCCGTAAGCAGCGATTGTGCCGGTACCCAATCCCACGATTCCGACTCGCTTCGGGCTGTCGAAGCACTCCCGTAGAACGATACCAATGCCGGAATCGGGTCCGTAGTAGGTTGTGGGCCGCATTCTGCGAGGCGGAAGCAGAAACTGGGCGCCGTGCTGGATGGTGCCGTGAAAAAGGGTTCGATGCTGCTGGGGACCGGCGTGAGGTGATTGCACAACTCGTAAGGAGCCGTAGAAGCTGCGCCGGAGCGTGAGCGTGTCCTCGTGATACGCCTGCACATTGGCGATTACCACTGCCACCATACAGGCCGCAACTCCTGTCCAAAGAATGCGTGCGGATGCGTGCCCATTGTTCCACTCAAGAGCCAGAGCCAGCAGCGCGGTGAGCAGGAGGGCCACCGGCAGTTCGTAGACTCCGCTGAATATTCGCGGAGCAATCAAGCCGATTAAGATGGAACCGGCCGCGCCGCCGGCCGCGATCATCAGATAAAAGCCTGTAAGGGCAGAGGCTTCGGGACGGAGCCGGTTCAATTCGCCGTGGCAGAACAAGCAGCATATGAATAGACCGGCGAGAAAAATGGGGACGCTGACCTCGACTGCTTCGACGGTGTTGATGTTGTAAGTTGCATACCCCAGCATTCCGAGAGCGAAGGCAAGCAGTCGCGACCATAGCGAACGCTGGTACAGCCTGGAGCCGAAACTGAAGATGAAAGTCAGCAGATAGACAGCCAGCGGCAACACCCAAAGCAATGGAACGGCGGCTACATTCTGGTCGAGATGATTCGTGACAGAGAGCAGCAGCATGGAGCCGCAGGCTGCTAGTGCGAACCAGGCGAATCGATGCGCGGTCCGCGCAGGCCGCGGGTTCGGCTGCAATCGCACTTGTTCGTCTTCTCCCATCCCGCGTGAACGGTATCCCATGCCGGCAGCACTAGCGCAGAGTACTGCGAAGAGAACGAAGGCGCCTGACCACCATAACCTCTGTTTGTGGATGTCGAACCAAGGTTCAATGACTATCGGGTACAGGATGAGCGCTGCGAGTGAAGCGAAGTTCGACAACGCGAACAGACGGTACGGGCTCCGGTTGCCGGTGCGGGCCAGCCAATCCTGCAGTAGCGGATTTGTCGCCGAGAGCGCGACGAACGGCAGGCCGATCGACGCCGTCAGTAGTACAAGAATCTGCCAGGCAGGGTCTGTTGCCGAAGCCGCCCCCCAATACGCTCCGGGGCCGATCGGCAGGCATGCAAGGCATAAGAGCAGCAGGCAGATATGAAGTCCGAACTGCACGCCCGGGCGCAACCGGTGCACCACGAGGCGGGCATAGACGTAGCCCGCGAGGAGTGCTGACTGGTAAAAAACGAGGCACGTGGCCCACACTGCCGCAGAGCCGCCGAACCAGGGAAGGATCTTCTTCGCGATGAGGGGCTCAACCGAGAAGAGCAAAAACGCGCTAAGGAAAATCGCCGAACTAAACAAGACGGCAACCTGCGCCGGCGTCCTGCGACCGCGGGTGCTGCTCAGGCTGACCGGTTGGTTTGGCAATTCTTTCAGCCTACCCGAAGGACATTCAGTGCCGCGGTATACTGGCCGCACATCGCCAGGAGGGACTAGCCGTGGGTGCAGACCCGCCCGTTCGATCTGCCAGCAAACTGATCACTACTGCGCAGCAGCACATTTTGGAGCAGAAGGAAATCCACTTCCCCGATGCAGGTGGAACCTTTTCATGGTTGCTTTCAGGCATTACGCTCGCAACCAAGATGATCGAAGCGAAAATCCGCCAAGCCGGGCTTCTCGACATCCTGGGAGCAGCTGGTGAAACGAATGTGCAGGGAGAATCGCAGCAGAAGCTCGATGTTTTTGCGAATCAGGCACTGCTGCACTGTCTCGGCGTGCGTGAGAGCGTGGCGATTCTCGTTTCCGAAGAGAACGAGGAGCCGGTTGTGTTTGACCGTGCTCCCGAAACAGGCAAATACGTTATCTTTTTCGACCCGCTGGACGGATCATCGAACATCGATGTGAACGTAAGCGTCGGAACCATTTTTTCCATCTTTCGCCGCCCGGAATCAGCGGAGGCGAACGTGAAGTCCGCAATTCTGCAACCGGGTTGGAAACAGGTGGCGGCAGGCTACGTCGTTTACGGCTCTTCAACGATCCTGGTCTACACGGCGGGCAAAGGCGTTTTCGGGTTCACACTGGATCCGTCAATTGGCGCGTACGTGCTGAGTCACGACAACCTGCGGATGCCGGAGCAGGGAGGCTTCTATTCGGTTAACGACGCGCAGTATACCCACTTCCCACAGGCCTACCAAAGATATCTTGATGCTCTGCGGAACGGCAGCCTGGGCAGGGAATACAGCTCCCGGTACGTGGGCTCGCTCGTCGCTGATTTTCACCGCACCATGTTGAAAGGCGGCGTGTTCCTCTATCCGCCAACCAAGGGCTACCCGAGCGGCAAACTGCGGCTGCTGTATGAAGCGAGTCCACTCGCTTTCATCGCGGAACAGGCCGGCGGCATGGCAACGAATGGCGACCAGCGGATCCTCGATATTGAACCCGAAAATATTCATCAACGCACGCCCCTGGTGATCGGCGGTTCTGTCGAAGTGTCCGAATTTCAGAAGCGCTGGCGCGCTGCCAGATAACAAGCCCGACGAAAACGTTTACGCCTAATGTAAATATTGTGTTGACCGGCCCCGAATAGCTGGCATATCATCGAGCAGTTCTCGTAAAGAATTTGAAACAGACCGATCCGTCTGCTGACCACGCACGTGGTTGAGAGTAGGTGTATGGCTGCTTGTGGCGAGATGCCTGGCACGCTCTGGTCGGCTGCAGCGGGAACTAAGTCTTACCGGAAGGTGCCGTTCGCTGCCTCCGGGAAGCTCATCCATTTTCGAAGGAGCAGAATGCTTTTGTCATTCCCTGAGCTGGCCTCAGTTTCTACCGTTCGACGGCCTGTTTCCAAGTTACGTACGTTGGCGGGCTGGTATCAGGACATGGAAGGAGCCGAGCAGCGCGAAGGTTGGCTAGCCTGGTGCCGCGAACGGCATTTGTTCGTGGCATGTTCTGAGGAATTGGTGAATGCGCTTGCCGCCGAACTGCGAAACGCCTCGGGGCCGGTACTGGAGATTGGCGCTGGCAATGGTGAGTTGGCCGAGCACCTTCAGGAAGCGGGAGTCGAGATAATTCCAACAGACTGGTCGCCGGGCAGCAGAGAGGTGGTTTCACTCGAAGCTCGCGATGCGTTGAACCGGTATCGCCCGGAAACCGTCTTGACTTCGTTTCTTCCGGTCGATGCAGGCATCGAACTCGACATTCTGAAGCACCCCAACGTGCGCCGATACGTGTACGTTGGTCCTCCGGTGGTTGGCCGGCCAGGACCACACTGTGCGTGGAACGTGCCCGGGTGGAGGGCTGAGCCACTCCACAACATCGAAGACGTGCTGCTGAGCCGCCTTGATTATCTCTCGGATTTCACGCGCCAGACTCATTGCCGCCGTGCAACCGCGGTTCGCTTGTGGCGCGCCGATTGACACCCTGACGTTTGATTCTTGTGCGTTTCCAGCCTGAAGAGGCTTTGGGGAGCGAAGCGGGCGCTAAGATAGCTTTTTGCCAAATCGCGCTCAAACCTCTCCGCTCGCGCCGAGGGAAGTTCCTAGCCCTTGCGGCTGGCCTTCATACGCTTACCTTCGTTAGGAAACCCACAGAAGCAAAATGATCCAAATCAGCAAACAACATTGGGGCGCTATGGCGTCCGGCGAACAGATCGACCTCTACACCCTCCGCAACCAGCGGGGGATGCAGGCGACGATCACCAACTATGGCGGTCGTCTCGTAACCTTGAAGACGCCTGATCGAAACGGCCATTTCGATGACATCGTGCTCGGGTTCGACAATCTCGACGGCTATCTTCACAAGAACCCGTATTTCGGAGCACTAGTAGGCCGCTACGCGAATCGAATCGCGAATGCCCAGTTCCAGCTCGATGGGAAGACGTTCGAGCTGGCTCGTAACAACGGCGAATGTTCGCTGCACGGCGGTATAAAGGGCTTCGATAAGGTGGCCTGGCAGACGCGTGAAAGTGAGACGAGTAACGGCCCGGTGCTCGAATTGACGTACGTCAGCAAAGACGGGGAGGAGGGTTATCCGGGCACACTCACCGCGACGGTTACCTATTCACTGACGGAACAAAACGAGCTGCGCATCGACTATGCAGCGACCACCGACAAAAATACTGTTCTGAACCTGACGAATCACTCTTATTTCGATCTGTCTGGGCAGGGGCGCGGCAATATTCTCGACCACGTGGTAACAATTTACGCAGATCGTTTTACCCCTATAGACAGGCACCTTATTCCAACCGGCGAACTGCGAAACGTTCAAGCAACTCCGTTTGATTTTCGCAAGCCTACCCGCATCGGCGATCGCATTGACGGGGAAGACGAGCAACTGCAGCTCGGCCGGGGTTACGATCACAATTACGTTCTCAACGGGCCGGACAACCAGGTATCGCCTGCCGCCCGGGTGAGCGATCCTCGGAGCGGCCGCGTGATGGAGGTTCTTACGACACAGCCAGGCGTGCAGTTCTACACGGGAAATCATCTCGATGGCGTGGCGAACGGAAAGGGTGGCTCGGTTTATGGCTTCCGTTCCGGCTTCTGCCTCGAGACGCAGCACTTTCCAGATTCGCCTAACCAGCCGGCGTTCCCGAGCACCGAATTAAAGCCTGGACAGCGATATCGGGGTACGACGATTTTCCGCTTTTCCGCCGAGTGAACCATTCGAGCGCCCGTCCTCGAGTGAGTGCGGGCAACTAGGACAAGCTTTGCCGAGTACGGCGCCTCACATATAAGGGCCCGTAAGAATAGTATTTAAGTATGAGGAGTGCGCCTCCGGCACTCCGCTGCAGGCGGGAAACACGTTCGCGCTGCATGTGTTTCCCGCTCTGCGTTTCAGCGCCGTGATCCGTTTCGGCCGTTCAGCAGATCCATCTCATGCAGAATTATCTCGATGACGCCCTCGTCGCCAATCATCGAATTCAGCATAATGTGATATAAGTCGCGTTGCGGCCAAGTCCTTCCGTAATACTTCTTTATGAAGGCAGCGCGGTCGCGGTCGACGCGTTCCAATAGATCTTCGGCTTCCTGCTGAGTGCGACCCTGCGCCGTCACGCGTCGGAATTTCTCCTCGTAAGGAGCGAACAGAAACGTATGAAGCGTGTCGTCGCGGTCGCGAAGGAACCAAGGCGACCCCCGCCCCACTATGACGCACGGACCACGTTCCGCGACGTCCGTGACGACCTTTCCGAAGATCTCCGCCAAGTGTTCGGCGTCAAGCATTTCGACACCCGATCCGCTGTAGAGATCTTCATAGCTGCCGCGCATAAAGACCTTCACCAGACGGTAGAAGGCAGGATCCGGCCGCTCCTCGCGCTGCTCGACTGACGCGATGGAGCAGCGCAGCCGTTTCGCGATTTCGCAAGTGATTTCGTGATCCCAAAGGGCCCAGCCAAGCCGGGCGGCGAGCGCCTTGGCGATGGCCCCGCCTCCGCTGCCGTATTCCCGCTCGATCGTAATGATGCGGATCATGTTGGCCTCCTTGAGCGCCTCTCATTCCCAGGTGAGGGTCGAAGCTGGGAGGCTAGTGGTGCCCGCCGCCACCGGAGTGCCCGCCACTCATGCCACCGCCTCCGGAAATGCCGCTCCATCCCCCACCAGATCCGCCGCTCCATCCGCCGCCGCTGTGACCTGCCGAGGCCGCACCGCGGCTCCAATGGCCACCGGCCGTACTTGCGCCCGCCATGTGCCCACTTGGGCCGGGATTGCCCAAATGCTGGGCGCCTGCAAAGGAATTCAGGCTGTTGCCGCTCCAGAACACAAACCGATTACCGCTGGGGATGGTTTCCCCTGCCGGAGTCTGAAAGCCGGAGGCGAAGGACTTCAGCGCCGTTTGCCGGGCGATCTGATTGCTCGACGGAGACGAGGAAACCGTTCCTACCGCTGGAGGATGCGCCGGATTCACCGCGACCGGCGCGCTTCCAGTCTGCCCGTGCCAGGCTCCTCCCCAAGGCCGGCGCACGTAGCAGATAGGTGCGTAAGCAACCACTCCTGGCGCAAAGAATCCGTATCCAAAAGAATTGAAGAATGCCAGATCTCCGCCGGGCAGCCAAGCCCACGAAGCAAAGATGTCGTTCCAATACCACCCTGGCGCGTAGGGCGCGACCGGCATACCGAGATCGGCATCGCTTACGGGCATGCTTCGCGCGCTCTGCAAGCTCGCGGCCGCATCATATTCGGACCGTGCATTGCTCCAGGCGTACAGGTCATCTTCCTTTTTGCTATCGAACTTTTGTTCGGAGAGCCCCGCCTGCAACACTACCTCGTGGCCCCCACCCAGGTGGGCTTTCTTCTCGCCCATGAGGACTTCCGCTTTGCCATTGATTGCGGCAGCGGATCCCGGCGGGCCCACCGTGAATCGGTAGAGGCCGGCCTTAAGGATCTGAATGGACGCGCCTTGAGTGAGGATCCGGATGCTATTGTCCTTGAGCAACTGATCCACTTCGATCATTGCTTCCCCGCGCTGCAGGTTGAGTTGAATGTCGGTCAGTGAAAGCACGTGCGCGGTCACCATGCTGTTTTCACCGAGGCGCAGGAACACACCTGGCGTAAGCAGCACTTCGACTTTCCCCTGCTCTGTCGACAGGGTGTCTCCCGCGCTCAAGAACGGCCTTTTTTGAGCCGTTTCCGAGATGGCTTGGTCATTCAAAAGCGCCGTTCCTTCGACATAATTGACCGCACCCGGTTTGGCCGAAATCGTGTATGTCTGCCCAGTTGCGCACAACGCCGCGCCAATCACACCCGCAAGCAAACTGCCTAAGCGGGTCCAAGCGCATCCCATATACCGCCTCCCAATCTGACATTAGATCTATCAGATTTGGATTGGAATAGCGCCGACGCAGTAGAATGCCCAGTCGGACGGCGGTAGTCGTGGGTACCGCACAGGGCCGCTACAATTTTGGGGTTGGCGTCGATTTTCCCGAACTGATCCCGTACGCCGTTCGAAAAGGCGTTATCGCGTAGGATCTGCAGCGCCTTTGACGGGCTCTATGTGTCCCGCAGCGTGCACTTCCACGTCTACGGTCTCATTCACGCGCAACACAAACGTGCTCGGATTCTTCATGCCCCAGGCAACGTAAGGAACCGCGAACTTGCCCGCCGCCGAGACTTCGCTGCCCGACACGTTGACGTTTATCGGAATCGTGATCTCATGCGGCTGTCCGTGAATGGTAAAGATACCCTTCACCTGCACAGATGACGGCCCGCTGGCCGCAATCCTGCCGTTCACATTCGTCGCGGCAAAGCGTACCTCGGGATAGCGCTGCGTTTCGAGGATATCCCTCTTCATTCGCTTGTCGCGAGTCCCGTTACCGCTGTCGCCGCTGCCTGCATCGACGACGATGTTCCCGGATATGGCGCCCGTCGCGGGATCAAACCTCACGCGCCCTTCTCTCAATTGGAAGGTTCCGCGAACGGTATGAAGAACATCGCCCAGCGTCCAGAGTATTTGCGTTTTTGCCGGATCGAGCGCTACCGCCATTTCTTCCGCCCCAGCGCGAGCCCCAAGCACGGCAATTGCACATGGGATCAGCAACCGCGCTGCGATTGCATGTTTTTTCTCAAGCATTGTTCTATTCACGCAGCCAGAAACTTCAGGCCGAACGGGACCAACCTCCACGAGCACAAATCGAGGAAGGACGACTCGCCTACGTGCACGCTCAGCAGGGCCGCGAAGACGCCCTCATGGGAGGCCAGGCTTGCCAGTACTCGCCTCTGAAATCCCTGGCGCCGCTCGAGCGCTAGCATCAGCGATTCCATTGCAAGCGGGCGCGAGCTCAGGCGTTCATGCGCCTTTTGATAATCGTTCAGCTTGCCGGTACAAAACGCGCTCGCCAGCGCGGCCGCCTGCTTGAACGACAGAGACATGCCCTCGCCCGTAATGGCGTCGACGGATCCTGAAGCATCTCCAACCAGGGCGACGCGATCGCGGCAAACGCGCTCGAGCCGGCGCGAGATCGAGAGGGATCCCATCTCACTGGAAATCGCCATGCCGCTGGTCAGGCGCCGGTTCAGTTCCGGGAAATCAAGGAGTGCGTCCTCGAGTCGCAAGTGCTTATGCCGCGAGATCATCACCAGGCAGATTTCGTCCTCTGCTATAGGTGTCACGTACGCCTGGCCGCGGGGACCCCAATGCAGCTCCATATACTCGGACCAGAGCGCGATCCGATAATGCCTGCGGAACCCATATCTGCGCCGTTCTTTGGCGACGCGGCCCAGGCCCGCTTGCCGGCGGATTTGCGAATTCTGACCGTCGGCTCCAACTACAAAATCCGCTCGACACAGATCGCGGCCAATGAGGACGCCGTCATCCCTCAACCTCACGCCTTTCGCATTCCAGATCATCTGCACTCCCACGTCCTGCGCTTGCTGCACAAGGAGCGCATGCAGAACGGTTCGGCGCACACCGATCCCGACACCGTTGGGAAACTGCGCGCAAACCGAAGACCTTTTATCTGCGAATCGGATTCCGCGAAGGTTGAACCCAATATTTGCCGGCAGTGCTACGCCAAGGTCGCGCAGCGCCGTCACGCTGTCCGGCATCAAGCCTTCGCCACATGGCTTGTTGATCGGCGGTGTAGAGCAATCTATTACGGTGACACTGCCGCCGTGGCGCCGGATCGCAATTGCCGTTGCAAGACCCGCCGGCCCGCCTCCTACTACACACACATCCGTCATGCTCTCTCGTCGGTTGTTGCAGGATCCTGACTAAATGTCCACCACGCGCCGAGCCAGGCCAAGCGCTTCCGTCCAGAATACCGTTGGGGAGTGGACCAGTTCCACTACTCTTTGAACGGCTAGAACGGCTTCGTCGGTCTGCTCCTTTGTCCCAATCAGCGGAGGCGCCAACTTCAGAACCAGATCTGTGCCAGCATGCCGTGACCGCGAAACAGGTGCATGACGAGCACCTGGCCGAACATGGCCGGATGAATCTTGTGAAACGATTCGAAAGCGAGGCGCAGTCCCGGGCTTTGCGGCGGCTGAAATACGATGCCATTGAACAGATCGTGTCCGCGAACACCACTCACCAGTTCGCATCCTTGCAAAACCTCGCCGAGACGCGCCCTCATGTACTGTCCCCACCCCTCCGCGCGCGTCGGATTAGTCATGAGAACGGCCGCGCTCGGCACCAGGCCGCCGCTCATTGCTTTCGCCAGAATAACGATATCAGCGGTTGCGTCGTAGTGCTGCGACGCCAGAAATGTAGCTGTTCCGTAGAACCCCGTCTGCACTTCACCGAATACCAGCAGCGTTCTATATTTCTCGCAGAGTTCACGAGCCTCGGCCAGATATCCTGGCATCGGAAGCCCGATCCGCCCTCGCCCTGGATCGGCTCCACGAAAAATGCGGCGAACTTCTTCGTCTTCAGCTTCTGTTCGAGGGCTGCGAGATCGTTGAACGGAATCTGCTTCGCCCCTGGCAGCATCGGTCCGAAACCACGCCTCCAGAAGTCGTCGCCCATTAATGAAAGCGCTCCGCACGTCAGTCCATGGAAGGCGCGCTCCGCGTAAAGCAGCCCATTCCTTTCTGTATATGTGCGGGAGAACTTTATGGCCGCCTCTGCTCCCTCGCTGCCCGAACTGCAAAGGAATACTTTCTCTAAATTGCCTCCCGCCAGCCGGCAGAGTCTAACGGAAAGTTCACCGGCACGCTTCGGTATGTGGCTCTGTAGCAAGGCCGGACCAAGCTGGTCCAGTTCATCTTTGAGAGTAGCCATGATCGCCGGATGATTATGGCCAGGTTATGAACGCAATATCCCGACAGGAAGCCCAAGATCCTTTTGCCTTCGGTTGTGATGAGTTCGGCTCCGGCGCATCGCTTGTAATGCACGTTCATCTGGAGAACTTTCAAAAGGCGCGCCCAATTGGGGTTGACGCTTTCCATGTACTGCTTTTCAAAGCTGCTTTCATGCGCAGTGCTTGGGTTTGGGAGTTGAGACAGGGCCGGCATGTTAACGCTTACGTCTTGGACCTCTGGTCCGCCCCGCTCGTGACAGAGATCGACAGAACTAGGGGGAGATCTACGCGATTTATGGGCTTAACGAGCACTCGGGCCGCGGTATCGGCTACAGTCTGCACAACAACGCATGTGCTGGCCTTCGAGAAAAAAGGCTTTCAAAAGCCTATCTATGGTGCTCGATACGAACCATCTGGCCATTGCCGCGTATCAACGATGGGGCGGTGTGGTTCAAGCAGACCGACTGAAGGACGATGTAATTGACGGTCAGCCGGTGAAGGGAGTTTCGGTTCTGTTTAACTTAACGTAATGCTGGAGCCGATGAAAGCTTCTGGCCACGTGCGCCGGGGATTAGCCGAGGTTCAGGATTTTTTTGAAGGTGCCGCGTTCTTTCTGGATTTTCTCCTGCAGCAGCATGAGGGCGTAAATCAATTGCTCGGGGCGCGGCGGGCAGCCGGGGACGTACACATCGATTGGAATGACCTGGTTCACCGGCACGAGCGCATAGTTACTGAACACGCCGGTAGAGGTCGCGCACGCTCCCATAGAGATCACCCATTTCGGCTCCGGCATCTGGCGGTAAAGCTGGCGAATGACCGGCGCCATTTTGTTTGAGACGCGGCCGGCGATGATCATAAGGTCCGACTGGCGCGGCGAGCCGCGGAATACTTCGGCGCCGAAACGAGCACCGTCATAGCGGGAAGCCATCATCGACATCATCTCGATCGCGCAGCAGGCGAGGCCGAAAGTCATGGGCCAGATGGAGTTCTTGCGGGCCCAGTTGAGAGCGTTATCCAGGGTGGTGGTAATCACGCTGTCCTGAATCAGCCCGGTTTCGTCCTCGTCCGTCCGCGCGAAGAGCTCAGGCGGCTGGCTTATCTCAAATTTTTCTGAATCGCCCACATTTCGAGTATCCCACGCAACAGGTTACAAGCTCGATACTGCGAAAGAACTGCTGCCCCCTAGAATCAAAGAGGACGATGCTATTTCCCGACATCCGATTCGAACCCGCCGCCAGCTATGAAGACGCGGTAGGGCGCGCCGCCGCCGAGAGCGCGATCGACCATGAATATTGGGACATTTTCAGAAAACGGCACGAAGCCTCGCTCGAGGCCAAGCGAAAGATTCTGCAGGCCCGCGGATGGGATGTTTCGAATCTTGAGGCGATAGAGAAGCAACGCCGGCGGCACTTTGAGGAGACGGTTGCGGCGGTTCTGCCGGCAACGGTCGTGATCGGCGAGACCGAGAGGTGGGTGCCGCTGACGCTGACGGAGCACGAGGGGGCGGTCAGCTATGAGTTTTCCCTGGAGGACGAGAAGACCGTCACGGGCACTCTGGAACTTGGCCGGATGCGGCGCGTGCGCAACGTGCAGAACGGCGACCGGCAGCGGTGGACGTATGCGCTGGAGCTGCCACCGGAGGTACCGCTCGGCTATCACACGCTGCGAGTGATGCTGGGAGGGCGGGAAGCGGGCCAGAGCCATGTGATTGTTTGCCCGGACCGCGCGTATCTGCCGGAGCGGCTGGCGAATGGCGGGCGCACTGCGGGCTTCAACGTTTCGCTTTACGGATTACGATCGAACCGCAACTGGGGCTGCGGCGATTTTACGGATTTGCACGGTTTGATTGATTGGGCACGGCAAGACGTGGGGTTCAGCCTGATCGGACTGAATCCGCTGCATGCGCTATCTAACCGGGTGCCGTACAACACGAGTCCGTACCTGCCGCTCTCGATGTACTACAAAAATTTCATTTACCTTGACATCGAACGCGTGCCGGAGTTTGCGTATTCGCGGGCGGCGAAATGCGCTTTCGGTTCGGCGCGGCAGCAGGAAAAGATCCGGCGGCTGCGCGAGGCGGAATTCGTCCAGTACGAAGATGTGGACCGCTTGAAGCGGCGGTTTTTGAAACTGCTGTATCGCGAATTCCGACGGGGAGCGACCGGACCGGAGCGGGCTAAAGCATTCCGCGAGTACTGCGAGCGCGAAGGAGACCTGCTGGACAAGTTTGCCCTGCACTGCGCGCTGGATGAAGTGCTGCACAAGCAGAACAGGAATCTGTGGACATGGCGTGACTGGCCGGCGGAGTTCCAGTCGCCGGATTCACAGGCGTGCCAGCGCTTTGCGCGGGAGCATGCGCAACTCATCGAGTTCTACAAGTACATTCAGTTTGCGATTGAGGAGCAGCTTGCGGCGGCACAGGCGTACGCAAAAGAACAGGGCATGGAGATAGGGCTGTACCACGATCTGGCGGTGGCGACGGACAGCCACGGCTCGGATTTGTGGGCGAATCGCGAATTCTATATCAACGGCTGCCGGATGGGTGCACCACCGGACGACTTTTCCCCCAAAGGGCAGGACTGGGGCTTTCCGCCACCGAACACCGATGCCCATGGCGACAACGGATACCGGTTGTATCGCGAGAGCATACGCAAGATTGTGAAGGATGGCGGGGCGCTCCGCCTGGATCACGTTATGCGCCTGTTCCGGCTCTTCTGGATACCCGAAGGCATGGAAGCGTGGCAAGGCACGTATGTTCGCGACGCAGCGACGGATTTGATGCGGGTGCTGGCTCTCGAGAGCGTGCGGAGCCGGAATGTGATTATCGGAGAGGATCTCGGGACGGTGACGGATGAGATGCGCGACTCGCTGGCGCAGTTCGGCATCCTGAGCTACCGCGTGTTCTATTTCGAAAAAGACAAGCAAGGCGCGAACTTCAAGCACGGCTGGGAGTATCCGCGACAAGCGCTTGTCTCCTCGACGACGCACGATCTGCCGACGCTGGCGGGGTTCTGGACGAATCGGGACATCGAGGCCCGGAAGGCGGCCGGGCTGATTGATGAAGCCGCTTACCGGACGCAGGTCTCGGATCGCAGCGTCGAGAAGCAGCGGATGCTCGACCTGCTGCATTCGGAGCGTTTGCTTCCGGAGGGGTATACGCGGAATGCCGAGGATGTGAGCGAACTGGATGGCCCGCTGCACAATGCGTCGATCGGTTTCCTGGCTCAAGTGCCTTCCATGATTTTGCTGCTGAACCAGGAAGATTTCACAAAGGAGACCGAGCAGCAAAACCTCCCGGGCAGCACGGCACAGTATCCAAACTGGCAGCGTAAGATGCGGGTGAAGATTGAGGACCTGCGGTCGCCGGAAGTGCAGCCTTATACGAACATGTTCCGGGATCAGTTGGAGCGGACGGGACGGCGGGCGTAGGGGCGCATAAGAGCAAGTGATTGAGCCGCGAATACACGCGAATTTTACAGTTTAATCCTCAGCCGAACGCCGGACAGAAGGTGCTGCCTTTTGCCGGCGGACCTCGTCAGCTTTCTCCAGCGCCGGGGCAACGATTTTCCCCTCGAAGGCTGCCAGGAGGGTGTCGGCATTCTTATACTCCAACAAAGGGAGCGCCCAGTAATACTTGCGCGGAAGGTCGTCGAACATGCCGAATGCTGGCTGCCCCCGTTCCAGGATGGTCACGAACGGCACCATGTAGTCGGGCACAGTGGCCTGAAGCTCCAAGGGCACCGAACAGGGATTCGTGATATCGGCAATTACGAATCGGGAAAGACCGGCAATCACTTTGACGGTTTCGGTGAGATCCCGATCTGTCGGGCGCTCGAAATCAAAAATCATCGGAAGATAGCCGAGCGAACGAAGCTTGTCAGCCATTCGATTCAGCAGCTCTTTGCGCTCCGTGAACCGGCCCAGAATCAACACCGCTTTTTCGCCCATCGTCGTGAGGACATTGCGCAGCTTCTGACGGCTCATGAGAAGGTAAATGAATTGGGCCAATTCAAGATCGTCTACCTGTATCGGCGGCTCGTCTGATATCAGCAAGTTCGACTGCTTGGCGCCTTCCAGGTTCACATCCCAAGCTGAAATGCCATACACAGAGCAGTCCGAAAGATTTGCTCCTCCGAAGTCAGTCTTCACCAAGATGGAGTAGGTCAGTTTCGCTCCAGCCAGGTCGGCTTTGAACAGAGAAGAGTTGATCATTTTCGCCGAATGCAGATTCGCCTGACGAAGGTCAGCTCTTCCGAGGTTCGCGGAATTGAGGTTCGCCCACGAGAGATCTGCATCGAAAAGGATCGCTTTATCGAGATTCGCTCCGCTCAGGTCTGCCTCGAGGAGATGAGCACCCCACAGGACTGACTTGCTAAGGTTCGCAAAACTGATTAGGGCGAAGTTGAGATCCGCATGCTGAAGTACACTCTCGCTGAGGTTCGCGCAGCCCAGTTTTGCAGAGCTGAGATTAGCGTCCTGGAGCCTTGCCCGGCTAAGGTCCACCCCATTGAGGTTCGCATGGCTAAGATTTGCTTCCTCGAGCCTCGCCTCACTGAGGTTCGCACCGCTGAGGTCCGCCCGGCTGAGATCCGCCTTGGCTAAGTTTCTTCCCCGCAGGTCCGCCCTTTTGAGGTTTGGAATCTCGGGATTCTGTGCCCTCCATTCGTTCCAAGCTGCCACCCCGGCCCGAAGTTTATCGAGATGTGACGGGTTCGCTTCACCCCAATCGCCTCTCGACCAGTTCATCTCGCGCGGCTGGCCCCTCTTCAGGTTTGCTTCGCCCAAATCGACTCCGGAGAGGTTCGCTTCACGCAGGTTCGCGCATTCCAGGTTGGCCCCGATGATCTTCGTTTCGCTTAGATTCGCATTTTCGAGGTTTGCCCATCGCAGGTCGGCTTCGCACAAATCAGCTTCCGACAGATCCGAGCAGCTCAGGTTGGCTGCCAACAGCTTGGCCTCAGGCAGTTGCGCGGATCTCAGGTTAGTCCCAAGCAGGTTTGCTTCGGTGAGGTTCGCCCTATCGAGGATCGCCGAGCTCAAGTCCGCATCGCGAAAGTCAGCTTCGCGCAGATCCAGCCAGATCAGGTTCGCCTTAACCAAATCGGGTTTGACGGCCGGATTCTCGCGCCTCCATTCATTCCAGACCTGGACGCCATCGTAGAGCTTCGCAAGGTGCTCCGGATTAGCCATTTTCTCAGCGTAAGCTCTCCGGGGAGGTCGGTGTTGGAATCTCCTGCTGAGCAGGCCGGAATTCGGAACGCCGGGGCGGCGGGCGCTCAAGTGATTGAGCCACGAATACACGCGAATAGACGCAAATTAGAGATCGCGGACGACGCGCTCCGGGGTAACGATCTCATACCATAATCGAGGGAAGTGCCAGTCGGAACTGCAAGCCCGGACATCGAGACCGAAGACACGTCCGGCCATAGCCCGAGCCGGACCGAGGATTCGTTGTCCCAAATGTACTGGTCGCCCCACGCCCACGACCGCGGGGTCTGCCATTGCGGCCATTTCTGGAACACCTTCGATACGGGTGGCGTCTGCCCGGCCTGCCTGTATCAGTGGACGATGACGGCCTGCCTCTCCTGCCGCCAGTGGTCTCCGCATTCCGATTGGTATGTGACAGATTAGCCGGAACTGTCATTTCCTGAGGAAATTTGAGATTGTTAACTGATGAATCGCAGAGATCTTCTGCTCTCGATGGGCGCTGCCGCTATGACGCCGGAGCTGACGGCTTCTGCCAGGGCCGCGGATCAGAAACAAGTCCTGCCGCTCGAACAGTTTCAACCGCGCAGCATGCTGCATACGCAAGAGACGAGGGTGCCGCGCTCGGCTTTCCCGGTGATCGACATGCATACGCACATCACGCATGCTGGCGGGTTGGAGGGCCCGGGGGAGATTCGCTTTGCAGCCTCAGCCGAGGAGTGTCTCACTGTGATGGATCGCAAGAACATTCGCACCATGGTCAATCTGACGAGCGGCTATGGGGCAAATCTTCAGCAGGCGATCGACAAACTGCAAACAGCGTATCCGGAGCGTTTTATCGTATTCACTGAGCCGGCATGGAGCAGGGCCGCCGATGCAGATTACTCGAAGGTGCAGGCGGATTTGATTGCCGATGCTCACCAGCGCGGCGCGAAGGGGCTCAAAATTCTGAAGATTCTGGGGCTCTATCTTCGTGAGAACGTGACGACAGGCACGCTCGTGCGCATCGACGACCCGCGTTTCGATGCGATGTGGGAGGCCGCCGGGTCGTTTAATATGCCGGTTGCGATTCATTCGTCGGATCCGGAGGCGTTCTTTCTGCCGGTGGACCGTTTTAACGAGCGCTGGGAGGAGTTGAACGCGCATCCGGACTGGTCGTTCTATGGCCGGGATTTCCCGACGAATCGCGAGCTTCAGGAAGCTCGCCGGAACGTGATGCGGCGTCATCCACGAACGCAGTTCGTCTGCCTGCACGTCGCGGATTCGGAAGATCTGCAATATGTTTCGGAGTGTCTGGACACCCACCCGAACATGCACGTCGAGATGGCAGCCAGAATTGGAGAGCTTGGACGCCAGCCCCGAGCCGCCTATCAGTTCATTGAACGATATCAGGACCGGGTCATGTTCGGAACTGACGCGGTTCCCGGAGGGAAAGACACGCCGCAACAGGTATTCAACGATCGGCTCTATGAGATCTATTACCGGTTTCTGGAGACGAACGATGAGTACTTCGACTACGCGCCGGCACCCATCCCGCCGCAAGGGAGATGGAGAATTTATGGCCTCGGCCTGCCCGAGCCGATACTTCGGAAGATCTATTTGGAGAATGCCGCGCGCTTACTGAATCTTTCGGCCTGAGGCTCGGCCTGAAAGTCCTTGGAACTTTTCCGATCGAAATAGCGTTAGCTAATAGCGCTTGGCTCGGGGATCACTTTCCAGCATTTCCCTGGGCGAAGATGTGAAATCATTTGCCGGGAGGTCTACGTGAATAAGGGACTCTGTTTTATGTTTGTTGCATTGACGGCTGCTCCAATTGCCGTGCTTGCACAGCAGCCGGCGGCGGCGCCAGCTAATCCGATCACTGCCAGCGAAAAAGGTTTTTACGCATTGGTCAGCGGTGAAGTAATTGCTGCCGCCGAGAAGATGCCGGAAGAAAACTATTCTTTCAAGCCAACGCCGGAGGTTCGAAGTTTTGGTCAACTGGTCGGTCACGTCGCGGATGCTCAGTATGGTTTTTGTTCGATGGCTAGCGGCGAACCGAATCCCATGAAAAATATCGAAAAAATTAAGACCTCGAAGGCCGACCTGGTGGCGGCGCTGCAGGACGCCGTTGGCTACTGCAACAAGGTGTTTGCCGGCATGACTGATGCGCAGGGGAGTCAGACAGTGAAATTGATGAGCTACGACGTGGCGAGGCTTACTGTTCTTTCCGTCAATACAGCGCATACTGACGAACACTACGGAAACATGGTCACCTATATGCGATTGAAAGGGATTGTGCCTCCCAGCAGCGAAAAACGCGGCAGCCAGGGGCAGAAGTGAGATCGCCGCGAGACGTGTCGGAAGCTATGACGCAGTTTGGCCTGCAGGCCTTTTTCTAGTACGCCGCCAGCAAATCAGCCAGGCGTCCACGAGAAGAATCCCACCAGCGAAATACGGCAGATGCGAGGCGGCCCACAGGACGCTCTGGATGCGTGCCCGGAGCAGAATAATCGCCCGGATCGAATCTGCCCGAATCGTGACAGATTGAGCAAGATCGAGGCTCTTCAGACGGGCCAGGTATCCCCGCCCAACGCATCCTTCCAGGCTGTACACACCAACGACGGGGGCGAAGCGGCTCGCCACGATCAGGTCGCGGGAGAGCTCTTCCCAACTCAGCGGAGCAAACCTGGCTGGGACATCGGCTGCTGTTCACGTGGCTCCTCGGCCACTTATTCTTCCTTTCTTTTGTGATGCTTGCGGCCGTTCGATTCGATTTCTCTTGCGTATTATTGCAATTCGCGATATATAAATTGCAGATCGTTATATGACAGTGGCCGAAAAAATCCGGTACCTGCGGCTGGTGGAGGGGCACCTGCGCGGGCTGGAGCGCGAGATGACGCAGAAAGAAGTGGTTGCGGCGGTCAAGAAGGAACTGAAGAAGTCGATCAGCCAGCCGTACCTGTCACAGCTCGAGAACGGGTCGCGGAGGCACCTGACGAACACGACGCGGCTGCTGCTGGCGAGGTTTTTCCGTGTGCATCCGGGCTACCTGGTGGATGATCCTGAGGGATTCCAGACCGAGCTGATGACCGATCTGCGGGACGAGGAAGACAAGCTCGATCTCTGGCTGATTCAGGGCGCGGAGCGGTTCCGGCGGGACCCTTCGCTTTGCGAAGCGCTGGTGCGCGTAGCGCGACACGAGGATTCCCGAAAATGCATGCTGCTGCTTTCGGCCGTGCTGGACACGCCGGATCTGGTGGACAGGTTGTGGGAAGTTTTGAAGCCGAAGGAAGGAGTTGGCAATGAACCGGCCTGACATTTTCCTTTTGTGTTTCGGCGTGGGCACGCTGTGGGCGCTGGTGACGCTGCTGCTGGGCGGCTTGCACCTGGGACACCACGGCGCGGGGCACGCGCATGCGGGGCATACGCATGTGCACGCGGGCCATACGCATATGCACGCCGGGCATCAGAGCTCGTTCGGGTGGATCGGGAGCATGCTGAACCCGAGCTCCGTGGCGGTATTTCTGGCATGGTTCGGCGGCGTGGGTTATCTGCTGACACGGCATGCGGGCCTGGCGTTCTGGGTGGATATGGCGTTGGCGCTGGTGGTCGGGTGCATGGGCGCTTGGTTTCTGGCTGCGTTCCTGCGGTTCCTGCAATCGCGCGAACAGCCGCTGGATGCGGCGGATTACGACATGGTGGGCGTACTGGGGCAGGTCTCGGCAATAATTCGCGCCGACGGCGTGGGTGAAGTTATTTTCGTGCGGGATGGCGCGCGCAACCCGCTGGCGGCGCGCAGCGCGGACGGCACGGAGATCAGGCGCGGAGAAGAAGTGATTGTCACGCGCTATGAGAAGGGCATTGCGTACGTACGCACCTGGGAGGCAATGACCCAGCCGGGCGCGGAGGGTTGTCGCCCGGAAATATTGCAAAAGGAGACAAAACATGTCGAGTGAAGTTGTCATCGTGGCGGTCATTGCGGTGCTGGTGCTCCTGGTGCTCATGAGCACGATGGCCACGATGTTCCGGAAAGCAGGGCCGCACGAAGCGCTGATTGTTTACGGATTGCGCGGCACGCGAATCGTAAAAGGCAGGGGAACGGTGATCTTCCCCATGATCGAGAGTTTTCGCCAGCTCTCGCTGCAATTGATGTCTTTCGATGTTGCGCCGCAGCAGGACCTTTACACCAAGCAGGGTGTGGCGGTGACGGTGGAAGCGGTGGCGCAGATCAAGGTGAAGAGCGATCCGGAGTCGATTCAGACCGCGGCAGAACAGTTTCTGACGAAGACTGACCAGGCGCGCGAAGGACTGATCCGGCTGGTAATGGAAGGGCATCTGCGCGGGATCATCGGGCAGCTTTCCGTCGAGCAAATCGTGAAAGAGCCCGAGATGGTGGGCGACCGGATGCGCGCGACTTGCGCGGACGATATGAGCAAGATGGGACTCGAGGTGGTGTCGTTCACCATCAAGGAAGTCCGCGACAAGAACGAGTACATCACGAACATGGGCCGGCCCGATGTGGCACGGATCAAGCGCGATGCCGATGTGGCGGCGGCGGAAGCGGAGCGCGATACGGCCATCCGGCGCGCCGATGCCATGCGGGCAGCAGCGGTGGCCAAGGCGCAGGCGGACCAGGAGCGAGTGCAGGCGGAAGCCCTGTCGCTGGCTGCCCAGGCGGAAGCGCAGCGCGACCTCGAGATCAAGCGCGCGCAATACGTAGAGACCATCAAGCGCCAGCAGGCGCAGGCAGACAAAGCCTACGACATTCAGGCCAACATCATGCAGCAGCAGGTGACTGCTGAGGCGGTCAAGATTCGGCAAATCGAAAAAGAGCAGGAAGTGAAGGTGCAGGAGGCCGAAATCGTCCGGCATGAGAAAGAGCTGATCGCAACAGTGCTTAAGAATGCCGAGATTGAACGCCAGCGGATCGAGATGCTGGCCGAGGCTGCGCGCCGCAAGATGACGATTGAAGCCGAGGGTGCGGCGGCCGCAACCCGGATGCAGGGTGAAGCCGACGCCGACATCATTCTCAAGAAGGGCGAATCCGAAGCCAAGGCGATGAATGTGAAGGCGGAGGCCTACCAGGAATGGAACCAGGCGGCGGTAGTCGACAAGCTGATCACCAGTTTGCCGGAGGTGATGAAAGCGCTGGCAGCGCCGCTGGCGAACGTCGACAAGATCACGATTGTTTCGACGGGTGACGGGCACGCGACCGGCATGAATAAGATCACGGCCGATATGACGCAGATGGCCGCGCAAATTCCGGCGCTCTTCGAGACGCTTTCGGGCATGCAGATGTCCGAGTTACTGGGGAAGGTTCGTGAAATTACTGACCGTTCGAACGGCCAAAGCACGCCGGGCGGCCAGAACACTCAATCGTAAAGGAGAAGTTATGCCGCTACTCGATAGAGTCACCACGCTGATCAAGGCGAATCTGAATGATCTAGTCGATAAGGCCGAGAATCCGGAGAAGCTGCTGAAGCAGCTTCTCCTCGATATGCAGAACCAGTACATGCAGGTGAAAACACAGGTGGCGATCGCGGTTGCCGACCACCACTTGCTGGAGAAGAAGCAGCAGGAAAACCTGGATACCCAGAAGGATTGGGTGCGCAAGGCCGAACTTGCGGTGCAGAAGAACGAAGAGGGCCTGGCGCGAATGGCGCTGGAGCGGTCCTTAACGTACGAGAACGCGGCCAGGAATTTCGCGCAGCAGATTGAAGATCAATCGCACCAGGTGCAGATTTTGCGGGACGCGCTGCACCGCCTGGAGCAGAAGATGGCGGAAACCAAAGCGAAGACGGAGCTGCTGATTGCGCAGCACCGGCGGGCGCGGGTGGCGATCAAGACAGGCAGCACGAACCTGCAGGAGTTCGAAAACGACGCCGCCTTCGACCGTTTGCAAATGAAGGTGGTTGAGACCGAAGCCCTGGGTCACGGGCACATGGCCGTTGCGCAGTCCAACGCGGAGAAACGGCTGGAGGCGCTGGAGAAATCAGACCAGGTGGAACGGCTGCTGGCAGACTTGAAAGCAAAGGCAAGCGGTGGTGCGAGGTAGCTCGCGATAACATGCGAGTCATGAAGGCGCTGCTGCTCTCCGAATATGGACGGCTCGATACGGTGGATGTTCCGATGCCCCGGCCCGGACCGGATGACGTTCTGGTACGGGTCGAGGCATGCGGCATTTGCGGAAGCGATGTGCATGGATACGACGGCTCATCGGGCCGGCGCATACCGCCGCTAATCATGGGGCACGAGGCTGCCGGCACCATTGCGGCGGTAGGAACGAACGTTTCGCGTTTTAAGCAGGGCGAACCCGTTACCTTCGATTCGACCGTTTACTGTGGCCGCTGTGAGTACTGCCGCAAAGGGGAAGTGAATCTCTGCGAGAACCGGCAGGTGCTGGGGGTGTCAATTCCCGATTACCGGCGCGAAGGCGCGTTTGCCGAATATGTAGTGGTTCCAGAGCGCATTGTCTATCGCCTCCCAGAGACCGTCCCGTTTCGCGAGGCAGCGATGGTGGAACCGCTTGCGGTGGCGGTGCACGCAGTGGATATTTCGAACCTTCCCGAGCAGGCAACCGCGCTGGTGGTGGGGGCGGGTATGATCGGGCTGTTGGTGCTGCAGGCTTTGCGAGCTGCCGGTTGCGCGAGGGTGATCGTCACCGACATCGACGAGACGCGTCTGCAGCTTGCCAAAGAATTGGGCGCGGCGGAGGTAATCAACGGTAAGACGGCCGATACCGTTGCCGAAGTGAAAAAGCTTACCGCCGGCGAGGGTGTGGATGTGGCGCTCGAGGCGGTGGGCAGCACCCCGACAGTGAAGGTAGCGATTGAATCGGTTCGCAAGGGCGGAACGGTGACGCTAATTGGGAATGTTGTTCCAACGGTGGAGATTCCGCTGCAGGTGGTGGTGAGCCGGCAAATCAGGCTCCAGGGATCGGCGGCATCGGCAGGCGAGTATCCACGCTGCATCGATATGCTGGCGCGCGGCGCAGTCAATCTGAAGCCGTTGATCAGCGTGGTGGCGCCGCTTGAAGAAGGGGCGCAGTGGTTTGAGCGGTTGCATGAGCGACAGCCCAAACTCATGAAGGTGATTCTTTCCCCAACTGAAGGCAAATGATCAACGAACTTTTCGACTTGACGGCAAGAGTCGCAATCGTTACAGGGACGAGCCGCGGCCTGGGACAGTACTTTGCACGTGCGCTGGCGAAATCAGGCGCCGATCTGGTGCTCACTAGCAGAACTCTTGACAGTCTTCGCGAGTTCGAAGAGGAGATCAAGAAGGTGGGGCGGCGGGCGGTTTCGCTGGAACTCGATGTTCGCGACCCGGGAAGCATTGAGGCGATGGCTGCGGCCGCGGAAGAGGCTTACGGCAAGATCGACATTCTGGTGAACAATGCCGGGATGAATATCCGCAAGCCAGCAATTGACGTGACGTGGGATGACTGGAACGCGATTCTCGATACAAATCTGCGCGGCAGCTTCTTTGTGGCCCAGGCGGTGGCGAAGCGGATGATTCCGCGCGGATATGGGCGGATCATCAACATCGGTTCGGTGACGAGCGTGGCGGGGTATGCGGGGCTGGCGCCGTATGGAGCGAGCCGCGGCGGCATCCGGCAATTGACGATGAGCCTGGCGGACGACTGGGGCAGATACGGTATTACCGTGAATTGCCTGGCGCCCGGCTGGTTCAAGACCGCTCAGAACAGAGTCATGTACGAAGACAAGGAATGGGTGGACTACCTGAGCGACCGCATTCCGATGAAGCGCCCGGGGGCGCCGGATGATCTGGATTCGACAGTGGTGTTTCTGGCTGCTGAATCGAGCCGCTACATCACGGGGCAAACGCTGCTGGTAGACGGCGGCATTTCAACCGGCGCCTTGCGGGCGCTGCCCAAGAAACAGACCAAATAGGATTACGCGGCGGCCGGCTCGGGCACGGGCTCGATTTTGCCGAGTAGGAAGAGGTAGCCTGCTATGCCGATGAGCAGGACCACGGAGGCGGCGGCGAAGGCGCGGGAAAAGGAATTCGTCGGGCCGGCGAAGTAGCCGGTCATAATCGGTGCAACGATGGCCGAGATCTGGTTTCCGAAGTTCACGATGCCGCCGACTTTTCCCACGCTGTTGCGCGGGGCGATCAATGACGGGATAGACCATCCGACGGGCGCGGCCGCGGAAAGACCGCCGAGCGAAATACTGATCCAGAACGCCGCGACTATGGGGTTGCGGGTGAACATCGCTCCCGCGACCGCAAGGCCGAGCACGGTACCGCCCACTAGAACGCTTTGTCGGACCAGCGTCTCGCGGTAACCACGGCGCACGAGCGCATCCACCATCCAGCCGCCGACCAAGAGGTCCGTCAACGTTCCGAAGAGCCAGGGCACGCTGGTGAAGAGAATGGAGTGCTGCAAGTTCATGTGCAGCGCGGAGAAGTAACTGGGAAGCCAGGTCAGAAAGAGATAGAAGCAATAGTTATAAGCGCCGAAACCGAGGGTGAGACCGATCACCTTTTTGTTTGTCAATAGATATACCAGCGGAGCGCCGGGCGCTTTCGCGGCACGTGCACTCACGTTTGCGCCGCCTTCTTCGATGTAATGCCGTTCCGCACGAGAGAGCTGCACGTCATCTTTCGGGTCGCGGTAGATGAAGTAGAAGGCCGCGAAGTAAAGGAAACTGATGACGCCGGTGAGGGCAAAACTCAGTCGCCACCCAAAGTAGATGAGAACGGTTCCGATCAAAGGCACGCCGATGCCAGAAGCGAACTTGGCGGCAGCGTCAAAAACAGAGGTGGCGAAACTGCGTTCCTTGCGAGGGAACCACATGCCGATGGCTTTGGCATTGGCGGGAAAAGTGGGCGCCTCGCCGATGCCGAGCAGAAGCCGCGCCCCGAAGAAGCTGCGCACCCCGGTTGCGGCAGCGGCTGCGAAGGAGGCGACGCTCCATAGAAAGGCGGCAATGCGGCCGATGGCGTGGACGCCAAAACGGTCAAGCAGCACACCCATAGGGAGCTGCAACGCTGCGTAGGACCAACTGTAGGCGCTCAAAAGGTAGCCGAAAACGACGTTGGAAATTCCGAACTCGGCGTGAAGCGCCTCATGCGCGACAGAAACGTTGACGCGATCGAAATAGTTTACGAGCACGCCTATTCCAAGAAGGACAGCGATCCTCCAGCGGCGGCGCGGGATCATGAATTCATCACTGACGGAATTGGATTGACGGGCACTTAGGCCGAGTTTATCGCGCTAACCCTACACATACGTCTACGCGGGCATTCGGATAGTGGACCTCGTAGTCCGTCTTGTAGGCGCGCTCGAGTTCTCCCGGCTTTTCGAGAGACCAAATATGCTTCCAAAGGTTCACGGTCATTTGCGCGGGAGGGCCTCCCTCTTCAGTGAACATCGCGTAGGTGCCGGACTCCACTTTCTTTGCGATCATGCCCGCCGGGATGGAATTCGCTGATGAGACCCTGGCTCCGAGCAGATAGCCGTATTCGCCGTCTTTGCCGTTCTCGTAATCGTAGTAGACGGCGATGACATGATCGTCTGTGCGATGCGGGATACGGCTCAAGAAGCCTTCCGTTTGCAGGCGAGTCCACATGGCGCCAATTGCGCCACTGCCGGTCGCTTCGCGTGCGTTTGATGTGCGGGCTGCGATGCCGACCACAGTGAAGGGCTCGACGTGAACTTTCGACTCTTTTATTGCCTTGGCCAGCATAAGGGCGGCTCCCAACAAGGATATACAAGCAAGTGCGACGGACCGTTTCATAAGCGCGTTCCTCTAGGTTCGGTCCGGAGGGGGAAGTTTCGCGGTTGCCGGAACTTGAACCGTCAATTCGAGCTGGCGTGACCGCGCCTTGCCGCTGGCTGCTTGCAGTTGCAATCTGAGAGCGGACGGAAGCTTCGAAACAAAAGCCGTAAAAAGCCGGTAGCGCCACCCCGGAACGACGAACAATTTGCGGCGGCCCAAGCCGGCAAGCGACGCATCTACGACTTCTTCGGCAGGCATCCAGAGGGCTGGGCTGCCGAGGGTTTCGCGCTGCACTCCCAAAGTTTCGTGAAATTCAGAATAAGTGTAGCCGGGACATAAAGCCTGCACAACTACGTTAGAATGCGCGCTCTTCAATTCGAGATAAATCCCTTCAGTGAAAGTAGTCATCCAGGTTTTGGTAGAGGCATAACTCACGGTGCCGGGCACCCGAACAAAAGCGGAAACCGACGCCACATTGATGATGGCGCCGTAATCGCGCGGCACCATGTTGCGCAGAGCGGCGTGCGTGAGTTGAAGCGTCGCCATGATGTGCAGCCTGTGCATCTGCTGCTGGGCTTCGAGGGGCACGTCCCAGAAGCGGCCGCGGGTGCCGAAACCCGCGTTGTTGACGAGCAGCACGAGGCGCGGATCTGCGCCGATATGCTCGGCAACCCTGGCTATGTCGGCTTCGAGGGTGAGATCGGCTTCGAGAATTTCGGTGTTGGTCCCGTGAGCATCCGAGAACTCTGATGCGAGGCCTTGCAGGCGATCTCTGCGCCTGGCGATCAGGATCAGATCATGCGTAGCTGCGAGCTTTCGGGCGAATGCGGCGCCGATGCCGCTGGATGCGCCGGTGATGGCGACGATATTTCTGGCCAAGGTCGGTTCCCTTCAAGCGAAGCAGTGATGAGCGATTACCAGTGTTGCACTAGAGATCTACCGTGAGGTGTTCGCCGGGCTGCAACTTCCGGTCATTCTTCAGCGTGATGATGCCGGCCTGGCCCTGAATATCCAGCGTGTGGGCGAGCGCTGTGGCGTTCACCTTGACCTTGGACTGGCGCTGCTGCCGGAAGGGCAGCTCAATTTCACGAACCAAGAGCGAACCCTCCGTGGGGCTGATGGCAAACGTGTGGCCGGCGGCCGAATCGGTGAGCGAGAACATTCCCCAGCCGGTTCCGTTCGACCAGAAGCACCTGAAATCGGCGACCCGCAAGCGAGGAATGGCAATCACACGGCGTTGTGATCCCTGATAGCGGAAGCCGCTCAGCGCGAGCAGGCCAGACCACGATGCCATCGCGCGTGCATAATGATGGCCGCATTCGGCTTCGTCCCAAGGATTGCGTCGCTGGCCGTCGTAGCGGCTGCGGATATCAGCGATGCATTCGAGGCCGCGATCAGTCATGCCCCGGTACAGCATTAATGCGGCGGTGGAGTACTCGAAACCGGTCATCACTTCGGCGTAGTAGGGAAAAGGGATTTTCGGTCTTTCTGCGTTGGCGTAATCGCAGATGATCATGGCGGCTTCGTCGTTCAGCGCAAAGGTGCGTTGAACGCACTCATGATCGAACAGATTCGGTTTGTGGTTGTAACGATAAATGGAATCGAGGGTGGTTTTGACGTGTCCCGGGTCAATCAACTGCCCGAGACCAGCTACGTCGGCGAGATACTGTCCTAAAAGCTGGTCGACGAGACAGCCTTCGCCGACCTGATACTGCGGGTGTTCCGGGTCATCTGCGCCCATGCCGCTGCGGAGACCTTTGGCGATTGTGCTTGCGGGGTGAGCAGCAATCTTCTGGACGTAATACGACCCGTTGAAGAGGTTCGCATCGAGCCACGTTTTGCCGTTTTCGAACAGGCGCCTGTAGATTGTGGCTGCCGAACGATCGCCAACGGCCATGGCCATTTCTTCAGCCGCGCGGAGTGCGCCGAGGTAGTAGATACCGCAAAGCGGGTTGGGGCCGTAGAACTCCACATCATAGGTGTTGTGCTGCACGCCTTCCAGCACGCCGTCGCGATTCTCATCCCATCCGCCGGGAATCCAGGCGAACTCGATGGCGCGTTTCACCTTCGGCCAGAATTCTTGTAGAAAATTGTTATCTGCCGATAGCTGCCAATCAAGGTAGACCTTCATGATCTGGCCCATCTGGCCGTCGGCGGCCACGTAGCCGAAGCGCTCGATGCCGTCCGGCAGCAACTGGCGGAAATACATGGCGCCACGGTCGTCCATCGAGTAACCGAAGGCAGCGCGCCTGAGCGAGTAAGACAGGGAAGGGAAAAGATGCGCGGTGGCGGTTTCGTAGTTCCAGACATGGGTGCAGTTGCCGAAGCAGCAGCCCAGGTGGTCATTGGAGCCCTCAAAGGCGTGGAACTCGCCGTCTGCCGTCCGGAAGCAGGTGGTTGTTGCTAGTGTGGACAGATTCGACATGGCGGACTCTTTCACCACGGCAGGAAGCGTGGTGTCGCGAATCGCCGCTGTGAACAAGCGCGTGCGTTTTTCGAGTTGGTCCAGTTGAGACGAAGCGTATTCGGCAACCGACCACGCGTCGTTGAATCGGGTTGTATACCAGTTCCCGATGTTGGCCTGTTCGTGACCTTTGGGCGCCTGCCAGCCGCAGCGCTCTGGGGTCCTGTTAGGGAAATGCCAGGCGAGCAGAAAAGCGTACTCGACGCTTTCGCCCGGTGCGAGGTGTTGCTTCAGGCACACTGCGCCGACAGCGCCTGCGTTTGGCGGCTCAGGGCCGAGTTCGCCGTCGCTCGAGAAATCGTCCCAAAACAGCAGAGGGCTATTCCACCAGCGGCCCGCCGGCCAGCCGCGGAGGCTTGAAAACCGCCCGTTTCGAGAGTTGAGAACAGCAAGGGCGAAGCTGCCGTTATCAGGGTCGTCGTCGGTAAGCGCGGGATTGTGCATGAAGAGTCCCTGCAGGCTGTCTTTGCTGCGAAGTTCGTTGGCGCGCTTTTCGTTCTTCGCGGCGGCGTCGTGGGATGGAGGCGCTTTCACCGGGTTTTCCATCGAAAAGGCAATCGACACCGTCGCAGAGTCAGTTGCCGGATTCGAAACACGATAGCGGAGAATGGCGAGCGGCAGACCGGATGCGTCCGCGTCCAGTGGAATAAACGGCGTCCCGGCTTCCAGGCTGACTTTCGCGGGTAACCGATCGTCATGAAAATCGATGCGTGCCAACGGAAATTCGCCGGTAAACGTCGCGGCCTGCAAACGCGAAAGCCCTGGCGCGTTCTGCGACCCTAAGCCCTCCTGCCCCTCGTAGGGCGACTGAATCCGCGCCTCGAGAATGTGCGCCATTGGCTGCTTGCCCTGCGGCTCTACCCAAATACTGGCGAAGGCGTACTGAGGAGCATTGCCCTTGTCGGGTCGATTGAAGATTTCGAAATCACGGAGCTGCCCCCGGCCGCCAAGTCCAATGCTTCCCGCGCCAATTCCGCCGAGCGGGAAAGAGATCATTTTTAACGCGGATTCGGTGAAGGTTCGCGGATAGCCGATGCTCGTGCTTGCGGGAGCCGGTGATTCCTGGCCTGGCGGCACTTCTGCCGAGCTCAGCGCGGCTACACCAGATATGCTAAGAGACCGCAGGAAGTCGCGTCGAAGGGGACCTTTTTCCGAAGTCATCTATTAAACGCTAATCTACCTTTTGTTAAAAGATGGGACTTATGGATAGACGCCAGGCAGTTAGTACTTTAGCGGCGGCGCCCTTCGCGGCGGTAAAGCGTGAAGCGGTGAAAGACGCAGGCGGAGCCGGTTGGAAGCAGGTTCTGGCTGAGCGCTTGCCGCTCTATGGTCACCGAAACTGGATTGTTGTCGCCGACTCCGCCTACCCGGCGCAATCAAGAAGCGGAATTGAGACCGTAGTGTCCGATGCAGATCATCTTGAAGTGCTGCACAACGTTCTTGCCGCGCTCTCAGCATCGCGGCACGTGCGTCCGATTGTTTATCAGGACAAGGAATTGAAGTTCGTACCCGAACACGAGGCGCCCGGAGTAGACGATTATCGCCGCCAGCTTGGGGCGCTGTTCAAGAACGACAGCGTCCACGTGCTGCCGCATGAGGAGATCATTGCGAAGCTGGATCAGGCAGGGCAAACCTTTGAGATCTTCATTATCAAGACCAACCTGACGATTCCATACACGTCTGTCTTTTTACAGCTTGACTGCGCCTACTGGAGCGCGGATGCGGAGCAGAGATTGAGAGCCACCATGGGCAATAGTTGACATGGCTGAACAAAATATTCCGACGTTGATGATCGTTGGCGGCTTTCTCGGGGCAGGGAAAACGACTTTAATCCTGAAGGCGGCCGACCTGCTGCGGCAGCGCGGGAAACGAGTCGCGGTGATCATGAACGATCAAGACGCCGGCTTGGTGGACACCCGGTTGGCGCTGGCGCGGAATGTGCCTGTCAGAGAAATAGCGGATGGTTGTTTTTGCTGCCGATTCTCAGCCTTCATGGCGGCTGCCAATGAATTGGCGGGTTACCGTCCGGATGTGATTTTGGCGGAACCGGTGGGGAGCTGCGTCGATCTGTCCGCGACCGTTATGCGGCCCTTGCGATCGATGTACGGGGATAAATTCCGGCTTGCGCCGCTGACGGTGCTGCTGGACCCGGCGACGGCAAATCGGTTCGACAGCGACGACGTGGACCCCGACGTCCGCTATTTATTGATTCACCAGCTTGCCGAGGCGGATCTGGTCTGCACGACCAAGCAGGATCTCTATCCGGAACCGGTCGCGCTCCCCGTTCCAACCGACTTCCATTTGAGCGGCCTGACGGGAGCGGGCATACAGCCGTGGCTGGATGAGATGCTGCAGACGACTCGTGTCGTGGGGGCGCGCCTGCTGGATGTGGATTACGAGCGGTATGCGCAGGCGGAAGCCGCCCTCGGCTGGTTGAATCTGCACGCCCGGATTCGCCTGGGGGCGGAGCGAAGTCCAGCTCTCCTCTGCGGGCCGCTGCTGGAAAATCTTGAACAAGCGCTGACGTCTGCTGAAATCCGCATTGCACATCTTAAGATCTTTGACCGAACCGCTACCGGATGGCTCAAGGCGAGCATCGTTCAAAACGGAGCGGAGCCAACGCCCGAAGGAGACCTGTTGGCAGAACCTTCCGATGAGCACGAACTCGCAATCAATCTGCGCGCGATCGCAGATCCAGGCGTTTTGCAGCAGATTGTTTCGGAGGCTCTGGCGGGCATCGATGCGTCGGTTGAGATCCAGCACATGAGGGCATTCCGCCCTGCCGCACCGAAGCCTGAATATCGGGAGGTCTAAGACAACATGACTTTGTCCCGACGCGCGGCGATTCAATCCCTTGCGGGAGCCGCGTCAGCAATGCATGCAAAAGGCGAAGCAGTGGACTATGACACCGTCCTGCTTGACCGCGAGTACCAGATCATCGACAATTTCGGCGCATCCGATTGCTGGAGCATGCAGAAGGTCGGAGGCTGGTCGCCTGAGAACCGGAACCGCGTTGCCGATCTGCTGTTTTCCGAGAAGGACGGCATCGGGCTCTCCTGCTGGCGCTTCAACATCGGCGGGGGCATCAACCCGAAGATTACAAATTCCTGGCGGACGGCGGAAACATTTGAAGCGAGTCCCGGCGAGTACGACTGGACTCGACAGCGGAATGAGCGGTGGTTTCTGGCTGCCGCCAAACAGCGCAGCGTGCCACAATTTCTCGCGTTCGTGAACAGCCCGCCCGGCCGCATGACGCGTAACGGGCTTACGTTTTGCGAGCGTGACGGAAGCACGACCAACTTGAAGCCGGGATTCGAAGGGCAATATGCGCGCTATCTTGCCGACATTCTGGATCACTTCCATAGCAACCCGGACGAGGCCGAACGAATCACGTTCGATTATGTGAGCCCGGTGAATGAGCCGCAATGGGACTGGGCCGGACATTCGCAGGAAGGCAACCGCGCTTCGAATGTGGATATCAAACGGATCATTCGAGCGGTCGCAACGGAACTCGAACGACGGAGGCTTCCGACTGAAATTGCAGCGCTCGAGAGCGGGTCGCTGCCGGATATGTGGCATCTGGACGAGAAGGCGACCGCAAGATGGGGGAGCGATTACGGCAACTATATTGATGCGTTTATCGGGGACCCATCTGTCAACGGCCTGCTCTCCGGCCGCCTCGGCTACCACGCTTACGGCTCCGACTTGATCAGCGGACCGTTGGCGAACAATCGGAAGCAACTCGGCGAGAAGATGAAGCAGTATCCGAGCTGGAAGCTGTGGCAGACGGAATATTGCGTGATGGTCGGCAGCGATGGAGAAGGCGGTAACCATCGGGATCTGACGATGAAGACCGCGCTGGAAGTGGCGCGGATCATCCATCTCGATCTGACCGTGGCGGGAGCTTCTGCCTGGCAATGGTGGACGGCCGTTTCTCCGGTCGATTACAAAGACGGGCTTATTTATACAGACTGGCAGAAACCGGGCGACGCGGAAACGATCTATCCGGCGCGGATTTTATGGGCGTTTGGAAATTATAGCCGTTTCGTCCGGCCCGGCATGCAGCGTGTCGAAGTGCAGGGCGCGAATCACGACATCCGCGGATTGATGGCGTCGGCGTTCAAAGGGGATTCGGGCGGCCGCGCGGCGGTGGTGTACGTTAATGCGGGCGAGCAGGTGCGCCGGGTGCAGGTGGCGTTTAAGACCGCTGCAGGCGCCCGAAGCTTACGATCGCTCACGCCTTATGTCACGTCAGATCGGGCGGGCGACGAGTTGAAGCGTTATCCGCCTGCTGGGGGCGAGGGAGTGGTGGAAATACCCGCGCGATCAGTGGTTACGTTGCTGGCGGAGATCAACGGCAACTCCTGATTCAGTTCACCTCTGAAATATCCAGGTGGTCGCCCGGTTCGGTTTTCGTGGAGAGCGCGGTGCCGGCGGGGAGTTCGAGAACGGAGTGTGCCCGAAGACACGCGGCGAGCCGCCAGGAAGGTACGCGATGCCGGATCTTAACTACTTGGCGATTGCGGCTGAGAAAGAGGACATCGATCGGAAATTGCATACCGATGGTGTGGACCGCTTCGCAGGGAGCAATCCAGAGTCCTTCGCCAGATGGGAATGAGGTTCGACCCAGCAGCCCTTTAAGGCGCGTAGCGCTGGTTCCGGCGAGGCTTGCTGCCTCGGCGAGAATCGTGCCTCGAGTGAGGTTTCGCACGACAAGCTTCGACATTCTTTGACGCCAGTTTGACATGTTCTCCCCGGTGTTCCAAGCAAAGATGCCCGGATACAGTGAGGACAGATGAATCGCGACTTAGAAGACTTCGACGCCGAGTGGCTAGAGACGAATGGGTTGGGAGGGTTCGCGTCTTCGACTATTTGCGGCAGAAATAGCAGGCGGTATCACGGTCTGCTGGTGGCGGCATTGGACGGCCCGGTGCGGCGATTTGTTTTGCTCTCGAAATTCGAAGAGACGCTGACGGTTGGCGGCGAGCGGTTTGAACTCTCGACGAATCAATATCCGGGTGTGATTCATCCGGCGGGTTACCGGTATCTGGTGGAGCACTCCATGGACCCGATGCCGACGTTCTGGTTCGAGGTGGCGGGATTTCGCGTGCAAAAACGGGTGTTCATGGTTCACGGCGAGAACACAACCGTGGTGCAGTATGACATCACAGACACCCAAGCGGGGGGCCGCGGGTATACCTTCGAACTCAGGCCCTTGATCGCGTTTCGAGATTACCATTCGATTGCGCACGCGAACGGCGCGTTGAACGGCAGATTTGAAGAGCACGCCGGGAGGGTGACTGTGCGGCCGTATGCGGACCTTCCGGAACTGCACTTTGCCCATAACGGCTCGAGGGTGGATGCCGCAGGCAACTGGTATTACAACTTCGAATATAAAGTGGAGCAGGAACGCGGCTTCTACGAATGTGAGGATCTGTTCAACCCTTTTGTTCTTCGCTTTGAAGGAAATGCCGGAGAGACTCATGCCGTGGTGGTGTCGACGAGGGAGCACACCGCGGGGGATGCGACACGGCTGTTTGAAGGCGAGCTGGCGCGGCGGAACAGGATCCGCGCAAAGGCGGCCTCGGGCAGGCCTTTGGTTGTGGCACTGACTAAGGCCGCGGATCAGTTCCTGGTGAAGCGCGGCGGTGGTCATACGGTCATCGCCGGTTACCACTGGTTCACGGACTGGGGGCGGGACACGATGATTTCGCTCCCAGGTCTGGCGATCGCGACGGGCCGGACAGAGATGGCGCGCGATATCTTACGAACCTTTGCGCGCAGCGTGGACCAGGGCATGATTCCCAACCGGTTCGCGGATGGAGCCGGATTGCCCGAGTGGAACACAGTGGATGCAAGCCTGTGGATGTTCGAAGCGGCGCGCGCTTATGTTGCAAATACCGGAGACTGGAGCTTTGTGCGCGACGAACTGTACCAGGTGCTGGTGGATATGGTGGAGTGGCACTGCCGGGGCACGCGGTACGGCATTCACATAGACGCCAATGGGTTGTTGACTGCAGGGGAAGCGGGCGTGCCGTTGACATGGATGGACGCGAAGGTGGGCGACACCGTTTTTACGCCGCGCGACGGCAAACCTGTAGAAATTCAGGCGCTGTGGCATAACGCTCTTCTTACGTTGAAGCAGTTCGCGGAGCAGTTTGGCGATGGAGAACTGGCGAAGGCTTTGCAAGCGCGGGCGCAACTGGCGGCGCGCAGCTTCGGCAGCCTGTTCTGGAACGCGGAAGCGGGGTGCCTGTTCGATGTTGTTTCAGACAATTACAGGGATGCCGCAATCAGGCCCAATCAAGTCTTTGCGATGAGTTTGCATTATCCACTGCTCGAAGGGGAGCGGGCCGTGAGCGCGCTGCGAATTGTGGAAGAGCATCTGCTTACGCCGCGCGGGCTGCGGACGTTATCGCCGCAGGATCCAAAGTACCGGCCGCGCTACGGCGGTGACATTAGGAGTCGCGATTCTGCGTACCACCAAGGGACGGTTTGGCCCTGGCTGGCGGGGCCGTTCTTTAAGGCATGGCTGCGGGTGCATGGCGCGACACCAGAAACCGTGTCGCGAATAGAGACCTGGCTGCGTGATTTCGAACCGCATCTCGGGGAAGCGGGACTGGGGCAGGTTTCGGAGGTGTTCGATGGAGATCCGCCGCAGCGGCCAGGCGGATGTATTGCCCAGGCGTGGAGCGTTGCGGAACTGCTTCGGCTGGCGGTGATGTTAGGCCGGCTTTTCGGCGGAGCCGAATGATGCTTCAAGAAGTAAGGCATATATAGAAGAAGCCGAATGTCTCATTCCGCCACTCTGCTGATTCATTGCCCCGATCGGAAAGGGATTGTTGCCGCGGTTTCCGGCTTTCTTTACTCACATGGTGCAAACATTCTCCACGCCGATCAGCACCAGGACAACGAGTTGGGACTGTTCTTTATGCGGATTGAATGGGCCCTGACGGATTTCGCCCTCGATGATGCGAGCTTACGAAGAGAATTTCGGGCCCTGGCGGATCAGTTTCAGATGCACTGGGAGCTGGCATATTCAGCGGTCCGGCCGAACGTTGGAATTTTCGTGTCTCGTTACGAACATTGCCTGCTGGACCTGCTGTATCGCCACAAGATCGGGGAACTGCCTTGCCGGATTCCGCTGATCATTAGCAATCACACGGCCACGCAGGACCTGGCCCGATTCTACGGGATTCCCTTCTACCACATACCGGTGAATACGAATGATAAGGCGAGAGCAGAAAGGGAACAGTTGGAGCTGCTCGAGCGCCATGAGGTGGAATTGATTGTGTTGGCGCGCTATATGCAGATACTGTCGGCGGAGTTTGTCGCCCGCTATCCCCAACGGATCATCAACGTCCATCACTCGTTCCTTCCGGCCTTTAGCGGCGCGCGTCCATATCATGCGGCGTATCAGCGGGGCGTCAAGTTGATTGGCGCCACCAGCCATTACGTGACTGAGATGCTAGACGAGGGACCCATCATCGAGCAGGACGTCCTTCGCGTATCACACCGCGACCAGATTGATGACCTGATCCAAAAGGGGAGAGATTTGGAGCAGGTTGTTCTTTCCCGGGCGGTGCAGTGGCATCTTCAGCACAGAATTCTGCACTATGCGGGGAAGACGGTCATATTTGACTGAAGTTGGCGTAGCCGACTGCTGGAGAACAGGCTGTAAACTATCGCTGACCTGGTAGGCCGCTCCTGTAAACAATCGTTTACAGGGGTTCTCTGCAAGTCACACAGGGACTTGTAGAAAGCAGTGTTCCGGCTGGTAGTTGACGTGCGTTGCCCCGAGCATGAGGACAAGATTTCTTCGCATTGCGGTGTTCTGCCTATGTGGAGTTTTTCCCTGGGCGCAGCCGTCATCAGCGTGGCCTCTTAAGCATCACAAAGCGAAGTTCGTCCATATGCGAACGCATGGGCGGCAACACAAGGTCTATATCCACCATTAGGTGTCGAGCCGACCCGCGATCCGTTAATTCGCGGGATATCTTGCCTGGCAATAGACATGCTTTGTCCAGGCTGTGACGACAAGCTTTCTTCGCCTGCGGTTCTTTTGATGCGAAAGCGCGATGATGAGTTCATCAGTACAACTTGAGGCACTTTGCGCTCCGGGTGCAGAGGAAACGACTAAGACGCAGGCGAACCGTCTGCTACGGCGAGTATTTTCATTCCCGGTTGTCCTTGGAGCGCTCTTAGTCCTGTTGACCGTGTTCACCGTGCGCTCACGGTTCAGCGATCCGGACCTTTGGTATCACCTCAAGATCGGCGAGATCATTTGGAATACACACTCGATTCCACGGGTCGATTCTTTTTCATTTACAGCGAATGGACATGCATGGGTAGCCCAGGAATGGCTTTCGCAATTGACGATGTATGGCGCTTACAAACTTGGTGGCTATAGCGGTTTGATGCTCTGGTTATGGGTCCTTTCTTCAGCCCTTATCCTCGGTGCCTACCTCCTGTGCACGTTGCATTCTCAAAACCCAAAAATCGCTTTTGTCGGCGGAATGCTCACGTGGCTATTTTCCACGATTGGTCTCGCCATCCGGCCGCACATACTTGGGTATGTGTTCCTGGTATGCGAACTGATTCTGCTTCATTTGGGGCGTTCGCGCGACCGGCGGTGGTTGCTGGCATTGCCGCCGCTGTTCGCGCTCTGGATCAATTGTCACGGTTCGTTTTTCTTGGGACTCATCGTGTTGGCTGTTGCCGTACTGTTCGCATTCACCAACTTTCGAGTCGGCTTATTGGTCGCGGAACCGCTCGGCAAGCGTTGTCAAATGATGCTGGTTGCCGCCTTTGTTTTCTCCATAGCAGCTCTGGGCCTGAATCCATTGGGGTTTCGTCTAATATTCAATCCTGTCGAAGTGATGGGCAAGCTGCACATGAATCTAACACAAGTTGCGGAGTGGAAGCCCACGAATTTGGATGATATCCGCGGGGTTGCGCTGTTCGGTGTGGCAGGCCTTATCCTTATCCTTCCCCTACTTCGCCGCACCGAGTTGCCAGCCCAGGAGGTCCTACTTCTGTTGCTCGGATTCGGTTTCGCCGCTCAGCATTCACGAATGCTGTTCGTTTTCGGAATTCTGGTGCCGCCGATCTTCTGCCGGATGCTGGCTGGCGCTTGGGACCGTTATCACATGGAAATGGACCGGGTGCTGCCGAACGTATTCATGATGGCCCTTCTCACTCCGTTGATCGTTCTTCTTTTTCCGTCCGCGCGTGACCTCAAGGAGCAAGTGGAACGAGGAAACCCCGTCAAGGCTTTGGAATATATCGGGCGCGCTGGTCTCTCGGGGAGAATGCTGAATGAGTACGTCTACGGCGGTTATTTGATCTGGGCGGCCCCGCAATACAAGGTGTTTATAGACGGGCGAGGAGACATCTTTGAGTTGACCGGCATTTTTGCCGAATATGGCGAATGGCTGACGGTTCAAGCCGATCCTAAGGTGCTCCTGGACAAATACCATATCGATTTCTGCCTGCTTTCCCGCGATGCGCCAGTTACGCACGTCTTGCCGCTATTGCCCGGATGGAAGATGGTGTATTCGGATGCATCGTCTAGCGTCTTCGCAAGGCAAAGGCCCATATGATGAACCTAATTTCAATTGTCGTTCCGACGCACAACGAAGCACTCAATGTCGAGCCGCTCTATCTTCGAATAGCCGAAGTATTCGAGGGAATGCTGGATTGCGATTTTGAGCTGATCTTTGCCGATGACAGCACGGACGACACCCCCGAAAGGGTCGCCGCGTTGAACACGTACGATGCGCGGGTCAAACTCGTCCGGCTTTCCCGCCGCTTCGGGCAGGCGATCGCCATTACGGCCGGCATCGATCGGGCCAGGGGAGACGCCGTTGTCCTGATGGATGCCGACCTGCAAGATCCGCCGGA
>Ga0213872_10000242_pt1 | contig 48194 bp, 37 predicted proteins | sample VelepicomBERX_R2_FD_160071 | JGI IMG/M metagenome (GOLD analysis project Ga0213872, IMG submission 160071) | Rhizosphere microbial communities from Vellozia epidendroides in rupestrian grasslands, the National Park of Serra do Cipo, Brazil - RX_R2 | ecosystem: Host-associated > Plants > Roots >... | reverse complement strand
CATCCCGAACAGGACCGTGAAATGACTCTGCGCCGATGATAGTGCTGCAACCAGTGTGAAAGTAGGTTATCGTCAAGCTAGTTATTAGAAAAAGCCCGCCGAGTCATGTGACCGGCGGGCTTTTTTGCTTTTACAGCGCCTGTCCGAGGCGCTTGCCCAGGCAGAGCAGGGTGAGCGTGGGCGGCAGGCCCCATGGGCCGGGAATAACCGAGGCGTCGCAGACGTAGAGGTGCGGCGTGCTCGTTTGCAGTTCGCTGTCGACGGCCTGGCCGATGGGCAGGCTGCCGCCGGGATGGGCGGCGAAGTGCCAGCTCTTGAATATCTTCTTTGCACCCGCCGCGCGCAGGATGTCGCGCGCCAGGCCGACGCCGCTGGCGAACTTGCGCCGGTCGCCCGCTGTGAGCGTCTTGTCGACCCAGCGCGGGCCGACGCTGCCACCGATGTCGTCGCGAATCTTCACCATCAAAGTCAGCGTCTGCGCGTGCGAGAACAGGCGGTCCAGCCGGCCGACCTGGGCGGCGAAAGCCTGGTACATCGGCTTGGGCAGCGTCATGTCGGCCAGGGCGATGCCTTCTGCCTGCAAATACAGGCCCGCGGCCATAGGAACTTCTGCGCCGCCGTCGATGTCATTCACGTGTCCCATGACGGCGATCACGGGATCGCTGAAGAAAGCGCTGCTCGGGGCATGCAGGCCCGAGCGCGCCAGCAGTTGAGGGCTGCCGATACCGCCGCCTGCCAGCACGACATTGGTGGCGAAGACTTCGTGCTGTGCACCATCGCGGCGATAGCGCACGCCGGTGGCGCGGCCATTCTGCACGATGACTTGCTCCGCCTTGGCCTGGTCGATCAGCGTGGCGCCCAGCTGGATGGCTTCACCGAGGAAGTCGCGCGCGGTCCACTTGGCGCCGAAAGGGCAGCCATAGACGCAGCGCCAGCAGCCCGTGCGGCAGCTCTGGGGCCGGATCAGCTTATCGAGCTTGCGCCATGCCAGTTGCTGCGCCGCAGCGCCTTGCTGAATACGCTTGGCCATCGGGCCGATCAGTTCGTCCGGCAAGGGCGCCATCGGTAGCTCGGCGTGCAACTCGGCCAGCGCTGGCTCCAGGTCGACGCCGTGTGCGGCGAACATGGCCTGCGGTGGCGGTGCTGCCGTGGCGAAGTTGATGCTGGAGCTGCCTCCTGCGGTGATGCCGCTGACCAGCAGGGACGCGTCGCGGTGCAAGTAGGCGCCCTTGCCGGGGATGGCGGCGATGCCGGCCATCTGTGACAGCGTACCCCGCAGCGGCGCCGCGCTGCCTTGTTCCAGCACCAGCACGCGCTGGCCACGCCGCGCCAGTTCACGCGCCACGCTGGCGCCACCAGGGCCACTGCCGACGACGATGGCGTCAAATGTAGGAGCTGCAGTCTGTTTCATGTCGCCACCTTAACCCATTTCCACAGTGCTTGTGCAAGCGCATGGCGGCTTTGCTGTGGCTGGGTAGCATTCTTTACTCCATCCTATGGGAGTACTGAGATGAACGAGAACAGCGAATCCGGCCGCCTGGCCGAAAAACTGACGGGGCCGGTGTCGGCCATCCTCGACAAGCATTGCGCCACGGTCGGCCCCATGCTGTCCAATGGCGGCGCCGTCACGCGCATGGCGCTGCAGAACGATGCCGCCGTGCGCACGGTGGCGACTTATTGCTATCAACTGCTGCCCGGCTTGCTGCGCCTGGCGGTCAAGGAGCCGGTCTTTGTGGACTTTGTGTTGACGCACCGGGAACAGCTTTTGGGTAGGCTGGCGGAACGATAAATAGGGTTGTATTATTGCCCTTGGTTCCGTATGTTCAACCTAGAAAGGTGGATTCATGTCAGAAGCAAAAAAATATCGCCTGGTAACGCGAAGCGACTTTGATGGCCTGGTGTGTGCGGTGCTGCTCAAGCATCTGGACATGATCGACGAAATCCTCTTCGTCCATCCCAAAGACATGCAGGATGGGAAAATCGCCATCACCGACCGGGACATCACGACCAACCTGCCATTCGTGGCCGGCGCATATCTGGCGTTCGACCACCACCTGTCGGAAACGATCCGCAACACGGGCGAGCGCAAGAATCACGTGATCCAGCCTGAAGCGCCGTCGGCCGCGCGCGTGGTGTACAACTACTACGGCGGCGACAAGGCTTTCCCCGCGTCCTGGCACGAGATGATGGTGGCCGTGGACAAGGGCGACTCGGCCCGTTTCAACGAAGACGAAGTGCTGAATCCCAAGGGCTGGGATCTGCTGAACTTCCTGATGGACGCGCGCACCGGTCTGGGCCGCTTCCGCGAGTTTCGCATCTCGAACTACAACCTGATGATGGACCTGATCGACTACTGCAAGAACCATACGATCGAAGAGATCATGGCCTTGCCGGACGTGAAGGAGCGCATGGACCTGTACTTCGAGCACAATGAAAAGTGCAAGGACCAGATCCGCCGCTGCGCCAGCGTGCACAAGAACCTGGTGGTGCTGGACTTGCGCAACGAAGAGGTGATTTACGCCGGCAACCGCTTCCTCGTCTACGCGCTGTTCCCGCAGCAAAACATCTCGATCCACGTACTGTGGGGCTTGCGCAACCAGAACACCGTGTTCGCGACGGGCAAGTCGATCCTGAACCGCACGTCCAAGACCAATATCGGTGCGCTGATGCTGGAATATGGCGGCGGCGGGCACGAGAACGCAGGCACCTGCCAGGTCGACAATGAGGTATCTGAAGACGTCCTCGGCGCGCTGATTACCAGGATCAATTCCGAAGGGTAAACAAGAAAGCGGGCCTGAGCCCGCTTTTTTTTTAGAACTCTTTTTCCGGCAGCGCGATCAGGTTGTCGGTGCTGAACTGGTAGTCCTTGAACACATGCTCGGCGGTCAGCAGCTGGTATTCGCCGTCCGGCTTCTTGTGCGTGGTGTCCTTGAGGCGGTAGGTGTAGTGGCCGCAGGTCCAGCAGTTGAAGTTGCGCATGTGGGTGCACAGGCAGGTCTTGTCCATGACGGAGATGTTTTTCTCGCCCGGATGCGCCTGCACCTCGCGGTTGTAGGCCTCGATGTAGGAGCAGCTGCCGCTGGCATCGAGCAGATAGCCGTAGGACTCGCAGCCCGGACGGATATTGGCGCCGATCGCTGGCGTGCTCTTCAGCATGCGCATCGGATAGCCCGTGGGCGAAATGCCGTTGACGATGATGTCGTCTTCCTGCGCCTTCAGGTATTCCTGCTTGACCTTGTCCGGCAGGCCGCATTCCTTGGTGATGGTGAAGCGCGTGGCCACCTGCACGCCGGCCGCGCCCGCTTCCAGGAAGCTGACGGCGTCGCTGCCCGTGAACACGCCGCCGGCGGCGATCAGCGGAATGTCCAGCTGCTCGGCCTTCAGGTAGTCCAGGATTTCCTTGGTGATGGTCATCAGGTCGTACTCGGCCCAATCCATGCCGAAGCCCAGGTGGCCGCCGGCCAGCGGACCTTCGACGATGATGTAGTCGGGCAGGCGCTCCAGCTTGGCGTTCTTGCGCAGGAAGATCTGCAGCGCGCGCACGGAGGAGACAATGATGCCCAGCTTGGCGTCGCGGAAGCGTGGGTGGTCGGCCATCAGCGCGAACGAACCGAAGTGCAGGCCGGCCGACAGGGTGATGCCGTCGATGCCCGCATCCAGCGCCGCCGTCAGGCGGGTGCGCAGGGTTTCGCGCGGACCATTCATGGTCAGCTTTTCCATGCAGTTGACGAAGATCAGGCCGGAACCCTTCTTCGCTTCCATGGTCTTGCCGATGTGCAAGCGCTGGGCTTCCGCCAGGCGCTCCAGGTCGAACTGGACCACTGACTTGTCCATGTTGTTGATGTTGAACTTGTAGAGCTTGGTCTTATCCTTGACGAAGCTGGTGTCAAAGCGGCGGTCGGAAACGTCCTCCACCATAGCGTCCGAAATATGGCCGATGCCGCCCAGACGGGCTGCTTCCAGGGCCAATTCCGAAGTAGAAATGTCCACACCCATTCCGCCGACCATGATAGGCACGTACTCGCTTTTGCCGAATCGCAGGCGGAAATCATCAACACGTTTCATTGTTATCCTTAGACTACCGAGGTTGGTCGCCGGGCGGTACCCGCCCAGGCTATTTGGTCGCGCGGTAGTACCCAACGTGGAGCTAGCTGCTGGCGGATTCTACCCCACTAGTACTACAGCTTTATGACGGCGCGGCGGGAAGGGCCGCGCCGGGAGGATTGGATATCAGTCGCGGAAATTGTTAAATTCCAGTGGCATGTCGGGCACATCCTTGCGCAGCAGGGCCATGGCGGCCTGCAGATCGTCGCGCTTGGCGCCGGTGACACGTACGGCGTCGCCCTGGATGGCGGCCTGGACCTTCATCTTGCTGTCCTTGATGACGCGTACGATTTTCTTGGCAGCATCGGATTCGATGCCGTTCTTGATCTTGATGGCTTGCTTGACCTTGTCGCCGCCGATTTTCTTGATGTCGCCGTCTTCCAGGAAACGCACGTCAACCTTGCGCTTGGCCAGTTTATTGGTCAGCACGTCGCGCACTTGCTGCAGCTGGAATTCGGAGTCGGCGAAGGCGGTCAGTTCGTTGTCTTTCTGCTCGACGCGGGCGTCGCTGCCCTTGAAGTCAAAACGGGTGGAGATTTCCTTGTTGGTTTGATCGACGGCATTTTTCACTTCGATCATATCGGCTTCGCTGACCACATCAAACGACGGCATAAATGTTTCCTTTAGTTCTTCCATTACATGCGGCGCTGTGCACCGCATCAAAGACTGACATTTTAACGGACAATGGGCCGGCCGCCGCCATATTGCCGCTGGTTTTTTGATCCATTGGCACTATAATCGACAAAATTTTTCGGTTTTGCCATGCATTCACAAACCTCCCTCCAGCATCACGTTTCCCTGCGGACTTTTAACACTTTCGGCATCGAGGCCAGCGCCAAAGCCTATGCGCGGATTACGTCCGTCCAGCAGCTGTGTGAAATTTTTGCAGATCCGGCTTTGAAGGCCATGCCGCGCCTGGTGCTGGGCGGCGGCAGCAACCTGCTGCTGACGGGCGATTTCGATGGGCTGGTGCTGCATATCGCGCTGTCCGGCCGCGAGCTGGCGGGCAGCGACGAGGCCTTCCACTACGTGCGCGTGGCGGCGGGCGAAACCTGGCACGGCTTCGTGCAGTGGACCCTGGCCCAGGGCTGGGGCGGACTGGAAAACCTGTCGCTGATCCCCGGCACGGCGGGCGCGGCGCCGATCCAGAACATCGGCGCCTATGGTCTGGAAACGAAGGACGTGTTCCACAGCCTGACCGTGTTCGATCCCGCCAGCGGCGAGACGCGCACCATGCAGGCAGCCGAATGCCGCTTCGCCTACCGCGACAGCGTGTTCAAGCACGAAGGGCGCGAACTGATCATCCTCGAGGTGACTTTTGCGCTGCCCAAGGCCTGGCGCGCCAATATCGCCTACGGCGAACTGGCGCAGGAGCTGGCGGGGCAGGGCATCGCCGCGCCCACGCCACAGCAGGTGGCCGATGCGGTGATTGCGATCCGCAGCCGCAAGCTGCCTGATCCCGCCGTGATCGGCAATGCGGGCAGCTTCTTCAAGAATCCCGTGGTGCCGGCCGAACAGTGCGCGCAGCTGCTGGCGCGCTTTCCAGCGCTGGTGCATCACAAGCAGGCTGACGGCAGCGAAAAGCTGGCGGCTGGCTGGCTGATCGACCAGTGCGGCTGGAAGGGACGCAGCATGGGCGCGGCCGGCGTTTATCCGAAACAGGCGTTGGTGCTGGTGAATAACGGCGGCGCGAGCGGCGCCGACGTGGCGCGTCTGGCGCAGGCGATTCAGGACGATGTGCAGGCGCGCTACGGAATCCGGCTGGAGCCGGAGCCCGTCTTCATTTGATTCCGGGCCCGGCGCTCAATCTTCTGCGGCAGGCAGGCTGGCCGCGCTGACCACGCGGTTGCGGCCTGCACGCTTGGCCGCGTACAGCGCGCGGTCGGCCTGTTCGATCAGCTGCTCCAGGGTGGACTTGGGCGAGGGCACGACGCTGGCCACGCCGATCGACATCGTCACGCTGGAAAATTCCGTGTCCGCGTTCGGGTTCTCGATCGCCAGCGATTCCAGATGACGGCGGCAGGCTTCCGCCACCACCAGCGCGCCCGCCAGTTCCGTCTCCGGCAGGACGATGGCGAATTCCTCTCCACCGTAGCGCGCCGCCAGGTCGGCCGGGCGCTTGAGGTGCTCGGTCAGCACCGCCGCCACTTTTTTCAAACACAGATCGCCCGCCTGGTGGCCGAAGCTGTCGTTATAGCGCTTGAAGTAGTCGACGTCGCAGAACAGCAGCGTCAACGGCTGCTTGTCGCGCTGGCCGCGCTGCCATTCGAGCTGCATGGTTTCGTCGAAGCGGCGGCGGTTGGCGATGCCGGTCAGGCCGTCGAGCGCGGCCAGCTTTTGCAGCTGGATGTTGGCCTCGGCCAGCTCCTTCTGGCTCTCGCGCAGGAACATGAAGGCCTGGTCGCGCTGCAGGCGGCTGATATGGGCGCTGGAGTGATAGCGCACGCGCGCCAGCAGTTCCAGCTTGTCCGGCAGCTTGACCATATAGTCGTTGGCGCCGGTGGCAAATCCGTGCGCCTTGAGCTTGGGGTCTTCCTTGGCCGAGAGGACGATCACCGGCACGTTGCGCAGCGCGTCGTCGGCGCGGTATTGCTGGATCAGGGCGAAGCCGTCGATCTCCGGCATCACCAGGTCCTGCAGGATGACGGTGGGCTGCAGCTGCTGCGCCGCGGCCACGGCGCGCGAGGCGTCGGTCACGTAATGGAATTCGATGTCCGGCTGGTCGTTGAGCATGCGGCGCACGGCTTCCACGATGATCAGCTGGTCGTCCACCAGCAGCACGCGTACCTTGAAGCTGGTGAGTGCCGGTTCATGGTCGTGCGGTAGGGTACTTGCTTCAGACATCGAGTTTCTCTTTACTTGTTCAAGCGGTGTTAAGACTTCCCGCCCAGATTACTGTGCAGGACGACGGCGATTTTGTTCAGCGGGAGGATCATCTGCGCCGCGCCGATTTCGGCGGCGGCGCGCGGCATGCCGTAGACGGCGCTGCTGGCCTGGTCCTGGGCGATGGTCAGATGGCCGGCGCGGCGCATGGCCAGCAAGCCTTCGGCGCCGTCGCGACCCATCCCCGTCAGCAGCACACCCACGGCCTCGCCCTTCCAGTGCTCGGCCACGTTACGGAAGAACACGTCCACCGACGGCCGGTAGGCATAGTCGCGCGGCACCGCATCGTAGCGCAAACGGTGGTGTTGATCCAGCGTGAGATGGTCGTTGCTCTTGGCGACCAGTACGGCGCCCGCCTGCAGCGAGTCGCCGTCGGCGATGGCGCTGACGGGCATCTCCAGCTGCTCGCCCAGCCAGCGGGCGAAATTGTCGGCGAAGTGTTCGTCGATGTGCTGCACGACGACGATGGCGCAGCCAGGCGGCGGGCACCAGCTGCCCAGCAGCTTGGAGATGGCCACGGGACCGCCGGTGGAGGCGCCGATCGCCAGCAGCGAGGTCACGCTGGAAGGACGCGGCTCTGTGCTTGGCGTCGGCGTCCTGGGCTGCATGGCCTGGTTGCCGCCGCTGTGGCGAATCAGCTTGTCCATGGTGCGGATCTTGGCCAGCAGTTCGGCGTCCCCGCCTGGCTGGCCTTGCAGCACGGGCGTCGCCGTCACGTCCAGCGCGCCCGCGCCCAGCGCACGGAACACCTGGTTGACGTTGTCCTGCGGCCGTCCCGTCACCACCAGGATGGCGCAGGGGCTTTGCTCCATGATCTGGCGCGTCGCTTCGACGCCGTCCAGTTCCGGCATGTTCAGGTCCATCAAAATGAGATCGGGGCGGTTGTCGGCGCACATGCGCACCGCCTCCAGTCCCGTGCGCGCGATCCACAGCACCTGGTGTTCCGCCGTGCTGGCGACCACCCGGCGCAGCGCCTCCGCTGCCATGGCGACATCGTTGGCGATTGCGATCTTCATCTGCGGGCGTCTCCGATCAGGTCTGTGACGGCGTCGAGCAAGGTCTCGTCATGGAAGCTGCCCTTGGTCAGGTAGTAGTCGGCGCCGGCGGACAGGCCGCGCGCCCGGTCTTCCGGCCGGTCTTTGTAAGAGACTATCATGACTGGCAATTTATGCAGATGAATATCTTTCTTGATCAGGGTGACCAGTTCGATGCCGTCCATGCGCGGCATATCCACGTCGGTGATCACCAGGTCGTAGTCGCCGCTGCGCACCACGTTCCAGCCGTCGATGCCGTCGATGGCGATATCGACCTGGAAGCCGCGGCCCATCAGCAGCTTGCGTTCCATCTCACGCACGGTGAGCGAATCGTCCACCACCAGGATGCGCTTCATCTTACGCCGTTCCGCCAGGTCGGACTTGGCCAGCTGGTGCAGGCTGCCTTCGTGCAGCAGCTTGTCGATTGAAAGCAGCAGGTCGGGCACGTCGAGGATCAGCACCGGCTCGCCGTTGTCCAGCAGGGCGGCGGCGGAGATGTCGCGCATCTTGCCGAAGATGGGATCAATCGCCTGCACGGCCAGGCTTTGTTCACCACGGATGGCGTCCACCACCAGCGCGTAGCGGCGCGCTCCGCTGCCGATCACCACCACCGGCAGCTCGGCGCCGCCGGTGTCCATCTGGCCCAGTTCCAGCACCTGCGCGGCGGAGACCAGACCCAGATGCTCGCCCGTGAAGTCGAAGAACTGCTTGTTCTCCAGCGTGTGGATGGCGGACGGCGGCACCTTGAGCACACGCTCCACCTTGACGATGGGGATGGCGTAGGCTTCGCCCTTGACGTCGACCACCAGCGCACGCACGATGGACTGCGTCAGCGGCAGGGTGATGGAGGTGCGGAAGCCTTTGCCCAGTTCGGACTCGATCTTGACTGTGCCGTTCTGCTGGCGAATGGTCTCGTGCACGATGTCCAGGCCCACGCCGCGGCCGGAAATCTCGGTCGTGTTTTCCTTCAGGCTGAAGGCGGGCAGGAAGAGGAACTCCATCAGCTCGGCCTGCGACATGGCGGCGGCCATGGGCGCGCTGGCCATTTTGCGTTCGACCACCTGGCGGCGGATTTTTTCCAGGTCCACGCCGCGACCATCGTCCACGATCTCGATACTGAGCATGCCGGCGCGGTGCTTCGCTTCCAGGATCACGGCGCCGGTGGCGGGCTTGCCGGCGGCGACGCGCTCGGCGGGCGGCTCCATGCCGTGGTCGACGGCGTTGCGCAGCATATGGTTGAGCGGGCTTTCGATGTGGGCCAGGATGTCGCGGTCGACCAGCGTGTCTTCGCCGATGATCTCCAGGTGGACGTCCTTGCCCATGCCGCGCGCGAGGTCGCGCACCATGCGCGGGAAGTGGTGCACGCCGTCGCGGAAGGGACGCATGCGCAGGGCCAGCACTTCGTCCACCATGCTTTTGGAGACGGCCAGCAGGCGGCGCTCATACGCTTCGATGTCGGCGATGTGCTCCAGCACGAACTGCTTGAGTGGATGGGTCTTTTGCAGGGCCAGCAGGGATTTTTCCTTGAGGCTGCCGTCGTCGATGTTGGAGATCGCTTCGTGCAGCTGCTCCACCAGTGAGAACAGGGAGGCCTGGTTGCGCTTGAAGCGCTGCAGGTTCTGCACGAAGGGATGCATCTGGTGCGCGTTGATGCGCGATTCGCTGGCCAGCGAGAGCAGGCGGTCGAAGTTTTGCGCGGCCTTCATCGGCGCCAGGGCGCGGTGCGGCGCGGCTGGTTCTTCTGCTGCGGCGAGTGCGGCCAGCGCGGGCTGTGCGGCAGGTGTGGCTCCGGTGTCGGCGATGGCAGGGGCGGGCGCAGGTGCGCTCGCGCTTGCTGGGACCGCGATCGGCAGTTCGCCCGGCGGGAAGACCGGCGAGGGTGCGGGCGCGGGCGGCGTGCTAGTCGCGGCCAGCAGGTCCGGCGGCTCGGGCAGGAAGGCGATGGTGGCGATGGTGTCCAGCGTTTTCCTGATCTGCGCCTGGTTCGCGCCCAGCCAGGCCTCCGCGTTGGCCTCTTCAAGGCGTGACAGCTGCAGGATCAGGTCCACGCCCGCCAGCAGTGCGTCGACGCGGTTGGGTGTCAGTTTCAGCTTTCCATGCTGGGCGGCGATGAAGGCGTCTTCCATGCCGTGCGCCAGCTGCACCGCCACTTCCAGCCCGACGATAGCGGCGGCGCCCTTGATGGAGTGGGCGGCGCGCATCATCGCTTCGACGGCGCTGGCGTCGCCCCGGTGGCGCTCCATGGCCAGCAGGCCTTCGGTCAGGATCTGGGTCTGGCTGTCGGCCTCCATGCGGAACAGGTCCAGCATGGAAAACTGGCTCAAATCGCCCTGGTTGTCCTGGCTCATCGCAGCGTCCTCGAAAATTGGTGGCCGATCAGGGCTGCGTCCAGCACGCCGATGCGCAGGTCCTGCTGCACGATCACGCCAGACAGGTAGCGCGACAGGCCTTTGTTGATGGTTGCCGCCGGCGTCTGCACGGCGCCCGAGGCGTAGCGAACGATGCCGTGCAGGTCTGCCACGGGCATGGCGAAGGTCTGGTCTTCCCACTGCATCACCAGCAGGCGGGCGAAGACGTGGCGGCCGGTGGCGGCTACGCCTTCGTTTTCGTCGATGCCCAGCAGCTCGGCCAGCGACATGCAGGGATACAGTGTGCCGCCGACGTTGACGATGCCTTTCAGTCCCCGCGCGTTCCGGTGCGGCAGGCGGTGCGGCGTGGCTTGCGGCGCCACCGTCACGAACAGGCCAGTGGGCAGGGACAGCCATTCGCCGCCGACGCGGAATACCAGGCAGGACGAATCGAGCGTCTCGCCGTCGGCATCGGACTGGCGGAAGTGGGCGGCCCATTCTTCCTTATAGCCCGCGCCGACGGGGCGCTGCAGATTGCGCTGGGCGGCGTCGGCGTAGATTTCGCAGTTGCGGCAGTGGACGTGCTGCTCCAGCTTGTCGCAGCTTTGGTCGCCCAGCACGCCGATGCGGTTCCAGCAGTCGTCGAGGCTCTGGACGGCGATGGGAAGGGTGGTGGTCATCATGCGGTGCGGTCCTCGGAAGACTTGCCAGCCTGGCGCTGATAGATGCGCGCGGCGCGGGCCTTGAGCGCAGCGGCTGCGGCGGTGTCGTTACGGTGCTCGGCCAGCAGGGCCATGTGGCACAGGGCTTCGTAGTGGTCTGGCTGCAGGTAGAGGCAGCGGCGCCATTCCTCTGCGGCCTGTTCGGGCTTGCCGGCGTGCTCGCTCAGCAGGCCAAGAATGAAGTAGGCTTCGGCGTTGTCCGGCGCCTGGGCCAGGCATAAGCGGCAGGCTTGTTCGGCTTCGCGGGCCTGGCCAAGATCGGCCAGCTGGCGCGCGCGTTCCAGCATGCTGGCTGGCGTGGGAGCCGATGGGGCTGCGACTGCGGCATGTGCGGCCTGCGTGACGACAGGCGCAGGACGGTCCGCTGACGGCGCCGGGCGGGGCGTGCGGGCTGGGCGAGTTGCCGCAGCCGGCACTGTCGCTGGCGTTGCAGATGAGGTTGCAGCTATCGCTCCCGCTCTTGCCGCCGGGACGCGCAGGGGCGCGTGCATGCGCGGCTGCGTGGCGCGCGCGGCGACTGGCTCCTTGCGCAGACCAAAGGCCTGGGCATACTGCAGCGGCGTAAAGCCGTGCTGGCAGAACGAGGGCACTTCCGCGTAACCGGCGAACAGCAGGCCGTCCTCCGACAGCAGCGTCTCCAATCGCTCGATGGCCGCCTTGGTGGTCGGCTTGTCGAAGTAGATCAGCAGGTTGCGGCAGAAGATGACGTCAAACTGCCCCTGGCGCGCGGCCACGTCGAACTCCATCAGGTTACCCTGCTTGAAGTGGATCTGCTGGCGCAGCGCATCGTTGATGCGGTATTCCTCGTCGCCGGTGCGGGTGAAGAAGCGATCGCGGAATCCCAGGTCATTGCTGCGGAAGGCGTTGCGGCCGTAGATGCCGTCGCGTGCCCGCTCGATGCAGGCCGAGCTGATGTCCCATGCCTCGATCATGTAGCTGGACGGCGGCAGGCGGGCGTCGGCCAGCACCATGGCCATGGTATAAGGCTCTTCGCCACCGGCGCAGGGAATGGACAAGATGCGGGTCGGTCGGCTGACATGGCCGGCGCGGGCGCGGATAAATTCCAGCGCCGCCTGGAAGGCTTGCGGATCGCGGTAGAACCACGATTCAGGCACCACCAGCAGTTCCACCAGTTCGGCCAGTTCGCGCGGCGTGATGGACGCCACGTAGGCATCCTGGTCGGCGTGGCCGGTCGACTCCAGGCGCTTGTTCACGGCGCGGTCGACCAGGGACCGCGCCAGATTGAGGCCGGTGGCCTTGCGCAACAGAGTCTGGGCGGGCGTCATGGGCTGGGCTGGAACAGGATGGCGCGCAGGGATTCGGGCAGCAGCTGGTTCAGTTCCACCAGCTGCACGATGCCGTGGCGGTCGCTGGCAACCTGGCCGAGGAAGGGCGCGGCCTGCACGCCGCTGTCGGACAGCGCGGCGTCGCTGACATCCTGCACGCCCAGCACGCGCTCGGCCAGCAGTGCAAGCAGATGGGACTCGCCGTCCGGCGCCCGATAGTCCGCCAGCACGATGCGCGTGTCGTACTGGTCGAGCGCGGGCGCCACGCCGCTCATGCGGCACAAGTCGATCACCGGCACAGAGCGGCCCTGGAAGTCCATCAGGCCGGCCACGCTGGCCGGCGCCTGCGGCAGCTGCTTCAGTTCCAGCAAAGGCAGAACACGCACCACATCGCGCAGCCGCAAGCCGTAGCGGTCGGCGCCGATGTGGAAGATCAGCGTTTTCATGGCCTTATACCGTCACCGCGAAGCTGGCGACACCGGATTGCAAGTCGCTGGCCGCGTACTGCAGCTGGTGCACGGCCTCGCTGGTGGCCTTCAGCGATTCGACCGTCTGCTGGGTGGCGTCGTTCAGCTGCATCATGGTGGAGGTGATCTGCTCGGCGCCCACGGCCTGCGACTGCATGCCCTGCAGGACGGCGTCGAACTGGGGCGCCAGCTTCTGCACCTGGTCCATCACGCCGGACAGCTGGGTAGTCACTTGCGCCACTTCGTTCACGCTGCGGCGGATCTCTTCCGAGAATTTGTCCATGCCCATCACGCTGGCGGAGACGGCCGACTGCATCTCCTTCAGCATCTGCTCGATGTCCCAGGTGGAGACGGAAGTCTGGTCGGCCAGGCGGCGGATTTCGGTCGCCACGACGGAGAAGCCGCGCCCCGCTTCACCGGCCTTTTCTGCCTCGATGGCGGCGTTCAGCGAGAGGATATTGGTCTGGTCGGCCACCTTGGTGATGGTAATGAGCACGCTGTTGATATTGCTGGCCTTTTCCGACAGGGCCGCCAGCTTGGCGTTGATGGAGTCTGTGGCCGAGACCATGCGCTGCATGGTGGCGTCCATCCGGTTCAGGTTGGCCTGGGCGTCGGCGGTGGCGGTGGTGGTGTAGTCGGCGACGGCGGTGGCGTCTTCCATGGTCTTCAGCAGCTGCGAGGTATTGGCCGAGATTTCCTTGGTGGTGGACAGCACTTCCACGCTGGTCTGGGCCTGTTCGATGCCGGTGGCCTCCTGCTGCTTGGCCGAAGCGGCGATTTCGGTGGCCGAGGTGGTGACCTGGATGCCGGCCTTCTGCACGTTCTCGATCAGGGTCCGCAGGTTGTCGAACATGGTGGACAGGCCCTGGCCCAGCTGGCCGATGGCGTCGCTGCCGCTGATGGAGACGCGGCCCGTCAGGTCGCCGGAAGCGGCCTTGCTCACCACGATCAGCAGGGCATCGACCTTGGACTTGAGCAGATTGGTCGCTTCCTGTTCCTTGACCAGGCTGTCCTGGATGGCTTGCGCCATGTGATTGAACTGTTGCGTCACATGGCCCAGTTCATCGTTCGAGATCACGTCCGCGCGCGCCGATTGCTGGCCGGCCGCGATCTGCTTGACGGCCTGCGTCAGATTCGCCAGCGGCTTGAGCAGGGTGCGCACCAGCAGCAGGGAAATGGCCATCGCCAGCACCAGGCACACGACGCCGCCGCCAATCAGCACCGATTGCATGCGCTGCTGCTGGGCCTCCGACGCCTTGCCACGCTGGATGGCCAGGCGGTTCTCTTCCGCCTCGGCCTCGTCCAGCGCCAGGTACACGGCCTTGATGGCGGGGCTGCCCTGTTTGAGCTGGTCTGTATGGCCCATGGTGTCGGCGGCGCCCGCTTTGTCGCCCAGTTCGCGCCTCAGCTTGACCTGGATTTCGATGATATCGTGGGCCCACGAGGCGGTCAGCTCGTCGAGCCGTTTGAGGCGCGCCACCTGGTTGGGATTGTCGGAAGTGAGATCCTGAAGCCGCTTGATGGACGGCGGCAGATCCTTCAATTCCTTGAACACCTGCTCCATGCGCTGCTCGCTGCCGGTCAGGTAGTAGCCGCGCGCTTCCACCTGCACTTGCAACAGATCGTTGCGCAGGCCGGCGATGGCCTGTAATACCTCCATGGTGTGTTTGTCGATTTCGTTGGCGTCCGACAGGCGGGTAAAGTTCTGATACGCCAGCGCCAGTAACAGCAGGATGACGGCAACGATGGCGCTGAAACCGAGGTACAGCTTGCGTTTGATGCTCAGATTATTCAATTTTTTCTCCAGGTGCCTGCCGGTCCCTCAGCAGCAGATTAAAGGCCCGTATTCTAAGTGCTAACAGCGAAGCTGGCGACACCGGATTGCAAGTCGCTGGCCGCGTACTGCAGCTGGTGCACGGCCTCGCTGGTGGCCTTCAGCGACTCGACCGTCTGCTGGGTGGCGTCGTTCAGCTGCATCATGGTGGAGGTGATCTGCTCGGCGCCCACGGCCTGCGACTGCATGCCCTGCAGGACGGCGTCGAACTGGGGCGCCAGCTTCTGCACCTGGTCCATCACGCCGGACAGCTGGGCGGTCACTTGCGCCACTTCGTTCACGCTGCGGCGGATCTCTTCCGAGAACTTGTCCATGCCCATCACGCTGGCGGAGACGGCCGACTGCATCTCCTTCAGCATCTGCTCGATGTCCCAGGTGGAGACGGAGGTCTGGTCGGCCAGGCGGCGGATTTCGGTCGCCACGACGGAGAAGCCGCGTCCCGCTTCACCCGCCTTTTCCGCCTCGATGGCGGCGTTCAGTGACAGGATGTTGGTCTGGTCGGCCACCTTGGTGATGGTAATGAGGACGCTGTTGATATTGCTGGCCTTTTCCGACAGGGCCGCCAGCTTGGCGTTGATGGAGTCGGTGGCCGAGACCATGCGCTGCATGGTGGCGTCCATCCGGTTCAGGTTGGCCTGGGCGTCGGCGGTGGCGGTGGTAGTGTAGTCGGCGACGGCGGTGGCGTCTTCCATGGTCTTCAGCAGCTGCGAGGTGTTGGCCGAGATTTCCTTGGTGGTGGACAGCACTTCCACGCTGGTCTGGGCCTGCTCGATGCCGGTGGCCTCCTGCTGCTTGGCCGAGGCGGCGATTTCGGTGGCCGAGGTGGTGACCTGGATACCGGCCTTCTGCACGTTCTCGATCAGGGTGCGCAGGTTATCGAACATGGCGGCCAGGCCTTGTCCCAGCTGGCCGATGGCGTCGTGGCCGCTGATGGAGACGCGGCCCGTCAGGTCGCCGGAAGCGGCTTTCATCACCACGGCCAGCAGGGTATCGACCTTGGACTTGAGCAGATTGGTCGCCTCTTGCTCGCGCAGCAGGCTGTCCTCGATCGACTGTGCCATGCGGTTGAATTCCTGTGTCACCTGGCCCAGTTCATCCCTGGCTACCACTTCCGCGCGGGCCGAACGCTCGCCGGCGGCAATGCGGTTGACGGCTTGGGTCAGAGTATTCATCGGCAGCAGCAGTGAACGCGACAGCATGAAGCCGATCACCGACGCCAGCACCACGCACACGCCGCCGCCGGCGAGCAGCAGCAGGAGCATAGTTTCCTGCAACTGGCTGGACAGGTTGGTGCGCTCCTGCAGCAGGCGCTTTTCCTCGTCCGCCGCATCGTCCAGGATCTGGCGCATGGATTGCATCAGGCGAGTGCCATGCTGGACCTGGGCCACGGACGCCGCCAGCGCCTGCGGCGTCACACTGCCGCTCTTGTTCTGGGCGCGGCGGGCTTCCAGCAGGGGATGCACCACTTCGTCGAGCCACTGCTTGAGCAGCGGCTCCATTTTGGCTAGCCGCTGCTGCTGCGAAGGATTGTCGCGCGTGAGGAGGATGGTTTTCCGCAGATGCTGACTGGCCGACGCTTCGCCGGCCGCGATGGGTGCGGCGATGGATTCGTCACCGCTGAGAGCAAAGCCGCGGTCGGAGCTCTGGACCTGCAGCAGGCCGTTTTCGATGCTGCTGATCTCCAGCAGCACTTCCTGCGTATGCTTGTCCCAGCCGCTGGCGACGGAGAGTTTGCTGAAGTTGGTGTAGGCGACCGTCAGCAGGATCAGGATCAGGAGCACGATGGCGCCGAAGCCGAGGGCCAATTTCTTCTTGATACTCAGGTCATTGAGCATGGGGTCTCCGTATCAAACAAGCTTGTGCAGCACTGTATCAAAAAAAAAAGGCCGCTGATACAGCGGCCTTTTGAGCGGGGCGAAAAGCCTTATTGTCCGCGCTTGTGGCGTGCGTTGGCGGCGATGCGCATGCGCAGGGCGTTCAGCTTGATGAAACCGCCCGCGTCGGCCTGGTTGTAGGCGCCGCCGTCTTCGTCGAAGGTGGCGATGGTCTGGTCGAACAGCGAATCGGTCTTCGAATCGCGGGCGACGACGATCACATTCCCCTTGTACAGCTTGACGCGCACCCAGCCGTTCACCGTCTGCTGCGTGTGGTCGATCAGCGTCTGCAGGGCGACGCGCTCGGGCGACCACCAGTAGCCGTTGTAGATCATGGAAGCGTAGCGCGGCATCAGGTCATCCTTCAGGTGGGCCACTTCGCGGTCCAGGGTGATCGATTCGATGGCGCGGTGGGCCTTGAGGATGATGGTGCCGCCCGGGGTTTCATAGCAGCCGCGCGACTTCATGCCGACGTAGCGGTTTTCCACCAGGTCCAGGCGGCCGATGCCATGCTTGCCGCCCAGGCGGTTCAGTTCCGTCAGCACGGCCGCCGGCGTCATGCGCGCGCCGTTCAGGGCCACGATGTCGCCCTTTTCAAATTCGATGTCCAGGTACTCGGGAGTGTCAGGGGCCTGTTCCGGGCTGACCGTCCAGCGCCACATCGACTCTTCCGCTTCCGCGCTGGGGTTTTCCAGGTGGCGGCCTTCAAAGGAGATATGCAGCAGGTTGGCGTCCATGGAGTAGGGCGCGCCGCCCTGCTTGTGCTTCATGTCGATGTCGATGCCCGCGTCTTCCGCGTACTTCAGCAGCTTTTCGCGCGACAGCAGGTCCCATTCGCGCCATGGGGCGATGATCTTCACGCCCGGCTTCAGCGCGTAGGCGCCCAGTTCGAAGCGCACCTGGTCGTTGCCCTTGCCGGTGGCGCCGTGGGAGATGGCGTCGGCGCCGGTCTGGTTGGCGATCTCGATCAGGCGCTTGGCGATCAGCGGGCGGGCGATCGAGGTGCCCAACAGGTATTCGCCTTCATACACTGTGTTGGCGCGGAACATGGGGAAGACGAAGTCGCGCACGAACTCTTCGCGCACGTCGTCGATGAAGATGTTTTCCGGCTTGATGCCGAACTTCAGGGCCTTGGCGCGCGCCGGTTCCAGTTCTTCACCCTGGCCTAAGTCAGCCGTGAAGGTGACGATTTCGCACTTGTAGTTATCCTGCAGCCACTTGAGGATGACGGAGGTATCGAGGCCGCCCGAATAGGCGAGGACTACTTTTTTAATATCGCTCATGTTGATTCCAATCGCAGTAGTGAATTTATTTGGTGTCGATGCGGCCCAGCAGCAGGTATTCGATCAGGGCCTTCTGGATGTGCAGGCGGTTTTCCGCCTCGTCCCACACCACCGATTGCGGACCGTCGATCACGTCGGCCGAGACTTCCTCGCCGCGGTGGGCGGGCAGGCAGTGCATGAACAGGGCGTCCGGCTTGGCGCGCGCCATCTTGGCGCCGTCCACGATCCAGCCGTCGAAGGCCTTGATGCGCGCCGCGTTCTCGGCCTCGTAGCCCATGCTGGTCCAGACGTCGGTGTTGACCAGGTCCGCGCCCTCGCAGGCGTCGGACGGATTGTCGAAGAAGGTGAAGCGCTTGGTCGAGACCAGCGACATGTCCATGTCGTAGCCCTTGGGCGTGGACACATTCACATGGAAGCCGAACACTTCCGCCGCCTGCAGCCAGGAGTAGAGCATGTTGTTGGCGTCGCCCACCCAGGCCACGGTCTTGCCCTTGATCGGGCCGCGGTGCTCGTAGTAGGTGAAGATGTCGGCGAACACCTGGCAGGGGTGGTGCTCGTTGGTCAGGCCGTTGATCACGGGGACGCGCGAGTTGGCGGCGAAGCGCTCGATGATCTCCTGGCCGAAGGTGCGCACCATGATGATGTCGCACATGCGGGACATGACCTGGCCCGCGTCCTCCACCGGCTCGCCGCGGCCCAGCTGCGAGTCGCGCGTGTTCAGATAGATTGCGGCGCCGCCCAGCTGGTGCATGCCGGCCTCGAAGGAGAGGCGGGTGCGGGTGGAGTTTTTGTCGAACACCATGACCAGGGTGCGGTCGATCATCGGATGATAGATCTCGTAGTTCTTGAATTTGCGCTTGATGAAGTGCGCGCGCTCAATCACGTATTCGTATTCATCCAACGTGAGGTCGGAAAACTGGAGGTAATGCTTGATCGCTTTTGGGCTAGTCATGGTGACAACAGAATAGGGCGCCGTTGGTGGCCGGAATGCTGAAATTGCCAGCGGAGCAAAACATTATACGGCCATTTGGCCGTTTTAGTGGTAAATGGCGACGGGCGCCGCATCGTCATTGCGGGGCGCCTTCAGCGGCAGGTCGAGGGTGAAGGTGGTGCCGCCCCTGGAGCTGGCGACGCTGATATGCCCGCCCAGCAGGGAGTTGACGATGTTGTAGCTGATCGACAGCCCCAGCCCGCTGCCGCCCTGTCCCAGCTTGGTGGTGAAGAAGGGATCGAAGATGCGCGACAGGTGTTCGGGCGCGATGCCGCCGCCGTTGTCGCTGAAGGAGATCAGCACGCGCCCTTCGGCCGGAGTGGAGGCGGTGAGCCACATGCAGCCCTGGACGTCGCGGGCGAAGGCGTGCAGCAGGGCGTTGTTGATGAAGTTGGCGATGACCTGGCCGAAGGGGCCGGGATAGCTGTCGAGCACAATCATGTCCGGCACATCGGACTCGATGCAGTGGCTGGCGGCGCGCACGCGGTTCATCATGGTGGCGATGACTTCGTGCGCCACCTGCTGCAGGTTGAACACGCGGCGCTGCTCGGTGGTGCGGTCCACCGCCACCTGCTTGAAGCTGTTGACCAGGTCCGCCGCGCTGGTCAGGCCGCGCATCACCAGCTCGGACGCCTTGCGCGCGTCGTCCACATAGGTGGCCAGCTCGGAGCGGCGCAGGCCGGGGCCGTTCATCTGCTTTTCCAGATCCTCCGTCTTTTGCAGCAGGGTGCTGGCGATCAGCAGGCTGTTGCCGACGGGCGTATTCAGCTCGTGCGCCACGCCCGCCATGAGCGAGCCGAGGGCGGCCAGCTTTTCCTGCGACACGAGCTGGGTCTGCGCGTCCTGCAGGCGACGGTAGGCTTCCGCGTTGTCGAGGGCGATGGCGCCATAGGCGCAGAGGGAGCGGAAGATCAGGCGTTCGCGCTCGCCGTAGGCGTGGGCGTGCATGGCCTGCACCGTCATCACGCCCAGCGCGCGCTCGCCGATCAGCAGCGGCACGAACAGGGCGCTGACGCTGGCCAGGGTGCCGGGCGCGATGTGCTCATTGTCGGCCGGGATGTCGTCCAGCTGGATCTCGCGCCGCTCCAGCAGGCAGCGCACGGACAGGGCGTGCGGGTCGGAGAGGGCGATGGTATTGGTGGCCAGCAGCTTGCCCTGCTCGACGCCGAAGGCGCGGCTCAGGGTGGCGCCGGCGGGATAGGTCAGATAGATGGCGAAGGTGGTGGCGGGCAGCAGGGCCTGCACATGGCGGTCCAGGGTCTGGAACACGGCGGCGGCGTCCAGGTGGGCGGTGATCTCCTGGCCGATGGCGGACAGGCGCTCCAGCGTGGCGCTGGTCTGCTGCAGCAGCTCGGCGCGGCGGGCCTCGGAGGCGGCCAGCTCCAGGTGATAGTTGCCCTCGGCCCGCGCCTGCTCCGTCTGGTGGTGCACCTGCAGGGCGACGGCGCGGTTGGTGGCTTCCTGGCTATGGATCTTCTCTCGCGCGGCGCTGGCCGCCAGCGCCGCCTCGTAGGCTTGCTGGTAGCTGCCGGCGGCGGCGTATTCGCGCGCCAGCGCGTCGAGCAGGTCGCCAGGCAGGATGTAGCCGTCGATGGTGGCGGCGACAGCCAGGGCCTGGTGCAGATAGTGCAGGGTGGCGTTCAGCGCTGTCATGCCTTCTGGCGGCGGCAGCTTGTGCCGCATGTGGATGATGGCCAGCACGCGCAGGGCGGCGATGTGGTGGTAGGCGTTGTCCTGCTGCTGCGCGTGCTGCACGGCCAGCATCGCCATCTCCAGCGCCTCCTGCGGACGGTCGAGGAAGCACAGGGCGTGCGCCTGGCCGCGCCGCGCGGCCGTGTGGAAGTCGGCCTGCTGCAGGGCGTCCCCTCGCTCCTGCAGGCGGGTGAAGGCTTGCAGGGCGGCCGGGTAGTCGCCCTGGTCCAGTGCCAGGTCGCCCAGGTAGAGCAGCACCACGGCGTAGGGGCGGGCGCCGGATACCGGCTCGAGGGTCTGCTGCGCTTCCAGCAGCAGTTCCTGGGCGGCGTCGGTGCGGCCCAGGCGGCGCATGGCGTCGGCGGCGTACATCAGGCTCGCGCCCACGCTGCGCGGCCAGCCGGTGGGGCGGGCGAGGTCCAGCGCGCACTGCATCCACTCCAGTCCCGAGTGCAGGTCGCTGAGGATGGTGAAGGCTTCGCCGATATTGGTGGCGGCCGTGATGGCGCAGCGCAGCTGGCCCGTGCCCAGCGCCGCCTCGTAGCATTGCAGGAAGTGACCGGCCGATCCGGCGAAGTCGCTGGACTGGCTGGCCGACACGGCCAGGTAGTCGTGCACCCAGGCGGCGACGGCGGGCGCCAGCGGCTCCGGCCTGGGCCCGGAGGCGCCCAGGCGGTAAGGGGCGAAGCGTTCGCCCCAGCAGGCGTCGGCGGCGTGGCGGTCGGTCAGCACCTGCCAGCGGGCGATGACCGCTTCGACGATGGTCTGGCGCTGCTCGTCTTCATCTTCCCGGGCGCGGCGCAGGGCCTGGGCCAGTTCGTCGTCGCGCTGCTGGTGGTCGCCGCGGTCGACGGCGATCCAGGAGCGCAGCCAGTGGGCGTCGGCGCAGCCGGCGTGGTCGTTCAGGGCGCACAGGCGGGAGAAGGCGGCATCGGCCAGGGCGCCGGCGGCATCGAGCTCGCCGCCCAGGCAGCGCGCTTCCGCATGCACCAGCTGCAGGCGGGCCGCGATGCCGTCCTGTTCTTCGACGGTGAGGGAGGTCGCGGGCAGCATGGCCAGCGCCTCGTCGGCCATGGCGGTGGCGCGGGCCGTGTCGCGCTGGCGCAGATGCCAGGCCAGGGGCAGCAGCAGGGGCAGGCGCGCGGGCCCGCGCAGGGGCAGCAGGGCTACCTCCCAGCGGGCTACTTCCTCGTCCACCGCAAACATGTCCATTGCTACTCCCTACATGCGTGGCTTGTAAAACTGTTGCCAGTTAATTGCTTGTGGGAATTATAGACCGCAAATGGGCGCTGTGCACTATTGGCAATGCATTTGCCAGGTTTATATTCGTCTAATACAAGGTCTGTGATGATTCGTGCAACAGCTGACCGTATAGCGTATGGCGCATGCGGGCAATCTTGCCGGTGGCGACTGCGTCCAGGACAGCGCATTGGGGTTCGCTCAGGTGACGGCAGTTGTAGAACTTGCAGTGGCCCAGATAGGGCGCGAAGTCGACAAAAGCCCGTTCCAGCATGCCCTCGCTCAGGTGGTAGAGGCCGAATTCCTGGAAACCGGGCGAGTCGATGATGGCCGATCCTTCGCCCGACTCCGGCAGCGGATACAGGCGGGTGAAGGTGGTGGTGTGCTTGCCCGTGTCCAGCGCTTCCGAGATTTCGCGCGTGGCGATGTCGGCGTCGGGCACCAGCAGGTTGATCAGCGACGACTTGCCCATGCCGGACTGGCCGATCAGGATCGACGATTGTCCCGCCAGCAGGGGCCGCAGGGCGGCCACCGTTTCCTCGGGATGGGCGCGGGCCGACACTTCCAGCACGTCGTAGCCCAGCGCGGCGTAGGGCTGCACCCGTTCGCGCGCGCGCGGCAGGGCGTCGGCGACGTCGGTCTTGTTGAGGATGAGGCGGGCCGTGATGCCGGCCGCCTCCGCCGCCACCAGGGCGCGCGAGACGAGGTCGTCGGCGAAGCTGGGCTCCGTCGCCACCACGATGAACAGCTGGGTGACATTAGCCGCCAGCAGCTTGGACTTGTACTGGTCGGAGCGGTAGAGCAGGGTCTTGCGCTCCTCGATCTTGTCGATCACCGCCTGGTCGGCCGAGGTCAGGGTGAGGTGGACGATGTCGCCCACGGCCACATTGGTCTTCTTGCCGCGGGTGACGCATTGCAGCTTGCGTCCCTCGGCCTCGGCCAGGTAGTGGCGGCCGTGCGCGGCGATCACCGTCGCCTGCAGTTGCTGGGCCTTGCTCATGGGACCAGGGCGCTGGCTTTGGCGGCGCAGATGAAATCGTTGAGCGAGAGGCCTTGCACGGAATGGGTATCGTAGCGCACGACGCAGTTCTTGTAGCTCACCACCAGCTCCGGGTGATGGTCCTGCGTGTGGCTGATCCAGGCCAGCGCGTTGACGAAGGCCATGGTCTGGTGATAGTCCTTGAAGCCGAAGTTGCGCTCCAGCTTGCCGTTGGCGATGGCCCAGCCGGGCACCAGGGGCAGCAGAGTCTGCGCCACGGTCAGGCTCACGCCCTGGGTGGTGTGGGCGCAGCTGGCGGCCAGCAGCTCGGCGGTGGAGGCGGGCATGCTCATATGCGTGCTCATGCCGCCACCGCCAGGTTCAGTTGACGAATGCGCACGCTGGCCGGCGGGTGGCTGTCGTAGAAGGCCGAGTGCAGCGGGTCGGGCGTCAGGGTGGAGGCGTTATCCTCGTACATCTTGACCAGGGCGGAGACGAGGTCGCGCGCGTCGGTGTGCTTGGCGGCGAAGGCGTCTGCCTCGAACTCGTGCTTGCGCGAGCTGAGCGAGGTCAGCGGGCCGAAGAGGAAGGTGAACACGGGCAGCACCAGCATGAACAGCAGCAGCACCATGGCGTCGTTGGCCTGGCCGGCCAGGGCCATCGGCACCGGATCGACGCCCAGGCCCGTGTAGAACCACAGCTGGTTCTTCAGGAAGCCGAGCAGGGCGAGGAAGCCCAGCGACAGGGCGAACATCACCACCATGCGCTTGATGATGTGCTTGAGCTTGAAGTGGCCCAGTTCGTGCGCCAGCACCGCCTCGATCTCCTGCGGCGCCAGGCGCGACAGCAGAGTGTCGAAGAAGACGATGCGCTTGTTGGCGCCGAAGCCGGAGAAGTAGGCGTTGCCGTGGGCGCTGCGCTTGGAGCCGTCCATCACGAACAGGCCCTTGGAGGCGAAGCCGACACGGGCCATCAAGCCTTCGATGCGTTCTTTCAGCGACTGGTCTTCCAGCGGCGAGAACTTGTTGAACAGGGGCGCGATCACGGTCGGGTAGAGCACCATCATCAGCAGCTGGAAGCCGGTCCACACCAGCCAGGCGTACAGCCACCACAGATTGCCCGCCTTGTTCATCAGGGTCAGCACGACCCAGGCCAGGGGCAGGCCGATGGCGGCGCCGACGACGGTGCCCTTGACCAGGTCGGCGAAGAAGAGGCCGCGGCTCATCTTGTTAAAGCCGAAGCGCTGCTCCATGCCGAACTGCTTGTAGTAGTCGAAGGGCAGGTCGATCAGGCCGGAGATCACGCCGAAGCCGGCCAGCAGGGCCAACTGGTAGATCATGCCGGGGCCGGTGGCCGAAAAGATGGCGGTGGACAGCCATTGCAGTCCGCCCAGCAGGGTAAAGCTGACCAGCACCAGGGTGTTGACGAACAGGCCCAGCAGGCCGAACTTGGTCTTGGCCACCGTGTAGTCGGCCGCCTTCTGGTGGGCGGCAAGGGGGATTTTTTCGGCGAATTCGGCGGGCACGGCGGCGCGGTGCGCCAGCACGTGGCGGAGTTGGCGCGAGGCCAGCCAGAAGCGCACGAGCAGCGTCAAAACCAGGAAAGAAACAAACAAAATCGAAAACGCGAGTGAATACATTCTGTGCCTGTGAGAAAATGGCGGATTCGGAGTAATTATCAAGCCAAGAGAGAATTATGTCACAAGCTAATGATTTGCCTACGGATTCCGCTGCCACGGCGGCGCCGCGTCCCAATGAAATGAACCTGGTGTGGGTCGATATGGAGATGACCGGCCTGGAGCCGGAGACCGACCGCATCATCGAAGTTGCCATGATTGTCACGGACATGCACCTTAACGTGCTGGCCGAAGGTCCCGTCTTCGCCATCCACCAGAGCGACGCCACGCTGGACGCGATGGATGCCTGGAACAAGGGCACCCACGGCCGTTCGGGCCTGATCGACCGCGTGAAGGCGTCGACGGTGACGGAGGAGCAGGCCGAGGAAGAGCTGATCAAGTTCATGAAGCAGTGGGTACCGAAGGGCAAATCGCCCATGTGCGGCAACACCATCGGCCAGGACCGCCGCTTCATGGTCAAGTACATGCCGAAGCTGGAAGCCTTCTTCCACTACCGGAATATCGACGTGTCGACCCTGAAGGAGCTGGGCAAGCGCTGGAATCCGGCCATGGTCAGCGGCTTCAAGAAGCACCAGATGCACACGGCCCTGGCCGATATCGTCGAGTCGATCGAAGAACTGAAGTACTACCGCGAGCACTTCATCAAGCTGTAAGCGCTTTCGTTTCTTGGATCAAGACAGGCCCCATGGGGCCTTTTTTTTGTCCTAACGTGTTGATCAGTAGCCTTGGCTGAGAGAGATCAAGATGTTCTTTGCGCGCTATCAAACCCGAAATGAGATAATGTATATACGGTTTGCTTGTGAGGATTTCGATGGGTTTTCAATTTTTTGTTGCCATTTAGGTATTTTTATGCCTTCAATTTGTAAAAAATGGCTAAATTCATTGAGCGCATAAAATTTTCAACGTATATTTTGTATATACATAGGGATGGATATGATCTCGATCATCATTTCGGCAACGGTTAGTAGCAAGCTGCTCTACAAGCACAATGTGACTCGAGAGGAGATATCGGAGTGCTTTGACAACCGTTGCGGTGATCTCCTGATAGATGATCGAGAAGATCATCGCCGTAATCCTCCTACGTTGTGGTTTGTTGCTGAAACGCGGAAGGGGCGATTATTAAAAGTGGTCTTTCAAGTACGTGACGGAAACTGCCACATCATTACTGCGTATGAAGCGAACTCGACTGAAATTCGTATCTACGAAACCAAAGCAAAGTAACGGAATCATAGTAGTTATGGCGGTCACACAGGAGAACATCATGAATACCCCAAAAATCGAAGGTACGCCGGAGGCATGGGAAGACGGTCAGCTTGGCCGTGACGAAGCACACGCAAAAATCGCCCCCAAGGAATTGGCTCAACAGATTGATGATGGACTGGGCTTGCAGATGATCTCGATTCGTTTGCAAAAAGAATTGATTGAGGACTATAAGAAAATTGCCGAGTTCCACGGAGTGGGCTATCAACCATTGATGCGTGATGCACTGAAGCGTTTCGCTGACGCAGAGTTCAAGAAAATTGCGATTGAATACGCAAATCTGAAAGCATCGAAAGCCTCCGAAAAAATGGCGGATTCCGCCTCGCCGGCGGGAAAATCTGGCGGAAATGGGAAGCTGGCGGCATGACAAGCCACTAGTTCAATGAGAGACGGAAAAGCGCCGGGTGAATTATCCGGCGTTTTATTTTGTTGGATGATCGCTGACCATCTGTATCGAAGGTATTGACTTCTTATGCTAGGCTGGCTTCCTCGATTGTCGGCAGCAGGAAGCGGCGCTCGAGGAAGGCGGCCATCTGGCTGGCGGGCAGGGGACGCGAAATGTAGTAGCCCTGGACTTCGTTGCACTGCATTTCCTGCAGCATCTTTAGCTGCTCGGCCGTCTCCACGCCTTCCGCCACCACCGACATGCCCAGCGCATGCGCCATCGAGACGATGGCCTGGAAGAAGATGCGGCCTTCCTTCGAGTTGCCCAGCTCCGTCGTGAAGGCCTTGTCCACCTTGAGCACGTCCATCTTCAGCTTCTGCAGCTGCGACAGCGAGGAATAGCCGGTGCCGAAATCGTCCACGTGCAGCTTGACGCCCAGCTCGCGCAGGGCCGACAGCTCGGCCAGGATCTCGTCCTGCTCGCCCATCATGGCCGACTCGGTGATCTCCACTTCCAGCAGGCTGGCGTCGATCTGGAAGCGGGCCAGCTGCATGGCCAGCTGGCGGTGCACGTCGCCGTGGGCGAACTGGCGCGGGGAGACGTTGATCGACACCGGCACCAGCTGCAGCCCCTGCTCCCGCCACGCGGCCAGCTGGGCGCAGGCCTGGGCCATGACGATGACGCCGATCTGCTGGATCAGGCCGCTCGACTCGGCCAGGGGGATGAAGTCCAGCGGCGGAATCATGCCCATCTCGGGATGGATCCAGCGCACCAGCGCTTCCATGCTGCACAGCTCGCCCGTCTGCGTGTCGATGCGGGGCTGGTAGTACAGCTGCAGCTCGTTGCGCTCCAGCGCCCGGTGCAGGCTGTGCTTGAGATTCGCGCGCGACTTGAGCTGGGTGAACAGGATGGGGTCGAAGAAGCGGTATTGTCCCTTGCCTTCGCTCTTGCCTGAGTACATGGCGATGTCGCCGTGCTTGATCAGGCTTTCCGGATCGGTGCCGTCGCGCGGGAACATGCTGATGCCGATCGAGGCGCCCACTGTCTGCCGCTCTTCGCCGATGGTGAAGGGCTGGCTGATGGTGTTCAAAATGCGCTCGGCGATGGCGACGATCTGCGCATCGCTGCCAGCCGGACTGATGAGGACGATGAATTCGTCGCCGCCGAAGCGCACCACATGGTCGTTCTGGCGCATCAGCGACTTCAGGCGGGCCGCCGCTTCGCGCAGCAGCAGGTCGCCGGTGGAGTGGCCCTGGGTATCGTTGACGTGCTTGAATTCGTCCAGGTCGATGAACAGCAGGGCCATCGACTGGTTCTTGCTGGCCGCCGCCGCCAGCGCTTCCGGCAGATACTGGGTCAGCCAGTAGCGGTTAGGCAGGCCGGTGAGGGAATCCTCATTGGCCAGGCGCTGCAATTCCTGCTCGTGGAACTTGCGCTCGCTGATGTCCTGCAGGGTGATCGCCAGGCCGTTGCCGACGCGGACCAGGCGTCGCCGGCCCCAGCGCACGGCCCCTTCGGCCTGCGGCATTTCGCGGTCGTCTTCGTAAAAGCCCGTTTCCATCGCCGCGATATAGGTCGGCAGCAGGGCCTTGCCGAACACGCTGGCCGGCAGCGACAGCACGCGCTGCCCCACCAGGTCGGCGCGGGTCAGACCGTAGAAGTTCGCGCCCCGCTCGTTGCAGTCGATGACTTCAAAGTCGATGATCTGGCCGTGGTGGTCGCGCACGGCGGCGGCCATGTAGAAGCCGTCGTTGGCGCTTTCGGTGGCGGTGCGGTAGGCGCGCTGGACTTCCTCTTCCTCGTGCTGGCGCTTGAGGGCGCGGCGGCTCAGGCGGTGTCCCCACCAGCCGAGCAGGATCAGGGCGGCCGTCGCCAGCGCCGCGTTGCGGGTGCTGACGGCGCGCGCGTCGTCGGCCGTGTGCAGCAGTTCGCGCCGCGACAGGCCCACCGAGGCCGTCAGCGGATAGGCGGACGAGCGGCGCCAGGCCAGCAGGCGCGCCTGGCCGTCGCTGAAGGTGCCGCCGTCGACCCAGCGCACGCCGTCCGTTTCGCTGAAATCGGGCTGGCCCAGCAGCAGGGAGGCGTCGTCGGCGCCGGGCGCCTGTTCGCCGTGGCGCTCCAGGCGCAGGGTGCTGTTGATGCCCACCAGGGCGATCATGCCATCCTCGCCCAGGGCGCGCTGATTGTAGAAGGAAGTGAAATAGTCGGCGCTGATGGTGAGAATCAGCACGCCGGCGAAGTTGTCGTCGGCCGTTTCCAGGCGGCGCGTGAACTCGATGGCGTTCTGGGTCGCCTGGTACTGCTCGCGCGGCACGTCGATGCGCAAGGCGGTGGAGTTATTGTTTTTATGGAAGGCGAAGGCGGGCGTGGTGCTTACGTCGCGCGGCGCGGCCTGGGGACGGGTTGAGTTAAGCACGCGGCCGTCGGCGTCGGCGATGCTGACGGCGATGAAGGCGGAATCCGTGAACATGCCGGAGTCGTGCAATTCATGCAAGTTGAGCTTGCCGCCGGACTGCTCCCAGCTCTGCTTGAGCTGCATGGCGATCTGGTCCATCTGCGCCACGGAGCGGGTCGCGTATTGTTCGTAGGCGCGGGCGAACAGGCTGGCGTCCTTGAGCGCGGCCTGTTCCGCGCTGCGGCGTTCGCTGCCGTCTTTCAGCAGGGTGAAGGTCCAGATGGACAGTATCAGCAGCAGGGCAAGCGCGGGCCACAGCCAGGGCAGCCAGCTCCGGCGCTTTGCGGTTTGAACAAGAGTCGTACTGGCCATGGGCTGCGGTGCATGAAGACGCTGGACGCGGAAAGCCGCCATCATACCGCCCAAATATGACATAGTCACTACGCTGGGGAAACTAAAATTTCCTCTTAAAAATGCTTATTCGACAAAGGCTTGCCACACCAGCCAGAGATTGGCGGCGGTGATGAGCAGGAACAGGCCCCAGGCCAGGGCCGTCGTCCACCAGGCGTTGGCGAAGACGCCCATCAGCTCGCGCCTGGCCGTCAGGCTCACCAGCGGATACATGGCGAAGGGCAGTTGCAAACTCAGTACGACCTGGCTCAGCACCAGCAGCTTGCCGACCGAGTGCTCGCCCAGGGCCAGCACGCCGATCATGGCCGGCACCAGGGCCAGTCCGCGGGTGAGGGCGCGGCGCTGCCAGCAGGGGATTTTCAGCTTGAGGAAGCCTTCCATGATGACCTGGCCGGCGATGGTGCCGGTGAAGGTGGAGCTCTGGCCGGACGCGAACAGGGCGAGGCCGAACAGGATGCCGGCGGCCGCCGTCCCGGCCACGGGATCGAGCAGGTGGTAGGCGTCGTCGATATCGAGCGTGCGCTCGTTGCCGGGCTGGTGGAAGGCGGCCGCCGCCAGCACGAGAATGGCGCCGTTGACCAGCAGGGCAAGCAGCAGCGAGACGATGGTGTCCAGCCGCGACAGGCCGATGGCGGCGCGCTTGCTGTGCTCATTCTTCGCCACCACGCGCGTCTGCACGATGGAGGAATGCAGGTAGAGGTTATGCGGCATGACCGTCGCGCCGAGGATGCCGATGGCCAGATACAGCGGCTCGCGCGCCGACAGCGACGACGCCGATGGCACCAGTCCCGCCGCCACGCCGTGCCAGTCCGGGTTGACGAACACCAGCTCCGCGCACAGGCACAGGCCCACGGTCACGATCAGTCCCAGCACGATGGCTTCGATCTGGCGGAAGCCCTTGCCTTTCAGGCCGAGGACGATGAAGGTGTCGAGCGCCGTCAGCGCCACGCCTGTCGGCAGCGAGACGTTCAGCAGCAGCTTGAAGGCCAGCGCGCAGCCCAGCACTTCGGCCAGGTCGCAGGCGACGATGGAGATTTCGGCAAAGATCCACAGCGCCCTGGTGGCGGCGGGCGAATAGTGTTCGCGGCAGTGCACGGCCAGGTCCTTGCCGGTGACGATCCCCAGGCGCATGCTCAGGCACTGCAGCACGATGGCGGCGAGGCTGGACAGCACCACGACAAACAGCAGCTCGTAGCCGAACTGCGAACCGCCCTGGATGGCCGTGGCCCAGTTGCCTGGGTCCATATAGCCGACCGATACCAGCAGGCCCGGTCCGGCAAAGCGGGCGATCTTCTGCCACAGGGGGGCGCCTTCCGGCACGAAGACGGTACCCGCCACTTCGGACGGGCAGAAAGGCGCGGTGGCCTTGGTCGGCAGCGAGAACGGGTGCTTGAACGGCAATGTGAACATCGGCATTCCTCCGTGGCGATGCCGTCCATTCTAGCGGAGGCCGCCGATGACGGCCTCCCTCGAAATGGCTGTTCAGTTCATGAAGCCCAGGTCCTGGATGGCGAAGTTCTGCAGCTCGTTCTTGAACACCTGGTTGTCCAGCGTCTGCACGTCGGCGCCGAACCAGGCGCCCAGGGTGGCGCCGTACTGCTGGTTGGAGATCTGCGGAATCCACGCGCCCCGTCTCGTCGCATCGTCCGCGCCGCCCAGGGTGAAGTCGGGGAACTGGCCGTACAAGCCGCCCTTGACCGCCGCGCCGACGACCAGGTGGTGATTACCCCAGGCGTGGTCGGTGCCGCTGCTGTTGGGCTGCAGCGTGCGGCCGAATTCGGACAGGGTGAAGGTCGTCACCTGCTGCGCCGCGTTGATCTCGCCCAGCGCCTGCTGGAAGGCGGCCAGCGCCTGCGACACCTGGCGCAGCATGTCGAACTGCTGGTAAGCCTGTCCGCCGTGGGTGTCGAAGCCGTTCAGCGAGACGAAGTAAACCTGTCGTCCCGGCCCCTGCTGCGAGCGCAGGCGGATCAGGTGGGCCACGGTCTTCAGCTGCTGCGCCAGCCCGGTGCCGGGGAAGACAGTCGCCAGCGGCGCGGCGCTGTCGGCGGCCTTCAGGTCCGTCACCAGGTCCATGCCGTTCAGCAGGGCCTTGTTGGCGGCGGCCGCCATCACATTGGGATTTTGCGCCGACAGGATCTGCACCAGCGCCGCGCGGCGCGCATCGGCTTCCTTCTGCGGCCAGAAGTTCATGCCCGCCAGGTCGAGCTGTCCGTTCTGCGGCAGCACGTTGCCGTGGGTCTGGGCGCCTTCGACGAACAGGCCTCCCGTGCCGAGCGAGATGGCGTCCAGGTGGCCGCCCGTGCCCAGCGCGTCGACCAGCCGACCGCCCCAGCCGGTGCCGGCGGAGGAGGGCGTGCCGGCCTGGTTCTGGATGGTCTGGTCTGGATGGGAGAACAGCTGCGAGGGCACGCCGACGCCCGTCTGGTACTGCGCCTTGGTCAGCGGCTTGCTCAAGCTGCCCACGTTCAGCACTGCGGCCACCATGCCTTGTCCGTACAGGGCGTCCAGCTCCGGCATCCCATAGTGGAAGGCGAAGGGCTGGTTGACGGGATTGGCGACCGACTGCAAGGTGGAGCTACGTGGCGCCAGCAGGGTCTTGGCGTTGACCGACAGGGCCAGGCCGGCGCTGCCGCGAATGCTGGTGTATTTGTTATAGCGGACCGTATCGAGCGGCACGATCATGTTGTTGCCGTCGTTCCCGCCGAACATGTAGAGGCAGACGAGGGCCTTGTAATCGCTGACGGCGGCGCGCGCCGGCGCCGATGCGGTCAGCAGTCCCAGCGTCGACATGGCGCCCAGCAGGCCGGCCTGCGCGCTGCCGCCGAGGAAGCGGCGGCGCGATGGATTCACTTCTTGTTTGCTGTTCTTGGTAGTCATCTCGGATTTCCTTTTACTGGGCCACGGCGAATTCGGCGCTGATGGCGGCGAGGTAGAGCGCGGTGATGGCGCGCTGGCGCGGATCGGTGGTGACGGCGACGGCGTTTGCAATCGCCGTGCGCGCGGTGGCGGACATGCGTCCCGCCAGCAGCGTGCTGTCGACCAGGTTGATCAGGGTGGTCGTGTCCTTCGCCACGTTGACGAAGGGTGAGATGTCCACGTTGACCATACTGTTGTACTGGCCGGAGATGAAGTTGTAGAGGAAGTTGGCGCGGCCCACGGCCAGCGCCGGCGCATACAGCTGGAACTCAGGGCCATAGTATTGCGGCGATCCGGGCAGGCGCGTGTTGGGCGAATAGAAGTTGAATACGCTGGGCGCGTCGGTGATCTTCTGCCCCAGCAGGAAGTAGTCCCAGAACAGGTTGGTGGGGTCGACGATGGTGGCGTTCAGCGTGCGGAACAGGCCGAGTGAGTGCAGCATCGGATCCTTCAAATGGCCTTGCACGCCGGTCGGCGTGTCCTGGCGCGCTTCGGGATCGGTCAGCACGGCGGTCAGCGTCGCCTTCAGGTCGCCGCGTCCGGACGGGCCGTTAGCGAAGACGTCGGCCACGCGCTGGATGTAGGCGGGGCTTGGGTTGCTGGTGACGAAGGCGCGGATCAGGCGCGTGGCGATGAAGGGCGGCAGGTTCGGATGCTGGAACAGGGCCTGCATCACGCCGTCGTAATCCTGGGCCGTGGTCTGGCCAGCGGGTAGGACGACGCCGCCGACCAGGGTCTTGCTGCTCTTGTCGTGGTACTTGTCGCGCGGCTGGAGCGGGCCGCTGAAGTCTTCCCAATTCAGGCCGGTGGCGCTGGCGCCGGGATAGGTCCAGCCGCTCAGGGCGCGCGCCGTCTGGCTGATGATGGCCTGGTCGTAGGTGGGAACCGGATCGCCGTTGCGGTCCGTCTGCACGCTGCCGTCCTGGTTCAATAGCACGGGGCCCAGGGTGAACAGCTGCATCACCTCGCGCGCATAGTTTTCGTTGGGCGAGGGGATGACGCTGTTGCCCAGGTCGAGGTATTTGCTCATGGCGGGATTCAGCGTCATCTCACGCAGCAGGGTGTTGAAGTTGCCGAAGGCGTTGTTGGAGATCGTGAGCAGCCAGGGCTGGATCTCGTTGGCATACGGGTTCTTGTCGGCGGAGATGACGAAGATCTGCGACAGGGCGAAGATCATGCGCTGGCGCAGCTGGTCCTGGCCCATGGCCATGTTTTTGTACCAGGCGTTTTGCAGAACGCTCATGTCCGTCGTGACGGGGATGGCGCTGGCGGGCAGGGAGAACTGCTTGTTCAGCCACGCGGTGGCGCCGGAAGTCTTCAGCGCGGCGACGTCGGCGGGCGAGGCGCCGAAGGTGGCTTGCTCCAGCAGGCGCGTGGCGGCGATGCGGGCCGCGTCGGGCGCGGGCTGGGGGCCGACCACGGGGCCGGGCGCCGGAGCTGGTGCTGGGGCAGGCGTTGGAGTCGGTGTGGGCGTCGGGGTTGGGCTCGGCGCGGGGCTTGGCGATGGCGAGGGTGTCGGCGTTGGCGTCGGCGGCTTGGTGCCCGGCGCGCGCAGCGTCAGCGTGGACGTGGCGGAGAGCTTGTTGCCGTACTTGCTGTAGACCGAGGTGGTCCCCGTGATGACGATGGTGCCGTTGGCCGGCATGGTGACCGGCGCATCATATTCACCGTTCTGGGAATTGATCTTGCCCACGGTGGCATTGCCGCCGGGGATGCCGTTGACCGCAAAGTCCATGTAGATGCCGGCGCCATCGACCTTGCCGAGGAACCAGACCTTGTTGCCCAGCTCGACAGAACTACTGCCGCTGTGTTCGATCGTGGCGGTGGCGGCCCAGGCGCTGGTGCTGGCAGCGGCGCCATAGGCCATCAGGCAAGCCAGGGCCAGCGCGCGGTGTTGAAATCCTTGCATGGTAACTCCGTCGTAAGGTGAAATTTTGATTCCTTACGGCAATTTCCATGCCACCACGGCGGAATGCGGCCTGTCGCCGTACAAGTGACCAAAATTGCCACATTGAAACGGATGACCGACAAAAATTGTCAGTGCCGGCATGCCCGGCGACCGACAAAAAATGTCAGTCGCGGGCGGAGGGGATTACTCCTCGGAGCCTTCGTTGGCGCCGTGGCACTTCTTGTACTTTTTGCCGCTGCCGCAAGGGCAGTCGTCGTTGCGGCCCACTTTCGGCTCCTCGCGCTTGACGGTGGAGACGGGCGCCTTGCGGCGCGGCAGCCAGAACTTGTGGATGGCGGGCAGGTTGGCTTCCAGCTCCAGCGCCAGCTTGTGCGCCTTGACGGGATCTTCCACCAGCGGCAGCTCGTCTTCCTCGATCTCGTCCGCGCCCAGCAGGTAGATGGGGCGCATCAGCGGGCCCACTTCGGAATCCCATATCTCGTCCCAGGAACCCTGGCGCAGCTCCATGCCTTCCCAGAAGCCCCAGCACCAGGCTTCGGCGTTGATCAGGGTCTGGCCTTCGTGTTCGTGCTCGACGAACAGGCATTCGAATTCTTTCGGCGCCACTTCGAACGTCACCAGCACCTCGTTCATGAAGCGCATGATCAGGTTGATGATGCGTTCCTCTTCCTTGGCGTGCTTGAACTTGGGCGCGTCCTTGCCGTCCTGGCCCCAGACCTTGGGCAGCCACTCGGCCGGCATGATCGTCTCCGGGCCGATGGCGATGGCGGTCAGATAGCCGTGCAGGGTATCCATGGTCATCGCGTCTTCCGGCGCGCGTTCGGACAGCAGGAAGCTGTCCAGTTCATCAAATTCTTTTTCGGTCAAAGGCTGGTCGAGTTGCATGGCTTGCTCTTTTCATTCGGTTGAAGGCGACAGTATACATGCTGGAGGCCTCCGCGCCGTACAATGGCGGCTATGACCAAGCATCCTTTTGAACTACTCGGCCCCGATTGCGTGCTCGACGCGCTCGATAGTATCGGCCTGCGCGGCGACGGGCGCCTGCTGGCGCTGAACAGCTACGAAAACCGCGTCTACCAGGTGGGCATGGAGGAGGGGCCGCCGCTGGTGGCCAAGTTCTACCGCCCGGCACGCTGGAGCGATGCGGCCATCCTCGAAGAACATGCGTTCATGGAGGAACTGGCGGCGCAGGAGATTCCCGTCGTGCCCGCGCTGGCGCAGAACGGGGCGACACTGCATCACTATCAAGGCTTCCGCTTCGCCGTCTTCACCCGCCATGGCGGACGGGCGCCGGAGCTGGACGATCCCGCCGTGCTGGAATGGACGGGGCGCTATATCGCCCGCATCCACGCCGTGGGCGCCGTCAAGCCTTATGCCGAGCGTCCGGCGCTGGATATCGCCACCTTCGGCGCCGAGCCGCGCGACTATCTGCTGGCGAATGATTTTATCCCCATGGATCTGCGCAGCGCCTATATGAGCGTGCTCGATCAGGCGCTGGATGGCGTGCGCCGCTGCTATGAGCGCGCGGGCGATGTGGCCCAGTTGCGCCTGCACGGCGACTGCCACGGCGGTAACGTGCTGTGGACGGACGCCGGTCCCCACTTCGTCGACTTCGACGACAGCCGCATGGGGCCGGCCATCCAGGACTTGTGGATGATGCTGTCCGGCGAGCGGCAGGAGCAGGTGCGCCAGCTGTCCGACATCCTGGCCGGCTACGAGGACTTCTGCGAATTCGATACGCGCCAGCTGTATCTGGTGGAGGCTCTGCGCACCCTGCGCCTGATCCATTATTCGTCCTGGCTGGCGCGGCGCTGGGACGATCCCGCCTTCCCGGCCGCTTTCCCCTGGTTTAACACCCAGCGCTACTGGCAGGACCGCATCCTGGAGCTGCGCGAGCAGGTGGCGTTGATGGATGAACCTCCACTCTGGCCGGTCTAGGCCTCTGCCATAAAAAAGATCGAACTTCCTGTCACAAACCCCATTTCGAATTCGTCTTACAGGTGAAGAAAGACCTGTAGTCGTGTTGTTTAACCGAATCGAAAGGGATAATCATGAAGATCGTCGTCATTGGTGGTAGCGGGCTGATCGGCTCGAAAGTGGTCAACATTCTGCGCGAGGACGGCCACGAGGTGGTCGCCGCGTCGCCCAGGACGGGCGTCAATGCCGTCACCGGCGAAGGGCTGAGGGAAGCCCTGGCCGGCGCCCAGGTCGTGGTCGACGTGGCCAATGCGCCTTCCTGGGGCGACCAGGAAGTGCTGGACTTCTTCCAGACCACCAGCCGCAACATCCTCCTCGCCGCCGCCGCGGCTGGCGTGCAGCACCACGTTGCGTTGTCCATCGTCGGCACCGACCGCATGCCCGACAACGGCTACTTCCGCGCCAAGGTGGCGCAGGAACAGCTGATCGAGGCGTCCGGCAATCCTTACACCATCGTCCGCGCCACGCAGTTCATGGAATTCCTCGGCGGGATCGCCGACAGCGGCATGAGCGGCGGCAGCGTGCATCTGGCGCCAGGCCAGTTCCAGCCCATCGCCTCGGACGATGTGGCGGCCTTCGTGGCCGAAGCGGCGCAGGCCAAGCCGCGCAACGGCAGTTTCGACATCGCCGGTCCGGAACGCGCGCCGCTGAACGCATTCATTGCCCGTTATCTGAAAGCTGTCGGCGACGCGCGCCAGGTGGTGGCCGATCCCGAGGCGCGCTACTTCGGCGGCCGCGTGGGCGAGCACTCGCTGGTGCCGCTGGGCGAGGCGCGCCTGGGCCGCATCGGCCTGGACGAATTCCTGCGCCGTTCTTAAGACCGGGCTTTATTTCTTAACCAAGGAGATTTGCATGAAAAGCATCATTGCTTCGCTGCTGTTCGCGGCACTGCCGCTGGGCGGCGCCCTGGCGCATGGCACGGAGGCGAAAGACGCCAAGGTGACGCTCGTTTATCAGCACGAGCTGCCGAACGTGCCCGGCAAGAGCATCAAGGGCGTGCTGGTCGAATATGGTCCGGGCGGCTATTCGCCCGGCCATACCCACGCCAAATCCGCCTTCATCTATGCGACGGTGCTGGAAGGGGCGATCACCAGCCAGGTCAACGACGGGCCGAAGACCACCTATACGGCGGGGCAGAACTTCTCCGAATCGCCCGGCGACCGCCACGGCGTGAGCGCCAACGCCAGCCAGACCAGGCCGGCCAAGCTGCTGGCCGTGTTCGTGGTGGATACGGATGACAAGGAGCTAACAACTCCATTCAACTAAGAAGAGGAAATGCGAGGGCAATGCGGGCCGGGCGCCCGCATCTGCCGAAATAGCGGGTTTTTCCGCCTCTTCTTGCCGCTCTGCTTGCTTGAGCCCTGTCTGATAATGGCAACTCAGAAGTCCCGGTGGGTGCCGGGACAAGCCCATTAGCGAGAACTCTCATGCAAGCACAACTGGCCCAGCGCGAAAACAATCTGACCGTCGCCTTCTCTGCCGACAGCACGCCGCATGAGCAGGACGATCTGCAACACGTTCCCGCGCCGCAGGGTGATCGCCCCGCAATGGAGATGAAGGCGATCCAGGAAGCCATTGCCCGCGTTGAAGCGGAAGCTAAGGCCGCCTGCGCCGCCGAGAGCCGCGCCCACGCCGAAGCCCGCGCCCGCGCGCTGGCCGAAGACCGCGCCGCCATGGATGCCGCCGCCGCAGCGGCAGCGCTGAAGAATGCCCAGGCGTCCGAAGACGCCATTTCCGCCAATCGCGAGCGCATGGAATCGCTGCGCGCCGCCGCCCAGGCCAGTGTCGCCCGTCTGGAAGCCGTAAAACAGGAAACCGTCGAGCTGCGCGCCCGTGTCGAAGCCGACAACGCCATCCGTGTGGCGGCCGAGCAGCGCGCCAGGGCGGAAGAAGAAAACCGCAAGCGCGCGCAGGAACAGATCGAGACCGAAGCCCAGCTGGCCGAAGCCGCTGCCCGCGCCGCCGAAGAACTGCAAGTACAAACCGAGCAGGCCCGCCTGCAGGCGGTGGAGCGCGTCGCCGCCGTGCAGGCCGCGAAAGAAGAGATGGTCGGCATCGCCACCGCCGACGCGCGCGTGGCCGTGCTGGCGCGCGAGCGCGAGCGTCACGCCCAGGCCGCGCGTCTGACGGCGCAGAATCTGGCCGAAGCCGAAACGGAAGCGCTGGAGCTGACCAAGCAGCGCGAGCGCGCCGACCAGATCGCGCTGGAATCGGCCTTCAACCGCGCCGCCGCCGAAGTACGCGCGCTGGAAGAGGCCCGCGCCCTGGCCCACCTGGAGCAGGAGCGCGAGCAGATTGCGCTGGCGCAGGCGGAATCGGAGCGCAGCGCGGCGCAGTCGCTGCGTCTGCGCCTGCAAACGGAAAAGGAATTGCGCGACGCAGCCGTGCATCGCGAGCGCATGGAGAAGATCGCCGCCGACGCCGTCGTCGCGCGCCGCGATGCGGACGCCCGCATCATCGCCGCCACCGAGGCGCGCATCGAAGTGGATCGCCAGCTGCACACTGTCGCCGTGGCCCGCGTGCGGGCCGAGGAAGAAGCGGCGATGCAGACCCAGATCAAGATGGAAGCGGAAGCCAATGCGCTGGAAGCGGCTCAGCAGCGCCAGGCCGCCGAGCAGACCGCCGCCGAAGCGGCGCTGGCCGACAGCATCGAGCAGCAGCGCGCCACGGATCTGGCGCTGGAGCGTTCCGCCCTGTCGCACGCTTCCGCTGAACTGGCGGCACGCCAGAACGCTGCCGAGCAAGCCGCCCTGGCGCTGCTGGCCGAACACGTCGACGCGCAGCAGGCCGCCAGCGATCTGGCGTCGCAGAACGCGGCGCAGGCCGAAGTACAGCTGCAAGTGGAGCGCGAGCGTATCGAGACGCTGGAGCGCATCATGAGCGAACGCGCCGCCGTGGAGCAGGGCGCCGCCCGCGCTCACGCCGAAGCGCTGGAGACGATGGAACGCGAACACGCCGCGGCAGTGGATGCGATGACCCGCGCCCACACCGAGGCCGTCGACAGCATGACTCGCGCGCACACCGAAGCAGTTGACACCATGACCCGCGAGCACGCCGAAACGGAAGCCACCATGCAGCGCACCCACGCTGAAGTGGCAGGCGCCATGCAGCGCGCTCACGCGGAAGCCGAAGACGCCATGTCCCGCGCCCATGCGCAAGCCATCGAGCAGGCTGAACGCGCTCGCGTAGAAGCGGAGCAGCAGGCTGTCGCCGCGTTGAAGGAGCGTCTGGACGCCGAGCAGGCCGCCACCGCCGCCGCGCAAGCCCGCATCGCCGCCGAGCAGGCGCAGACGCTGGCCCTGAACGAGCAGCGCGCGGCGGAAGAACGTCTGGCCGCCGCCGCTGAAAAGGAAACCGAAGCCGCCAACGCCATCGCCGCCCAGGTCGCGCGCGAAGCGGAACAGAAGGCAGAAGAAGCCAAGGCGCTGGCCGCGCAAGCGCGTCTGGCCGTGGAGCTGGGCGCCGTGCAGGAAGAACGCACCCGCGCCGAACAGGAAAAGGCCGTCGCTGCCGAAGCGCTGCTCAAGGCCGAGCGCGAATTCGTCGACGCCGAGCGCCAGTCGCTGGTGCTGATCGACCAGAAGCTGACGCAGCAGCGCATGACCACGGCATCGGAAGTGCGCGCCACCCAGGCCATCGCCAGCCGTCTCGAAGCGCAGAAGAACGCCGCCGTCGAAGCGCGCCGCGTGGCCGACCTCGAAGAAGAACAGACCGGCGCCGTGCTGCAGCGCGAGCAGACCGCGCAAGCCGCCCGCACCGCCGCCGAGCAGGCCGTCGTTGACAAGGCCGCATCGCAGCAAGCCCTGCTGGAAGCGGCACAAGCCCACGCCGCGATGCAGCGCAAGGTCGCCGACACCACGGCCGCGATGGCCGCCGCCAAGCAAAAGCTGCTGGAACTGGAAACCCGCCGCCACGCCGCCGCGCAAAAAGCGCTGGCCGCCGTGCAGGCCAAGGTAGAGACCGAAGAAAGCGTGTGCCAGCACGCGGAAGAGGGCGCCATCGTCGCCGAGCTGGCCGCCGCCCGCGCCCGTTCCGAGCGCGACCAATCCGCCTCGATGGCGCGCAAAGTCATCGACCGCCTGACCAAGCCCGCCGAATCCACCGGCAGCGGCGTCTGGCGCGCCCGCTAAAAACATTCGGGGTCAGGTCTGCCTTTCGGCCAAATTTTGCATCTGCTGCAATTTTTGGCCGAAAGGCAGACCTGACCCCGGGTTTTTATTGGGCAATCTGGACTTTGGTGATGAAGTATTCGGTGTCGCCGAAGCACTGGCTGGGGATGCCTTTGTGCTGTTCGTAGTTCAGCACCACGCGCTTGCCGGCCGCCGCTTGCAGCTGGTGCGCTACGTCGTCGTCGCGCACGCTGAATTCGAATTTTTCGGGGATCGCGCCGGGCATCGAGGTCAGCAATATCTCGCCTTCCCAGGTCTTGCAGATCCAGCCCTTGCGTGAGAACTTTTGCAGGAAGCCGGCCCGCTCGCCATCGGAATACGAGACGTGCAGTGTGATCCAGGCATAGGCGCAGAACAGCAGCAGGGCAGCGACCAGCACGCCGGCCAGCGATAGTACGACACGTTTTTTGGTGATCATTGGACTTGTGGTTGGGATGGCAAGATTGGGAGTCTATCACTCCTTCGGATGCCGCCTGCGATACCGCACCGAGGACCACAGCGAGACGCCGATAAACGCCACCCCCGACAAGCCCGTGAACCAGTCCGGTATCTCGTAGCGCACGCTGGCCAGCATGATCAGCGCCAGCAGGCCGATGGCGTAGTGCGCGCCATGCTCGAGATAGACGTAGTCGTCCAGCGTGCCCTGGTTCACCAGGTAGACCGTCAGCGAGCGCACGAACAGGGCGCCGATCGCCAGCCCCAGCATGATGATGACCACGTCGGTGCTGATGGCGAAGGCGCCGATCACGCCGTCAAAGCTGAACGAGGCGTCCAGCACTTCCAGGTAAATGAAGCCGCCGATGCTGCCGCGCGCCAGCGAGGCCACGGCGCTGCCCACGCCCGTTTCCGTCACGTCGTCCGTATCGTCTTCCGGCTGCTCGTCTTCCAGCAGGGTGCTCAGCCAGTGTACGGCCAGGTAGCTGGTGACTCCCACGGCGCCGGCCAGCAGCACGCCGTACTTCTTGTCCGGCGCGACCAGGGCCACGCAGCCGAACACGGCGCACAGGGACAGCATGACGGCCAGGCTTTGCGTGCCGTGCTGGCCGAATTTCTTTTCCATCCAGCCCAGCCAGTACAGCTCCTTCTCTTCGTCGAAGAGGAAGTTGAGGAAGACCAGCAGCAGGAAGGCGCCGCCAAACGCGGCGATCTGGGCGTGCATGCCTTCCAGCCTGGCGGCGTAGACGTCGGGCGTGGCGGTGGCCATGTGCCAGACTTCGGGCAGGCTCTGGTCGCTGGCCAAGGCGACAATCAGCAGGGGGAACAACAGGCGCATGCCGAACACGGCGATCACCATGCCCAGGGTCATGAACAGCCGGCGCCAGCCTTCGTCCCAGTGGCGCAGGACGGAGGCGTTGACCACCGCGTTGTCGAACGAAAGCGAGACTTCCATCACGCCCAGCACGCCCGCCAGCCAGACAGCCTCCAGCAGCCCGGCCACCCCTTCCTGGTGAAAGCCCCACCAGCCGGCCACGGCCAGCAAAACGATGGTGACAATGAAGGAGAAACGGAAATGCTGCATTCGGCGGTCCAGAAATAGTATGTTGCCGCTGATTCTATATTACTTGGCTCCGCCCCTGTAGAATGGCGGGCACAATAAAACATAGCCAAGGATTTTCGATGGACCTCGCATATCTGCTTACCCCGCTGCTGACCTGGCTCACCGTCGGCCCCATCAAGTTTCTGATCAATAGCGCCAAGGCGCGCAAATGGGCGTTCAACCTGGTGGGCAATGGCGGCTTTCCCAGCAACCACAGCGCGACCGTGTCCAGCATGGCCACGCTGATCGCCCTGCGCGAGGGCATCGGCCATCCCGCCTTCGGCGTGGCGGTGACCTTGTGCTTCATCGTCATCATCGACGCCAACAGCCTGCGCCAGCACGTGGGCAAGCAGGCGGCCGCCATCAACCGCCTGGCCAGCGACGACAGCGGCCACAAGTGGCTGCGCGAGCGCATGGGCCACACGCTGGTGGAAATCGGCGGCGGCCTGGTCACGGGCATCATCATGGGCAATGTGGCGAACGCCCTGTTCAGCCACATCTGAGCCCTGTTTTAGCCCCTTCCCGGGGCGCCGTCCGCGCGCCCCGCGTTTCCCTTCCTCTGCATTCTGTCCTCTCAAAGCGCACTTCAGCCCCTGAAACCGGCAATCCATCGTTGGGTAATTGACATGGTATGGGCGCTCGGGGATACTCTGGCCGCCCTGTAGTTTTGCTAAGTAGTTCTACTCATATTCGGAGATTTATATGTTGCGCAAAACCCTCTTCGCTCTCGCTGTCGCCGCCTCGCTGGCCGCCTGCAGCAAGTCCGCCAAGGAACCGGAAGCAGCCGGCGCCAGCGCTTCGGCCACGGCCAAGGCGGGAAAGGAGGGTGATGCCAAGCTTGTCACTCTGCAAATCTCTCCGGAAGATACCGTCTCCGTAGAGTCGAACGCGCTGGCCTCCGGCCCCGTCATCACGGGTTCGATCCAGCCCGAGCGCCGCGCCGACCTGCGGGCGGAAGTGGGCGCCGTCGTGGTCCAGGTGCTGAAGGAAAACGGCGAGGCGGTGAAGAAGGGCGACGCCCTGGTGCGCCTGGACGAGACCTCGATCCGCGACAGCGTCAATTCGGCGGACGAGGCCACCCGAGCCGCCCAGCAGTCGCTGGAGCAGGCGCAGCGCATGTTCGAGCGGCAGAAAACCCTGCGCGCCTCGGGCATGGTGTCGACCCAGGCGCTGGAGGACGCGGAAATCCGCCGCAATAACCTGGCCAGCGACCTGGCCGCCGCCAAGGCCCGCTCCGTCTCGGCGCGCCAGCAGCTGACGCGCACCGTCGTGCGTGCGCCGTTCGACGGCATCGTCAGCGAGCGCAAGGTGTCGAACGGCGACACGGCCCAGGTGGGCAAGGAGCTGATCAAGGTGATCGACCCCGCTTCCATGCGCTTCGAGGGCCTGGTCTCGGCCGACAAGATCGGCGTGGTGAAGGCGGGCCAGCCCGTGCTGTTCCGCGTGAACGGCTATCCGGGCCAGAATTTCAACGGCAAGGTGACGCGCGTCGACCCGGCCGCCAACGCCGTCACGCGCCAGGTGCAGGTGCTGGTGGCCTTCAGCGAGCCGGCGCAGCCGCGCGTGGCCGGCCTGTACGCCGAGGGCAGGGTGGAGGCGCAAACCAGCGCCAGTCTGATGGTGCCGCCGTCGGCCCTGATGCAGGCGGGCGATAACAATTATGTGTGGCGCATCAAGGGCGGCGCCTTGTCCAAGGTGGCGCTGACGGTGGGCACGCGCGACGAGCGCAGCGGCCTGTGGCAAGTCACCAGCGGCCTGGCCAGCGGCGACCTGCTGGTGCGCGTGCCGGCCTCCAACTTCAAGGAGGGGCAGAAGGTGGAGTTGAGCGCGCAGAAGGCGGTGGCCTCGGCCAGCGCCACGGCGGTGGCGGCAACGAAGGGAAACTAAGCCATGTTCTTATCCGATTTCAGTATCAAGCGGCCGATCGCCACGATCGTGCTGATCCTGGCCATGATGTGCCTGGGCCTGATGGCGTTGAAGAAGTTGCGCGTCAACCAGAACCCGGACGTGGAGGTGCCCTTCATCGTCGTCAACATCCCCTATCCGGGCGCGTCGCCGGAGACGGTGGAGCGCGAGATCGTCAACCGCCTGGAAAAATCGCTGCAGTCGATCACGGGCGTGACGGAGATTGACAGCACGGCCTCGGAAAGCTCGGCCAGCATCTTCATCAAGTTCACGTTTACCAAGAACCTGATCGAGGCCTCGGACGAGATCCGCAACGCCATCGCCGCCGTGCGCTACAAGCTGCCGACAGAGATGCGCGAGCCCATCCTGCAGCGCATCGACCCCTCGGCGCAGCCGGTGATGCAGCTGGCCCTGTCATCCAGCAGCCAGAGCCACGCCGTCATTTCGCGCCTGGCCGAGGACAAGCTGGCCGACCGCTTCCGCAGCATCGACGGCGTGGCCTCGGTCAATATCGACGGTTCGCTCAAGCGCGAGCTGAGCGTGCTGCTGAAGGCGGAGAAGCTGCGCGAATACAATGTGTCGGTGGGCGATGTGGTCAACGCGCTGCGCAACCAGAACACCAATGCGCCCGTGGGCAAGGTGCGCGGCGAGCTGGACGAGAAGAGCATCCGTCTGGTGGGCCGCATCGAGCGGCCGGAGGAATTCCAGCAAGTGGTGGTCAAGCGCAATGGCGACGAGCTGGTGCGCCTGGCCCAGGTGGCCACCATCGAGGACGGTTTTGCTGAACTGAACAGTGTCAGCGTGCGCTCGGGCAAGCCGAATGTGGGCATCTCCATCACCCGCTCGCGCGACGCGTCGACCGTCACCGTGGCCAAGAAGATCCGCGACATGGCGGAGGAAATGCGCAAGGACCTGCCGCCGGGCACCCTGCTGGAAGTGACGGAGGACGATGGCGAAAACGCGGAGAACTCGCTCAACAACGTCATCGAATCGCTGATCTTCGGCGCCGGCCTGACCATCTTCGTCGTCTACGCCTTCCTCAATTCCTGGCGCTCGACCCTGATCACGGCGCTCAGCCTGCCGACCTCGGTGCTGGCCGCCTTCATCGGCGTCTGGCTGTGCGGCTTCACCCTGAATTTCATGACCCTGCTGGGCCTGTCGCTGGCCATCGGCGTGCTGATCGACGACGCCATCGTGGTGCGGGAAAACATCGTGCGCCATATGCAGCTGGGCGCCGACCGCCGCACGGCCGCGCTGAAGGGCACGGCGGAAATCGGCATGGCGGTGGCGGCCACCACCTTCTCCATCATGGCCGTGTTCATTCCCGTCGCCTTCATGCCCGGCATCACGGGCGAGTGGTTCCGTCCGTTCGCGCTGACGGTGACCTGCTCGGTGGCCGTGTCGCTGCTGATCTCGTTCACCCTGGACCCCATGCTGTCGGCCTTCTGGGGCGACCCGCCGGACCACCACACGGCGCCGCGCAAGGGCTTCGAGAAAATCCTGCAGCGCTTTAACCACTGGTTCGACCACCAGGCCGACCGCTATGGCCATGTCATCGCCTGGGCTCTGCACCACCGCCGCTCGATGGCCGTGATCGCGCTGGTGACCTTTGTCGCGGCGCTGGGCCTGCAAGCCCAGTTCGGCGGCTTCAGCTTCGTCCCCGCGTCCGACTGGGGCACGGTGGCGATCGACGTGCGCACGCCGTCGTCCAGCAGCCTGGAATACTCGCGCCTGAAGATGGAAAAGGCCGCCGTGCTGGCCCGCTCGATCAAGGAAACGAAGGCCACCAACAGCTACGTCAACCTCAGCGGCGGCCGCATCTATGTCGACATCGGCAAGAAGACCGAGCGCAAGCGTTCGGTGCAGGAGGTGGCGAAGGAGCTGCGTGAAAAGCTGGCCGGCCTGGTCGGCGCCGAATACACGGTGCTCGACGACTTGAGCAATGGCGCGCGCAAGCCGGTGCAGATCGAATTCACCGGCACCGATTCGCGCAAGCTGATGGAGATCACCAACGCCTATATGGAGCGCCTGCGCAAGGTGCCGGGCGCGGTGGACGTGGGCCTGTCCGAGCAGGACCCGAAGGATGAGCTGCAGATTGAAATGAACCGCGGCCTGGCCAACTCCATGGGCATCGCCGCCGGCGACGCGGCGCAGGCGCTGCGCGTGGCCTTCGCCGGCATCGAGGTGGGCGACTGGGTCGACCCGACGGGCGAGTCGCGCGACGTGGCCGTGCGCCTGGCGCCGGAAGACCGCACCAGCGCCGAGAACATCGAGCGCCTGCCGATCGGCGTGTCCGGCACCAGCATGATGGTGCCGCTGGAGCAGATCGCCCGCGTCACCATGGGCAAGGGCCCGTCCACCATCAAGCACAAGGACGGCAAGCGCACCATCTCGGTGACGGCCAATGTGGAAGGCCGCTCGGCGGGCGAGGTGACCAGCGACGCGCTGAAGCTGGCCAAGGACATCGACTTCCCGCCCGGCTTCGGCCTGGCCCTGGGCGGCGCCGGTAAGGACATGAACGAGGTGTTCAGCCAGATGATGATTGCGCTGGTGGCCGGCGTGGGCCTGATGTACCTGATCCTGGTGATGCAGTTCGGCTCCTTCACGGCGCCGGTGGCGGTGATGCTGTCGCTGCCCCTGTCGCTGATCGGCGTGGTGCTGGGCCTGCTGCTGACGCACAGCACGATCAACCTCATGAGCCTGATCGGCGTGATCATGCTGATGGGACTGGTGGCCAAGAACGCCATCCTGCTGCTGGATGCGGCGCGCAAGCGGGAAGAGGAGGGCTACAGCCGCGAGGATGCGCTGATGTTCGCCGGCCGCATGCGTCTGCGCCCCATCCTGATGACCACCTTCGCCCTGATCGCCGGCATGTTCCCGGTGGCGCTGGGTCTGGGCGAGGGCGGTGAGTTCTACCGTCCGATGGCCATCGCCATCATCGGCGGCACCATCACCTCGACCCTGCTGACCCTGCTGATGGTGCCGACCTTCTACGACAGCATCGAGATCGCGCACGACCGCGCCCGCGCCAAGTTCCAGCGCCGCGCGGAACGCTGGAGCGCCGTGCCGGCCTTCGTCATGACCCTGGTGGAAGCGCTGCTGACCCTGGTGTTCGTGCGCCTGCTGTACCGCCTGCCGTTCATGGCGATGCGCAAATTCAAGCGTGCATAACAAGACGACATCTTTCGATAATCTCTTGTAAATAAAGGGCCTGCGGGCCCTTTATTTTTGTGAAAAATGGGGCTGATTTAGTGTTTGCCCTCTAGCTTGCCAATTTGTGAATGTAGTATGCTGCTGGCCTCCACGTGCCGGCCCAGCCTGGTACGGGGCCTAGAACAAGAAACGCCTGGCGCCCAGAGCCGCCACTCAATAATTCAACAAGTGAGACCTACAGTGAAACAAAAATACCTCCCCCTGATCATTGCCGCCGCTCTGAGCGCGATTTCCGCCAGCGCGATGGCTTCCGGCTATCGCTTCGGTTCGCAGAGCGTGGCCGCACAGGGCACCGCCGAAGCCAACGGCGCCGAAGCCAACGACGCTTCGACCATCTTCTACAACCCGGCCGGCATGTCGCGCCTGGACGGCACCCAGATCCAGCTGGGCGCCACCGTCGTGCTGCCGCACTCGTCGTTCAGCGACAGCGGTTCGACCCACTTCACCGGCGCGCCGGCGGGCGGCACCCAGGCGCACGACTACGTGCCTGACTCCGTCACCGCGCCATCGCTGTACCTGACCCGCAAGCTGAACGACCAGTGGGCGGTCGGCTTCGGCGTGTTCGTCCCTTACGGCACCAAGATCAACTACGGCGACACCTGGAGCGGCCGTTATGCGCTGTCGAATGTGAAGCTGGAATCGGTCACGCTGAATCCATCGGTGTCGTTCAAGCTGAACGAACATCACTCCTTCGGTTTCGGCATCGACGCCGAGCGCATGAGCGCCGACCTGGGCCAGGCCGTTGACGTGCCGGGCACCCTCGCCGTGCTGCAGTCGCCGGCCGGCGCCGCGCAAGGCGCGCAGCTGATCCAGCAGATCGTGGCCCTGGGCGGCAATCCCGCCGCGCTGGCCAAGGCACAGGATGGCCACGGCGCCTTCAACGGCAAGGACTGGGGCTATGGCTTCAACATCGGCTACCTGTTCACCCTGGACCAGAACACCCGCTTCGGCCTGACCTACCGCTCGTCCATCCTGCATGAAATGAAGGGCGACGCGATCTGGGACTTCTCGCATGTGACCACCGATCCTATCGTCAACGCCATTGTTGCCGCCGGTTCGGGCCACAAGAACTCGGCCGCGCTGGTGGACCTGCGCACGCCGGAAACCCTGTCGGCCAACGTGTTCCACCAGTTCGACTCGAAGTGGGCGGGCATGGCTGACGTGACCTTCTCGCGCCAGAACCGCCTGGGCGACCTGCACATCCAGTTCCCCGGCACCGCCGAAGGCGACGAGATCATCCGTCAGCAGTGGAAGAACACCGTGCGCGTTTCGCTGGGCGCCAACTACGCCTACAACGACAGCCTGACCCTGCGCGGCGGTATCGCCTACGACCAGGCGCCGGTGGCGAACGACACCCTGCGTCATCCAGCGCTGCCGGACAGCGATCGCTACCAGTACTCCTTCGGCGCCAACTTCAAGCTGAACCAGCGCTCGTCGATCGACCTGGCTTACAGCTTCCTGGACTTCAAGGATGCTTCGCTGAACTACACCAACCTGTGCTCGCCGATCTCGACCGGCTGCACCGGCAACGGCGAAACCACCCGCGGCAACTACCAGACCCACCTGCAGCTGCTGGGCATCGCCTACAACTACAAGTTCTGATCCGCGCCAACAGCGGTTTTTCAAAAAGGGCCTTCGGGCCTAATGCCGTTCAGTTAAGGTCTCGTTTGAGAACGCGAACGGTATAGCGCTGAGGTCTGGCTTTGACGGCCCGGTCGAATTTTAGACCGGGCCGTTGTTCA
>Ga0213872_10000241_pt1 | contig 48221 bp, 40 predicted proteins | sample VelepicomBERX_R2_FD_160071 | JGI IMG/M metagenome (GOLD analysis project Ga0213872, IMG submission 160071) | Rhizosphere microbial communities from Vellozia epidendroides in rupestrian grasslands, the National Park of Serra do Cipo, Brazil - RX_R2 | ecosystem: Host-associated > Plants > Roots >... | reverse complement strand
GCCAGGGCATCGGCCGGCATACCGGCCAGATCCGATGGCGTCAGGTCATCGGCGATCAGGATCGAGCGCGGCGGCACCACCGGCTTCTGATCCGCGTCGCCGCTGATCGCCAGCAACACCCGTCGCTCCAGGTCCTTCAAATCGTTGGCACGCTCGGCCAACAGCGGATTATTCATGGCGCTGAGCACTTGACGCTGGGTGCGCGCCGCGTCGCGGAACGCCACGCCAGCGCTCTTGCCCTGTCCGATCGCCCGCTCGGCGGCCCCGACCAATTCAGGGTCGTCCAGTAAGGCCAAGTGGGCGTCGAAAATCGCTTGCATCGCCTTGTCGCCATGCTTCAGCGCGGCGTGCATCTGCGACATGATGGCGCTGCGCACGGTCGCCAGCGCCCGCGCCAGCGCGTTGTATTCCGTGCCGAGCTCACCGGCAAGCTCGACCACGCGCGGCTCGGCGGCGGCGAATTGCGCCACCGGTCCGATCGCCAAACCCGGCGCGGCCAGCACACCGCCGACCTTACCGGCGCCCAGCGCGGCAGGCGCGGGTACGGCGGGTGCCTCGACCTCGCCATGGGCGCTAGGGCTATGCGCCTCGAGCGCCTCCACCACCGCGGCCAGAGCCTGACCGGCTTCGGGGCCGCTGGCCAGCACCTCCACCCGGTCGCCATGGCCGATGCCGAGGCCCATCAGACTCACCACGCTACGCGCATTGGCCTCCTGACCGGAAAAGCGCAAGAACACGCGGGCATTGAACGCTTTGGCGGCTGCCTGGATCATCGCGGCGGGCCGGGCGTGCACACCGTCGCCATGACCGACCACGGCCCAGGCCGTCGTATCGGCGCTTGGCGTCGCCGAGGCATCCGCCACGGCCGATGCGGCACCCTTGGCGCGCACACGCATCAAGATCGACTGGCCGGCCGTGACTGCGCCCGTGGCCCTTTCCGCCATCTCTTGCGTGTCGCTATTGGCAATCACCACCACGGTGATCAGCGACGGCGCTTTGCCGGCGATGAAGCTGAAATCGGCCTCGATCAGCGCCTGTCCGCAGGTCACGGTCTGGCCCTGCGCCACCAGCGGCTTGAACCCCTCCCCCTTCAAACTGACGGTATCGATGCCGATGTGCATCAATATCTCGGCACCATTGGCGGCGGTCAGCGTCAGGGCGTGGTGCGTGCGTGCGATCTGTGTGACGACGCCGTCGCACGGCGCCAAGAGCGTACTGCTGGTGGGGTCGATGGCCAGGCCGTCGCCCATCATCCGCCCGGCAAAGACCGGATCGGGCACCTGCTCCAGCGGCAGCACCGTACCGGTCAATGGGGCTTTGAGTTCGAGCGCTTGGGTCATGATGTTTTCCTGTCTGGCGCAGCCGCCGTCAGACGGTGCGTGTTACTTTCGAAAGATGGCGCGGCTGATCGGGATTCATCCCACGGGCTTCCGACAATTGCGCCGCCATCAAGTAGAAGCTTTGGATCGCCAGCAAGGGATCGAGTACCTCGTCGTCGGCGGTGGACAGCGTCAATTCACGCTCGGCCACGTCCTGCGGCGCCGCCAGCAGCACATTGGCGCCGCGGTCGCGCATTTCGCGCGCCAGGGCGATCAAGCCGGCTTGTTCCGGGCTGCGCGGCGCGTAGATCAACAGCGTGTAGCCCTTGTCGATCAACTCCATCGGCCCATGGCGGATTTCGGCGCTGCTGAAGGCTTCCGCCTGCAACGCGCAGGTTTCCTTGAACTTCAGCGCCGATTCCAACGCCACGGGGAAACCGAGACCGCGTCCGACCACCATGATGCGGTCGAGCGGCGCCAGCACGTCGATGGCGCGCGACCAGTCTTGCTTCGCGGCCTCGACCAAACGTTGCGGCAGGCTATCCAACGCCGACAGCAGCGCCTTGTCACCTTGCCAGTGCGCCACCAGGCGCGCCACGGCGGACAGCGAGGCGATGTAGCTCTTGGTCGCGGCGACGCTCTTTTCCGGGCCGGCGCACAGCGGCACCACCCATTCGCAGCAATCGCCGAGCGGCGATTCGTTCTGGTTGACCATGGCCACGGTCACGGCGCCGGCGCGGCCGAGCGCGCTCATGGTTTCCACCAGATCCGGGCTCTGGCCGGACTGGGACAGACCGATCGCCAGTTGGCCGTTCACGGCCAGCGGCGCGTGGTGCAGCGTCACCAGCGACATCGGCAGCGACACCACCGGGAGCCCCTGGCGTTGCATGGCCAGGTAGGCGAAATAGCTGGCGGCGTGGTCGGAGCTGCCGCGGGCCACGGTCAGCGCCATCTGCGGCGGACGCTGCACCAGCAGGCGACCCAGCATCGACAGGCGTTCATCGGCATACATATGTTGCGCGGCGACCGCATCGGCGGCGCTTTGCGCTTCTTCAAGCATCAGCGAGGACAAGGGATTCTCCTTCGACATAAACATGAGTCAGATTGAGGTCGGTATCGAACACGGTCAGATCGGCCCAACAGCCGTCGCCCAGCCGGCCGCGATCCGCCAAGCCGAGGTAATCGGCCGGGTTTTGCGACAGGCGGTGCGAGGCATCGGCCAAATCGAGCCCGATGGACACCAGGTTGCGCAGCGCCTGATCCATGGTCAGCGTGCTGCCGGCAAGCGTGCCGTCGGCTAGGCGAACCCCGCCCAGGCACTTGGTTACCGTGTGCGAGCCGAGCTGGTACTGCCCGTCGGGCATGCCGGCGGCGGCGGTCGAGTCGGTGACGCAAAAGAGTCGCGGGATCGCGCGCATCGCGGCATGCATCGCGCCCGGATGGATGTGCAGCAGGTCCGGAATCAGCTCGGCATACTCGGCATGCGCGAGCGCGGCGCCGACCATGCCCGGCTCGCGGTGATGCAGGCCGGTCATGGCGTTGAACAGGTGGGTGAAGCCATGGGCGCCGTGCTTGAGCGCCGCCACGCCGTCCTCATAGCTGCCCAGCGTATGGCCAAGCTGCACGCGCACGCCGCGCGCCTTGAGCGCAGCGATGATGTCCAGGTGTCCCGGGATTTCCGGCGCGATGGTCACCAGGCGAATCGGTGCGATCCGGTTGAAGCGGTCGAATTGCGACAAGGCGGCCTGGCTCGTGTTGTCGGGTTGCGCGCCCAGTTTGCCGCGGTTGATGTACGGCCCTTCCAGGTGCACGCCCAACACGCGGGCCGCTTGGGGCGGACGCACTGCGCAGACGCCGGACAGCGCGGTCAGCGCGGCGACGATGTCCGACTCGGGCGCGGTCATCGTGGTGGCCAAGAGCGACGTGGTGCCGTGGCGGGCATGCAGCCGCGACAGCGTCACCACCGCATCGCCGCCTTGCATGGTGTCGGCGCCGCCGCCGCCATGCACATGGGTATCGATGAAACCCGGCAAGATCACCGGTTGCGGTCCAGTCAGCGTTTTCGCCTCGATGGCGCGAATTTTTTCGTCAAAGGCCAGTGTGCCCTCCACCCAACCCGTGGGCGTCAGGATACGGCCGCTCAATTGTTGTAAATCACTCATCGCTTCAGCTCCGCGACAAAATCGTAGTAATCGTTTCGACAGTAGGTATCGGTCAGTTCAATGGCATTGTTGGCGGCATCGAAGCCGATACGCGTGACCCGCAGCATCGCTTCGCCGACAGGAATGCCGGCCAGCGCGGCGAGATCGGGCGTGGCATTGATCGCCCGCACGTGCTGCAAGGCGCGCACAACCGAATGACCGGCACTATCCAGGTAGGCGTACAGCGAGCCGCCGATTTGCTGCGGATCGGGCAGACAGGAGGCCGGCAAGGTACTGATTTCAATCGCCATCACCACGCCGTCCGCCAAGCGTTTGCGCTTGAGGCGGTAAACCTCGGCATTGGGCGATAGCCCCAGCTTGATGATCTCCTCAGTCGACGGGATGCCGCGATCGCGCGAGAGCCATTGCGACTCGGGTTTGAAGCCCTTGGCCTTCAGCACTTCGCTGAAGCCCTTGAGGTGTGACAACGGTTGTTCGAGTTTCGGGGTAATAAAGGTGCCGGAACCATGGCGTCGGGTAATGAGCCCTTGATCCAGCAAGATGTCGAGCGCCTTGCGCGCCGTGACGCGGGAAATCGCCAGCGCCTCGCACAACGAACGCTCCGACGGCAAGGCCTCGTCCGCCTGCCACCAGCCGGCATTGATCGCCTCGGCGAGTTTGCGCGCCAATTGCAAATACAGCGGCGTGTTCGCCGTTTCATCCAGCAACAAGGCAGTCCAGCGACTATCCATTTGCCACTTCCGGGAATGAGTATGTGTGGCGAAAATTAATACCACTTCAATACCACGTCAATACCAATTTCCTAAGATTTATCGCCACCTCGATATGCTGCACGGCACAATCAGTGGTGTTTTACCCAGTATTTATGCTTTTGGTATGAATAGAGCGCTGGCAAAGTGGTATTAGCGCCGGAGGAACGTCTTGGCGATGGAAACAATGGCAGGCATTTGCCCGCCTGTATCATCGCCGCCGCAGTGGTGATCCCGCGAAGCGGTTTCCGACGAGTGGTCTGATAGGAACGGCGTCGACCGGCCTTTGGCGGCCGCGCCGGCATCAAGGAAAACACCATTCGCCATGCGAGCGGCATGACGAGCGCACAGTGTGGTAAATCAGCGTCGCCAGGCGAGCAACAGAACGGCGGAAACGATGACGCCCATGCCGGCCCATTCCGCTTGGCCGACATGTTCGCCAAGCAAGCCCATGCCGAGGAGCACGGCAATCACCGGGTTGACGTAAGCGTAACTGGTGGCCAGCGAGGCACGGACATGCGCCAATAGATAGATGTACGCGGTATAGGCGACGATCGAACCGAAAACCGCCAGGTAGAGCATGGCCAGCCAGCCGGAAAGCGGCGGCAGCGCGCTCAAGTGCTCGCCCCTCAGCGTGCTGCCCAGCAGCAGCTCCACGCCGGCGCACAGCATCATGGCCGCACTCGACATCATACCTTTGGGCTGAGTCACTTTCTTGCTCAGCGCCGATCCCAACGCCCAGCCGGCACAGGCCAGAATCAACAGCACGGCGCCGATGGGGCTCGCGCCCAGATTGGCGCCAAAGTTGAGCAGCACGATGCCGCAGAAGCCGAGCGCCAGCGCCAGCCACTCTTTGGGCCGGGCGGGATGGCCAAGCAGGCCGGCGAACAGCGTGGTGAACAACGGCACGGTGGCGACTACCAGTGCGGCCACGCCGGAGGACACATGGGTTTCCGCCATCGTCACAAGCCCATTGCCGATAGCGGGCATCAGCAAGCCCAAGAGCGCCGCGCCTCCCCACTCCCGCCGATTCGGCATCGGCGCGCCTCGCGCGATCAACCAGCCGAACATCAGCATGCCAGCCAGCAAAAAGCGCACGCCAGCCATCATCAACGGCGGCCAGTGCTCGACGCCGATACGGATGGCGAAGTAGGTCGAGCCCCAGATGATGTAAAGCGCGAAGAGAGAAAACAGAACGGGAAGACGGTGTTGAGTCATAGGATCGGCCAGGGGAATGACCGATCATTCTATGAGTTCATATCCAAACAGCAAAGAACCATTATCTTGGAATAAGACAGGTCCACTCTGGGCGCGGCGCGCGCCCAGAGCCCGTCAGCGCGTCGCTAGGCGTTGCAGGATATTGGAAAACTCTTCCATGTAGGTATCGAAACGCGTGGCCAGACGGTCGACGTCGGTGGCAAAGCGGTTGTAGGCCACAACGGCGGGAATGGCGGCGAATAGACCGATGGCGGTAGCGACCAGCGCCTCGGCAATACCCGGCGCCACAGTGGCCAGGGTCGCCTGGCCGGCATTACCCAGGCCGATGAAGGCATGCATGATGCCCCACACCGTGCCGAACAACCCGACGTAAGGGCTGACCGAGCCGACGGTGGCCAGGAACGAGGTATGCCGGTCGAGCGCGTCCAACTCGCGCTGCGCGGCGGCACGCATCGCGCGGCGGGCGCCGGCCATGACGTCCGACAACTCCGTGCCGCTGCGGCCGCGCAGTTTGAGGAATTCGGCGAAACCGGACGAGAAGATGCGCTCCATGCCGCCACGCTGCTGCCGGCGGCTCGCGTCCTCGTAGAGCCGGTTCAGATCGGTGCCGCTCCAAAACTGGCGCTCGAACTCGTCGCTGTCGCGGCGGGCGCTCTTGAGCACGAAGGTTTTATTGAAGATCAACGCCCACGACAGCAAGGAGGTCAGCACCAAGCCGGCCATCACCAGCTGGACCACCAGGCTCGCGTTGAGAATCAGAGAAAGAAACGAAATCGGTTGCACGGAAATTCCTTGCAGGCGGTGCCGGCGTGGGTCGCTCGGCATCATTTCATGAAAATGATGTAGTGACCCGCTCAATGTCATTCAAGTTCCATAGCTGACCGCGACAAGCAGCCAACATGGCGCATGGCAAACGCTTATTGTAACGCCAAGCGGGCCAAAAACGGCAAAGGACTCACGGGGCCAAGTAGTTTTGGGTGATGCGCGCCACCGAGCCGTCTTGCTGCATTTCCTGCATCACGCCATTGAGCCGGTTGATGGTTTGGTTGGGCATGCCGGGATTACAAGCCAGATACATGAAGGCCGTGTAGAACACCATCGCCGGTTTGAGCTGCGGCAGGTTTGCCTGCTTGACCAGGTAGTTGCCCAAGTATTTGCCGGTGGCCCAATAGTCGATGCGGCCGGCCTCGAGCTTGCGCAGATTGAGATCGTCCGTCGGCGTCAGCTCAACGTTGAAGCCGCGCGCGATCAAGTATTGCGCCACGGCGTCGCCGTTGTAGCCGCCGATCCTGTACCTGCGCACGCTTTCCAGATCGAGTCCCGGCCGGGGGCTCGACGGCCCGGCGTACAATACCCACGGGTTGGCCAGCAGCGGACCGATCCACTTGAATTGATGTTCGCGATTATCGCTGCGCGTGGTCGAATACACACAAGTATTGTTTTCCAGCACAGCGGTGTTGAAGGCGCGAATCCAGGGCATGAGCTCGACGGTGTAATCCATGCCGGCGCGGCGAAACAACTCGCGCACGATGTCGGTGGACATGCCGCCGACCTGGCCGTTCTCCAGCATCATATTGAACGGCGGGTACGACTCGGTCAGCAGGCGCACCCCGGCCGCCCCAGCCGTTCCGGACAACAGCCCCAACAACAGCGCCAGCATCGGGCGACGCAACCAGGCGGTTTTCATGCCCCCCCCTCGATCACTCGTTCAAGTAACGTTTATGCAGTTGCTCGTAAAACCCGTCGTGCTGCATGGTCGACAGGGCGTCGTTCAAGCGCCGGATCGTGGCATCCGGCACATTGGGGTTACATGCCAGGTAGAGGAAAACACTATTGAAGGTCAAGATCTGCTTGACCTGATCCGCTTTCAGCTGGTTGATCAGATACGTGCCGCGCGGCTTGCTGGTTGCCCAGAAATCGATGTGGCCGGCCAAGAGCTTGCGCACGTTGAGGTCGTCGGTCGGCGTCAGTTCGACGTTGAAGCCAAGCCCGATCAGATACTGCGATTCGGCGTCACCGTTGTAACCGCCAATGGTATAGCGGCGCGCATCTTCCAGCGCCGCGATGCCTTTGGGGCTGGACGGTCCGGCGTATAACGCCCAGGTGTTTTCCACCAGAGGGCCGATCCACTTGAACTGGCGCTCGCGATTATCGGTGCGCGTGGTCGAGTAGACGCAGGTATTGTTCTCGATCACCGCGGTGTTGAAAGCGCGGATCCACGGCTGCAACTCGATCTGATAAGGCAGTTTCGCGCGCCGGAACAATTCGCGCACGACATCGGTCGCCATCCCGCCCACATCACCGTTGGTCAACGTCATGTTGAACGGCGGATACTGCTCGGTGAGCAAATGCATCGTCGGCGGCTTTCCCCACGCCGCCGTCACCGCCATCATGCCCGCACATACCATGCATTGCCGTAGAAATTTATTCATCGGCGCCACCTTCTCCGGGGGGTCACGCTATCACTATAGCCGAGCGCTACCGTGTAATCCTCAATGCCGGCGGTGCAAGGCGCGCGCACCGATGTCACGCCGCAGCTGCATGCCGGCGAAATGAATTTGGTCGGCCAATGCATAGGCGCGTGACTGCGCCATGCGCACGCTGTCGCCCAAGCCCACCGCGCACAGCACCCGGCCGCCGCTCGTCAGCACCCGGCCATCGGCATCCAGGCGGCTGCCGGCATGAAACACCACGCCATCCTCCGCTTCCTCGGGGATGCCGCTGATCGGATCGCCCTTGCGCGGCGCATCCGGATACCCCTCCGCCGCCAGCACCACACCCAACGCCACACGGCGGTCCCATTCGGCCTCGGCCTTGTCCAGCGTGCCGCGGACGCCGTGCTCGAGCAAAACGGTCAAATCGGTCTTGAGGCGCGCCATGATCGGTTGGGTTTCCGGGTCGCCCAGGCGGCAGTTGAATTCGATGGTAAAGGGATTGCCTTGCGCATCGATCATCAGGCCGGCATAAAGGAAGCCGGTGTACGGGTGCCCGTCGGCGCGCATGCCGCGCACCGTCGGCATGATGATCTCGCGCATGACGCGCGCGTGCACTTCCGGCGTCACCACCGGCGCAGGACTATAGGCGCCCATGCCGCCCGTGTTGGGCCCTTGGTCGTTATCGCACAAGCGCTTGTGATCTTGGCTGGTGGCCAGCGGCAGAACATGCTCGCCGTCGACCATGACGATGAAGCTTGCCTCCTCGCCCTGTAGGAAATCCTCGATCACCACGCGGGCGCCGGCATCCCCCATGCGATTGTCGCGCAGCATCATATCGATGGCCCGGTGGGCATCGTCCAGATCCATGGCGACCACCACACCCTTGCCGGCCGCCAAGCCATCGGCCTTGATGACGATGGGCGCGCCGCGCACGGCGACGTAGGCGTGCGCCGCCTCGGCGTCGCCGAACGTCTGATAGCCCGCGGTGGGAATGCCGTGGCGCTGCATGAAGGCCTTGGCGAAGTCTTTGGAGCTCTCCAACTGGGCGGCAAAACGCGTCGGGCCGAAAATCTTCAGACCGGCATCGCGGAAGGCGTCGACCACACCGGCGGCCAGGGGCGCTTCAGGGCCCACCACCGTCAATTCGATTTTTTCGCTCTTGGCGAAATCGACGAGCTCGGCCGTTCCGGACAGCGGCACGTTGGTCAGGTTGGGATCGAGCGCCGTGCCGGCGTTGCCGGGCGCGACGAAAACCTTCGAAACCCGTCGCGACTTGGCAATGCGCCAGGCCAATGCATGCTCACGACCACCATTGCCAATAACCATCACTTTCATGCTGTCTTCCTTGCCTCGAATGAAGTGTGTTCGCCGACGTCATACCGTCGGTCACGCTGCGTATGATAACGCGCCACCCGCCGCCGCGGCAGGGTGGCGCATCTCTTAGTGCCGGAAATGACGGCAGCCGGTCAGCACCATGGCGATGCCGTGCTCATCGGCGGCGGCGATCACTTCTTCGTCGCGCATCGATCCACCCGGCTGGATGATTGCCTTGATGCCCTGTTCCGCGATGACGTCGACCCCATCGCGGAACGGGAAGAAGGCATCGGAAGCCGCCACCGCGCCGGCGAGCGCGAGTCCCGCGTCATGCGCCTTGCGCGCCGCGATGCGCGTGGAGTCGACCCGGCTCATTTGCCCCGCGCCGATGCCGGCGGTTTGCTGGTTGCGCGCAAAAACAATGGCGTTGGACTTGACGAATTTCGCCACGCGCCATGCGAACAACAGATCGGCCATTTCCTGCTCGCCGGGCGCGCGCCGAGTGACGACACGCAATTCGTCGCGTTGTACGTTTTTCGCATCCGGCGTTTGCACCAAGAGCCCGCCGCCGACGCGTTTGAGCTCGAAGCGGTTGGCGCCAGCCGTCATCGGCACTTCCAGCACGCGCACGTTCTTCTTGGCGGCGATCAGCGCTTTGGCCTCGTCGCTAAATGCCGGCGCGATCAGCACTTCCAGGAACTGGCCGGTCACCGCCTCGACCGCGGCGGCATCCACCGGGCAGTTGAAGGCGATGATGCCGCCGAAAGCCGACGTCGAGTCGGTGGCGAACGCCAGCCGATAGGCCGACAGCGCATCGCCGGCGACGGCCACGCCGCACGGATTGGCATGCTTGACGATGACGCAGGCTGGCGCGTCGAAGGTCTTGACCGCCTCCCAAGCGGCATCGGCATCGGCAATGTTATTGAACGACAGTTCTTTACCTTGCAGTTGGCGGTAATGGGCGATGGTCCCCGCCGCCGGGTCGAGGTCACGGTAGAACGCGGCCGCTTGGTGCGGATTTTCGCCATAGCGCATGTCCTGCACCTTGACGAACTGCAGATTCAGTCTGCCGGGGAACGAGGAGCGTTCGATCACGCCGGTCGGTTCGGCATCGACCAACGCCGTCAGATAATTGGAAATCGCGCCGTCGTAGGCCGCCGTATGGGTGAATGCCTTCTTGGCCAGCGCGAAACGCGTTTGCCGCGACAACTGGCCGCCGCTGACGCGCATTTCGTCGACCAGCGCCGTATAGTCGGCGGCATCGGTCACCACGGCGACGTGCGCCCAGTTCTTGGCCGCAGAGCGCACCATCGTCGGCCCGCCGATGTCGATGTTTTCGATGGCGTCCTCCAACGTGCATTCGCCATTGGCGACGGTCGCCTCGAACGGATAGAGATTGACGCAGACCAGATCGATGGCATCGATGCCGTGCTCGCGCATCTTGGCCACATGCTCCGGCAGGTCGCGGCGGCCGAGAATGCCGCCATGCACTTTCGGATGCAGGGTTTTGACCCGGCCATCCAGCATTTCGGGGAAGCCGGTGTAGTCGGACACCTCGGTCACGGCGACACCCGCGTCAAGCAACAATTTGGCGGTGCCGCCGGTCGAGAGGATCTTGACCCCCATCGCGCTGAGGGCGCGGGCAAATTCAAGCACCCCGCTCTTGTCGGATACACTGATCAATGCACGTTCGATTTTGGTCATGATGTTTTGCGCCAGTAAAAAAGGACGGACAAACAAAAGGCCGCCCTGGGGGGCGGCCTTTTTATCTTCAGATCAAATCATAAGATTTCATCTTCTTACGCAGCGTGTTGCGGTTTAATCCCAGCAACTCCGCTGCCTTGGTCTGGTTCCCTTGCGTGTGGATTAACACGACCTCCAGCAGGGGCTTCTCCACACAGGCCAGTACCATATCGTAGATGGCGGAAGGCGTTTCCCCATCCAGATCCTGGAAGTAGCGTTCCATCGCCTGTCTCACGGATTGCGAAATATGGTCGTTGTCCTGTATGGCTTGTGTCTTCATCGACTTTTGCTCTTGTTGGGTCAGATCTGCTCGGGCAGATCTTGTGTTTGGTACACCAGCCGATCGGAGTCGGTAGCCAAGCCGGCGAAAAACGCCGCGACATAGGCATGCTGCTCCACCGTGCTCTCCAGTTGATACATCGCCTCGCGAAACGCATTGGCGCCTTTTAATCCGCGGGTCGTCCAGGCGATATGCTTGCGCGCGATACGGCAGCCGGAATACTCGCCGTAAAACGCATACAACTCGTCCAAATGGGCGAGCAGGATGTCGCGAACCTCGTCGACCCGGGGCGGCGGCAACAATTCGCCGTGCGCCAGGTAATGCAGGATTTCGCGGAATATCCATGGACGGCCCTGCGCGGCCCGGCCGATCATGATCGCGTCGGCGCCCGTTTCGGCCAATACCGCCTTGGCTTTTTGCGGCGAATCGATGTCGCCGTTGGCGATCACCGGAATCGACACCGCGGCCTTGACCTGCCGGATCGTGTCGTACTCGGCGTCGCCCCGGTACATGTCCTCGCGCGTGCGGCCGTGCAACGCCAAGGCGGCAATGCCGCAATCCTCGGCCAAGCGCGCCACCCTGAGCGCGTTGCGCGTTTCGCGACACCAGCCGGTACGCGTCTTCAACGTCACCGGCACATCGACCGCGCGCACCACGCGCTCCAGAATACGCCCAACCAATGCCTCGTCGCGCAACAGCGCGGAACCCGCCGCCACATTGCACACCTTCTTCGCCGGGCACCCCATGTTGATGTCGATGATTTGCGCGCCGCGTTCGACATTCAATCTCGCCGCCTCCGCCATCTGCGCCGGGTCGGCGCCCGCGATCTGCACGGCGATCGGTTCCGGCTCGCCGGCATGGTCGGCACGACGCAAGGTTTTTTCCCGCGTCCACAGCGCCTTGTTGGCGGTGATCATTTCAGACACGGCCAGCGCGGCGCCCATTTTCTTGCACAACATGCGAAAAGGACGGTCAGTCACACCCGCCATGGGCGCGACGATGAGGCGGTTCTTCAGCCGGTAGGGTCCTATCAACATGTTTTACAAAGGTATTACGAGCGGAGGGCGGCCATTGTAATGCTTTTTCACATTGCGGTAAAAAACATTTTGCTTATTTTTTGGTCAACCACGATAGCGGAAAGAAATGATCGAGGGGAAAAAGGGACGCTCGGCGGGGATAAGGGGGGAAGTCAGCCGATAAGCCGGGTTCTGTCGTTGGACAGTCATTCTTCTAGGCCTGCCGTTACCAGCAGGCTCCAGCAACCTACCCGGGCGCTATGCGAGCCACGTTGACGCGCCCATATTTGGTCTTGCTCCGGATGGGGTTTAGCCTGCCGTTCGTGTTGCCACGTACGCGGTGCGCTCTTACCGCACCTTTTCACCCTTGCCTGATCCACGCTGACGCGTGGCCATCGGCGGTTCAGCTCTCTGTGCCACTTTCCATCGCCTCGCGGCGTCCGGCCGTTAGCCGGCATCCTGCTCTATGGAGCCCGGACTTTCCTCCCCGCCTGGCGCAAGGCCCGGCGCGGCGACTGTCTGTCTGACTTCCCGATGCGGATTTTACCTGAAATCGGCACCGGCGCCAGCTGATTCGGACGAGGCAATGCCACGATTCCCGATTCGCAGCATCCGCGGCTATACTGTGCGTTCGCTTCGGGGGGACGGCATGGAGCATAACCAGACCAGTCTATCGCGCATGCAGCTCATCGGCTCCTTGCTGATCGTCTTCCTGCTGGCCGTGGGTCTGTCTTCCTATTTTTTGTTTTCCCATTGGCGCGACTTCTCCAACCGGCAGGCCACCCTCTCCGCGCTCTCCGCCGAGCGCGCGCGCGAACATTTGAAAACGACCAGCGAGCAGACCGAACTGATGCTCGGCGCGCTACGGGAACAGACGAGTCAAACGCTCAAGCGCCATATCCGCGAACAGACCGACCAGGCTTGGCTGATCGCGCAATCGACTTGGCAGCGCGAGCAGGGCAGTCAATCCCCCGCCATGATCGGGCGCCAAATTCTCTCGACGCTGGGGCCGCTGCGCTTTCATGACGGGGACGGCTACTTCTTCGTGCTGGGCCTCGACGGCCGCGTCCTATTGCACCCGGATGTACGCCAGTCCTCCCCCGCCGTCTCGCTGTCGCTGACGGACGATGCCGGGCGGCATGTGGTGCGCGCGTTGCTCAACGCGGCACAAAGCGCCGATGGCGCCGGCTTTCTCTACTATCGCTGGCCGGAACCGGGCCACAGCGTCATGCATGACAAGATCGCCTACGTGCGACGCTTCGCGCCGTTGGGATGGCTGATCGGCGGCGGAGAATATGTGGCGCACGCTGACAATACGTTGCAGCAACAGGGGCTTGAACTGCTCGATGCGCTGCAATCGACGCAGCGAGACAACTACGTCGTCATCGACCAAAACGGCTTATTACGGCTATTCCCGCCCGAACCGAGCCGCGTGGGTCAGCATTTTCTGTCACTGCCACCGCAATATCGGTCGCTGGTGGCGACCCTGATGGCGCAAAGCCCGAACGGCAACTTCCTGCCCTGTCTGTACGAAGGAAAACACGCGCTCGCCTATGCGCGCAAATTGCCGGACTGGGGCTGGACGCTGGTCACAGTGCTGCCGATCCAGGCACAGATCGACCGCGACCTGGCGGCGGACCAGGAGCTGCGGGACACCTTGAGGCAGCGCGTGCACGCCACCTTGCTGATGACGCTGTCGGCGCTGGTGGTCGCAAGCCTATTCTCTTGGATCTTCGCCCGTTGGATGAACACGCTATTCGCGCGATATCGGCGCGACCTATGGGCGAGCCATCACGAGTTGCGCGAGCGCTCGCGCGAACTGCTGCTGTCACGCTTCATGATGGACAATGCGTCGCAGGTGGTCTGCCTGATGGACCAGCACGCGCGCTTGGCCTATCAGAACGAGGCGGCGCGCCTAACCCTCGGCGACGAGCCGAATCAGCGCGCGAAGCGGCTGGAAGCACTATTTCGCGCGCCGGAAGGTCCGCTGCCGCAAACCTATTTGGTGATGTTGCCAGCGTCGTCCCAGGCACGCGCCTACGAAGTCACGCTCAACGAGATCGTCTACGAGGGTGAGCGCTACCGTTCGGTCACTGCCCACGACATCACCGCGCGAAAGCGCGATGAAGACACGCTTCGCCTCGCGGCCAGGGTGTTCGAGACCAGCACCGAAGCGATTTTGATCGCCAACAGTCAAAACCGCATTCTCAAGGTCAACCACGCGTTTGAAACCAGCACCGGCTACAGCGAAGCGGAAATCCTCGGCCTGACGCCGTCGATCCTGGCCTCGGGCTGTCATTCGCGTCAGTTCTACGACGAAATGTGGCAATTGCTGCGCGAGCATGGCAAATGGTCCGGCGAAATCTGGAATCGTCGCAAAAACGGCGAAGTCTTCCCGGAATGGCTGACCATCAGCGTACTGACCGATGAACGAGGCAAAGTCAGCCACTATATCGCGCTGTTCACCGACATGACCGAGCGCGAGCGCCAAGAGGCGCAAGTCCGCTATATGACGGAATATGACCCGCTGACCGATTTGCCCAACCGCGCGCGGATCCATGACCGTTTGCAGGCGGCCATCGCCGCGGCGCACTCCGAGGGCAGCGAGCTCGCGGTCCTGTTCATCGACCTCGACCATTTCCAGCACGTCAACGACACGCTTGGCCACGCGATCGGGGACGCGCTGCTCAAGGAGACGGCGAAGCGGCTGTCGCAGATACTGCGCGACGTCGATAGCCTGGGCCGTAGCGGCGGCGATGAATTCATTCTGGTCTTGCCCCGGATCGCCCGCCACGAGGAAGCCGCGCAAGTGGCAGAGCGCGTCCTGGCCGCGCTGGCTCAGCCCTTCATGCTCATGGACAATGCCGTGCATTGCTCGGCCAGTATCGGTATCAGCCTATTCCCCCAGGACGGCCGCGATATCCAAGGCCTGATGATGTGCGCGGACCTGGCGCTGTATCACGCCAAAGCGAGCGGCCGCAACCTGTTCCGCTTCTATTCCAGCCAGATGAACAGCCACTTCAACGAGCGGCTGCTGCTGGAATCGCGGCTACGCGAAGCGTTGGCGCGGAACCAGCTCGACCTCGCCTATCAACCCCTGTTCGCCATGGATGGCCAGACGCTTCTCGGCTGCGAGGCGCTATTGCGCTGGCAACATGCGGAAATCGGCGTCGTCGCGCCGGAGCGCATCATCCCGGTTGCGGAGGAAACCGGCTTGATCGAGTCGATCAGCGCGCTGGTGCTGGAGCGCGCCTGCGCGGACATCGCCGCCTGGCAACAGGAAGGCGCGTCTGTGTTGCCGGTCATGATCAATATTTCAGCCGGCGAGCTGGCGCGTCCGCATCTCGTGGAGACGATGCGCGCCGCGCTGGCCAAATACCGGCTGCCCGGCAGCATGCTGCTGCTCGATGTGAACGAGGACGCGCTGATGACCAACCCGGCCAGCGCCATCAAAGTGCTTGACCGCATTCGCCTGCTTGGCGTCGGCCTGTCGATCGACAACTTCGGCATCGGCTATTCCAGCCCGGCGCACCTGAAGCGATTCGCGCCGGCAATGATCAAAATCGACCGCACCTTCGTCGCCGGTTTGCCAGACGATAGCGAGCACGCATCGATCGTGTCGGCCATCATCCATCTGGCGCACGCGCTCGGCATCCCCACGCTGGCACAGGGCGTGGAGACGGAAGCACAGCGGCTATTCTTGTCGCGCATGGGCTGTGGCGGCTTCCAGGGTTTTCTCGCCGGCGCGCCGCAATCGGCGCGCAGCATGGCGCGTCTTTGGACCAGAGGGACCACGGCGCCGTCAATCGAAGCGTAGGGTATAGCGCGACTCGGCCGAGGCGTTATTGCCGACCCGCAGCAGCAGCGACCATTTGCTGCTGAGCTGATACATCAGCTTGAGCGCCTGCTGCGAGCTGGTCAGTCCATATTCATAGCCGAGATAGAAAGTACGGCTGAGCTGCTTGCCGACGGTCAGTACCTGTTCGGCCGGGCTCACCGTGCCATTGAGCAAGGTTTTGCTTTCCTTGCGCGTCAAGCCCAGATCGTCGAATAAGCCCACTTTGTCGTTGAGACTGCCGGCGGCAAACTGGCTCGCCGCCAGCGCCAGGAAATTGCTGTCCTGCGCATTGTCATCGGCGGCGTGGCCAAGCAGCAGCCAGGACAGCTTGTCGCGCTCGGTCATGCTCTCATCGGCAATCAGTTGCAGACGCGGCTGTGCGACCGACCCGAGCACCTCGACGCCAGCGCCGACAGGAGACAGATGCCGCCGGGCTCGGATGTTCAAATTGGGATTATCCAGCGGACCGACGAAAGTAATGGTGCCGGTGTCGATTTCCAGTTCCTGCCCATAAGCTTTGTAGCTGCCCTTGACCACGTTCACCTGGCCGCGCGCCGATGGTGCCATGCCCTGATGCGCGCTGACCTGCACTTGCCCGGAAAGCGCGACGTCGAGCCCTGGACCGAGGAAAACGAAATGGTCGCCCAGATCCAGTATCAAGTCGACGGCAACCGGCAATTGCGCCAACGCCGAGGAAGGCGCCGGCCGCCCCATGACCATCACATCGTCCGACAAGGCCGGCGTTCCCACCTTGGGCAGCGACAGCCGCCCCTGGTCGGCGCGCACGCGCCCGGACAGCGCGATCAGCTTGTCGTTGACGGTGAGCGCCGCATGGCCGCTCACCACCAAATGGCGATCAGGCCGATCGAAGACGCTGAACTGGCGGATTTCCACTCGCACCGCCGCTTCCGGCCGCAGCGAGGCGCCGCTGCCGCCACTCAAGCGCAATTGCCCGCTGGCCGAGGCATCGCCTTGCCCGGAAACAAAACGCAATTGATCCAACCACACAGTCTGACCATCCAGCCGAGCCGCCAAGGTGCCACCCGCCAGCCGCAAGCCGGTGCGGCGGTCGCGCAGCAACAGGTCGTGGCCCTGAATGCGCCCGCGCGCCTGCGGGTTGCTGAGCGGCCCCGACAACGCCAGGTCGGCATTCAGCGCGCCGCCGGTTTCCGCGGTATCGGACAAAGCCGACAATGCCGAAAGCTGCGGCAAATCCAGTTGCAGTTGCGCCGCAAGCGGCGTGGTGGCCCGAATGCGCCAGGGGCTGGCCGCCAGCGTGCCGGCGAGCCGCAGCCGGCCAATGCCGGCGGTGAGCTCGGCCTCCAGCGCGGTATGCTCGCCACGCCAATCCAGCTGTATCCGTGCCTGGTTCAATGCCAAGGGCAGCGACTGGCTATCGCCCGGCAACGCCAGATCGCCGCCTTGCCGCGCCAGCATCAGCTGTCCGCGTCCCTCCGCGCCCACATCCCAGCTGCCGCCGACGACCAGCCCGCGAACGGCGGGAAGATCCAGCCAAGGTTGCAGTTCGGACAGCGCCAACCCATCGATGCGGCCGCGGCTGGTCAGGCGGCCATCGGCGAGCCGCGTCAGCCGGTCGAATGCCACTTCCGCGCCGGCCAGACGCAGGCGGCCCGCGCCCAGCGTCACACCATCGGGCCCGATCGCCACGGCAAGCGGCGCGAGCAGGGTCAAATCCGGCCGGCCGGCAAGCCGCAGAGCCTGCACCGTGCCGCGCCAGCCGGCCTGATTGGCCGGCATGCCGCCCTCTGCTTGCCACGAGGCCTGAAAGGGCTGCCCGGACAACGCAAGTTGCGCCTCGCCGGCGATGCGGTGCCTAACCCGGGTACCCTCCGCCGCCACGCGCATGCTATCGACGCGCCAGGCGGCGCCACTAACATGTTCCGCCGCGGCATTCAGACGGAAGACACCCGCGCCGCCGTCCTGCAACATGCCATTGAGCGTGAGCGACTGTGCCGTCATCAAGCCAGGCACCCGCAATTGGCGCAGATTGAGATTGAGACTGACCTGAGGCGCGGCGGGCGTGCCCGCCAGATCGATCTGGCCCTGGGCGCTGCCGGCCAGACCGAAACCGATGCGCGCGAGCACGGGCGCGTCGATGCGGGCGGAGAGCCGGTCGCCGGGCGCGCCCCAGGCTCCGCGCCCTTGGACCGTATTGCCGGCGAGGTTCAAATCCACCGCGATCTTCCGCAGCCGGCGTCCATCCAGCGAAAGCCGTGCCAGCCCGCCCACCGGTGCGCCGTCCAAGCGGCTTGGCGACATATCGAGCGCGAGCTCGGCGGTTAACGGCGCCTCGGCGCGCCCACTGGCGCGCAGATTGCCGTTGAGATCGCCCTGAGGCCAGCGCGCGAACAGCGCGCGCGGGTCGCCATGACGCAAAACGCCGCTCAGGGCAAAGCGCCGGTCGGCGTCGAACGTTCCCTGCAGCGCCAGCGTGCCCCCCCCCGAGTGCAGGGTTCCTTGGTCCAATCGCAGTTGCCAGGGCTGGCCCGCGGGCTGCAACCAGGCAGCATCGGCCTGCAGCATCGCATGCTGCCCGCTGAGCCCGGCACGCAGCAGCAATTTTTCGCTGGTGCCGGCCAATGTGGCGCTGCCGTTGATCACATCACGCGGCGCCGCCGCGTGGAGCGCGTGGGGATCGATCCCCGACAGCCGCGCATTGAGCGCCACGCCGCCTTTGCGCAACAGACCATCCACTTGCAGGCGGCCACTCGCCAACGCGACATCGAGCAGACCAATGCGCAGAATGCCCTGATCCAGCCGGAAGGCGCCCTGCGCCGCCGACAGCGGCAACCGGCCGCTGCTCACCGGCCCGTTCTGACGATTGGTCAGATTGAACTGACCACGGACAATGCCCGCGGCGTCGGGCTCGATATGCGCAGAGACGTCGAGCGCCGCGCTCGGCCACGCGGTGCTGATTTCGTGCGGATCGACGTTCTGGGTGCGCAAGTCGAGCTGCCGAATCCGCTCGAAAGGCTGGTCGGCGAAGGGGGAGAAGCGGCCGGACAGATCCACCTCCACCGGATGCGCACGCACTTTGCCACGCACGATCAGCTGTTGCAGGTCCCCCTCGAAGCCGAGCTCGCTGCTGCCGGCTTCCGCCGTGCCGGCGAGCCGCCCGCTCAGCGCAAACGGCGCGCTGTCGGCCAGGGTGAACTGACCGCTCAAACTACCCTGCGGTATTCTAAGTTGCGTCAATGACAGATGATGATGTCCCAGCGCATAGCGATAGCGCCCTTGTACGTCGTAAAGCGCCACGCCGCCGGGTTCAACGCTCAAGCCGGCCAGCTGCAGGCTGGCGATGTCGACGTCGAGCGGCAGCGACAGACTGGTTGGCAACTGCGGCCAAGGCGACGCCGGAGCCGCCGGATTCGGCGCATAACGCGTAAGACCAATGGCCAGGTGCCGTATCGCCAGTTGGCGATGCCACAACCGCGCGGGCTGCCAGTCCAAGTCGAGCCGATCGATGAAGAGCCGTCCATCGGCGTTCTGAAATTCGATCTCGTCGAGCTGGAACCCCTGCCACAACGTGCCGCTGACCCTTGCCACACGCAGCTCGCCCCCGGATAGCCAGGCAATGCCTTGCCACAGCCGGGAAAAACCGCTTTCGCTGGCTGTCAGCCAAGTAGCCAGGGCGAATACAAGCGCCAAACATGCCGGCAAGAGCCCAAGGAGCCAGGCGCGGCGCAGGCCGCGCCGCGCCGGTGTAACAGGGGGAGGGGAGGAAGGATGCGCCGCCATCAGAAAGCCAGCCCCAAGCTCATGCCCCAGGCCACGCCGCCCTGCCCCTGAGGCTTGGCCAAATCAAACGACAGCGGCGCCACCGGGCTATACCAGCGCGCGCCAATCCCGTAACTGCGTTTCAAACTGAAACTCTGCCAATCGGCCACGGCGTTGCCGGCGTCGGTGAACAGCGCCAGCGCCCAGTCCTTATAAACCGGAATCTGGTATTCCAACGTCCCGGTCACCAGCACGGCACCACCAAGCACCGAGCCATTCGGTCCGGGCAAGCCCAGGCTTTGATAGTCGTAGCCCCGCACGCTATTGGTGCCGCCGGCGCGAAACAGCTGCGAATTGGGCACGTCGGCCACATTGCTCGCCCATACCCGCCCCCCTTCCAACCGCGCCATCAGGGTGCCGAACGCGGAGGAAAACGGTGTCCAATACTGCGCCGCGCGCGCGTATAGCCGCACGAAATTCGTGCTGGACAACCCATTGTCCACCGTGCCGGACAGCATGCCGTCGATCAGATAACCGCTGCGAGGGTGCAACGGATTATCGACCGCGCGTCGCGTCACACCGACGCTCGGCAACAGCGCGCGGTTGACCTGTGAGTCCTCGTCGACCACATGTTGCGATTCGCGTACGAAATTCAGCCCGATGCGCCACTCGTCACTGCCGAGCGTGTGAATGCGCCACACGCCGATCTCCTCCGATTGGGTAATCAAGTTCTGAATGTCGGTGCGCTTGATGACAGCATTGACGGTATGCACGTAGCCGTCGGCGGTGCGCGGCAAGGCAATACCGAAATTGAGCGATTGCTGCGATTGATCCCAGCTCAGCACCGACGAACCGGTCAGCCCGGTGCCGAACAGATTGTTGTGATCGAAACCGACCCGCACGCCGGGCCCGACATCGGTATCGTAAGTTAAACCGAGCTCCAGTTTCTTGAGGGGAAATTCGGAGAGCTCGACGATCACCGGCGCCGTGTTGTCGGCCGCCACATGCTGCAGATCGGCACTGACCACCGCGCCGGAGAACTGATTGCTATGTTCCAGCGCCGCCTGGTAGTCCTGCAGCACCTGCAGCCGATAGGGGTCGCCCGGCTTGAAATCGGCAAGCTTCTGCACCACGGACAAGGGGTAACGGCTCAAGCCGTGAATTTCCAGCGCGCCGAAACGGACCAATGGCCCGCTATCGATGACGACGGTCAGCCGGGCATTGTGGTCCACGGGATCGATCACGGCTTGGCTCGTCTCCAGCCGCGCCAACGGAAATCGATCCGCCGCCACGGCCTGCAGGGCCTGGCGCTTAGCCACATCCCAACTCGCCTGGCGAAAGACGGCGCCGACCGGCAAGGGCCACTGCGCCATGATCGCCTGGCGGCGCGCGGCAACATCGGATTCTTCTGCCAGCGGGCCCTTCAGCTGAAGGTCGACGGCGCCAATCGTGACCGGCATGCCGGGTTCGACCTGGACCAGGAACTGGCGCGGCGAGCCGCCTTCGTCACGCACCTGCACGCGCGCGTCGAAATAGCCTTCCGTTTCCAACAACTTGCGCGCGCTTTCCGGCGTCGAGCGCACCAGAACCTCCAGGTCGCTATCGGAAACCGGTGCTTCGAGGCGCGCCGTCGCCAGCGGCAGGTGATCGCCCAACACCGTGGCGAGCGCGGGGGGCGCATCGAAGCGCACCGCGTAATCCGCAGCCAAGCTGTAGGACGACAGGCCGAACAACAGCAATCCGCCCAGGCGCGCGAACAGGGAGGAAAAGGTCATGGGCACATGGTAGCCAAAGCGCGCCAGGCTGGCGAGCATGACTTGGGGCAGGGGGAGAGCCCGGCTGACACGGCATGCGCCGAGCCAGCCGGGCGTTAGGGACCCTCAGAACCCGTTATGGGCTCAGCGGGTTCTGAGACGCCGTTACTTCTTGCGTTGCGGCGGCAGGTCGGTGCAGACCCCGCCGAAGACCTCGGCGGACATGCCGATCGATTCCCCCAATGTCGGGTGCGGGTGGATGGTCTTGCCGATGTCTTCCGGATCGCAGCCCATCTCGATGGCGAGGCAGATCTCGCCGATCATATCGCCGGCATGGGCGCCGACGATCCCGCCGCCGATGATGCGATGCGTCTCGGCGTCGAAGAGCAGCTTGGTAAAGCCCTCTTCCTGGCCGTTGGCGATGGCGCGGCCGGAGGCGGCCCACGGGAACACCGATTTGCCGATCTTGATGCCTTCCTTGCCGGCCTCTTCCTCGGTCATACCGACCCAAGCCACTTCCGGATTGGTGTAGGCCACGCCCGGAATGACGCGCGCGTCGAAGAAGGCCTTGTGACCGGCAATGACTTCAGCGGCAACGTGCGCTTCGTGCACGGCTTTGTGCGCCAGCATCGGCTGGCCGACCAGATCGCCGATGGCGAAGATGTGCGGCACGTTGGTGCGCATCTGCTTATCGACGGGGATGAAACCGCGCTCGGTCACGATCACGCCCGCGTTTTCGGCGCCGATCAGCTTGCCGTTGGGCGCGCGGCCGGCGGCCACCAGCACCTTGTCGTAACGTTGCGGCCCGGCGGGAGCGTTTTCCCCCTCGAAGGTGACCCAGATGCCGTCTTCGCGCGGTTCGACCGCCACGGTCTTGGTCTTGAGCATGACGTTGTCGAAACGATGACTGTTCATCTTCTGCCAGACGCGCACCAGATCGCGGTCCGCGCCCTGCATCAAGCCATCCATCATTTCGACCACATCGAGCCGGGTACCGAGCGACGAATACACCGTACCCATTTCCAGGCCGATAATGCCGCCACCGATAATCAGCATTTTCTGCGGCACATCGGCGAGCTCCAGCGCGCCCGTGGAATCGATGATGCGCGGATCTTCGGGAATGAACGGCAATTTCACCACGCGCGAGCCGGCGGCGATGATCGCCTGCTTGAAGCGCACGACCTTCTTCTCGCCGGAGACGGCCTTACCCGGCCCGTCGGTCAGCGCGACCGACAGATGGTACGGGTCGACGAATGCGCCGACACCACGCACGATCTCGACCTTGCGCGCCTTGGCCATGCCGGCCAGGCCGCCGGTCAGCTTGCCGACCACCTTTTGTTTGAAGCCGCGCAAGGCGTCAATATCGATTTCCGGTTTGGCGAACTTGATGCCGTTGGCCGCCAATTCCATCACTTCGTCCATCAGTTCGGCATTGTGCAACAACGCCTTGGACGGGATGCAGCCGACATTGAGACAGACGCCGCCGAGCGTGGGGAAACGCTCGACCACCACCGTCTTCAAGCCGAGGTCGGCGGCGCGGAAGGCGGCGGAATAACCGCCAGGGCCGCCCCCCAACACCAGCACGTCGCATTCGATGTCGGCACTGCCGCTATGCGTCTGCGCCACCGGCGCCTCAACCGGCGTCTCGCCGGTTTGCGTATGCGCCGAAGCCACGCCGCCAGCGTCGACGACCTCCAGCCGGGCGATGACGTCGCCCTCGGACACCTTGCCGCCGACTTGAACCAGCACTTCCTTGATCACGCCCGCCTCGGCGGCAGGCACATCCATCGTGGCCTTATCGGTTTCCAAAGTCAGCAGGGCGTCCTCGACGGCGATGGCATCGCCGGGCTTGACGAAGATTTCAATGATATCGACGCCGCTATGGCCGCCGATATCAGGGACTTTCAATTCAACGATTTTGCTCATGGTCTAGTCCCCCCTTACAGCATCAGGCGGCGAATGTCCGCCATGGACTGCGCGAGGAAGCTGGTAAAGCGTGCGGCGGACGCGCCGTCGATCACGCGATGATCATAGGAAAGCGACAGCGGCAACATCAAGCGCGGCTGGAATTCCTTTCCGTTATATACCGGCTTGATGGCCGACTTGGACACGCCGAGGATTGCCACTTCCGGCGCGTTGATGATCGGCGTGAAGGCCGTGCCGCCAATGCCGCCCAGACTCGAGATGCTGAAGCAGCCGCCTTGCATGTCGTTCGGGGTCAGTTTGCCCTCGCGCGCCTTCTTGGCAAGCAGCGCCGACTCCTGCGCCAACTCGATCAGACTCTTCTTGTCTGCATCGCGGATGACCGGCACCACCAGGCCATTGGGGGTGTCTGCGGCAAAGCCGATATGGTAGTACTGCTTGAGCACCAAATTATCGCCGTCGAGCGAGGCATTGAACTCGGGGAATTTCTTCAGCGCGGCGACACAAGCCTTGATCAGGAAAGCGAGCGGGGTCAGCTTCACGCCATCGGCCTTGAGCTCCTCGCCCATACTCTTGCGGAACGCTTCCATCTCGGTGATGTCGGCCTCGTCGAACTGGGTCACGTGCGGAATCATCACCCAGTTGCGCGCCAAGTTGGCGCCGGAGATTTTCTTGATGCGCATCAGCGGCTGGGTATCGATCGGGCCGAACTTGGCGAAATCGACTTTGGGCCACGGCAACAGGTCCAGTCCGACACCACTGCCGCCGGTCGCCGTCGGCGCTGCGGCGGCGACGCCACCTTCCATGATGCCTTTGACGTACGCCTTGATATCCTCTTCGACAATGCGCCCCTTACGGCCGGAGCCCTTGACCTTGGTCAGATCGACGCCCAATTGGCGCGCAAGGCGGCGGGCCGACGGACCTGCGTGCGCCTGGTCGACATTGCCCTCATCCGGCAGGGCCACTGCGGCAACCGGGGCGGCAACCGTCGCTGCCACTGGAACAGGCGCCGGCGCGGGAGCCGCAGTGGGCGTCGGTGCGGCGACCGGCGCCGGCGTGGTCGCGCCAACCGTCCCCACCGCCTCGACACGGGCGATCACATCGCCTTCGGACACCTTGGCGCCGACTTGAATCAACACTTCCTTGACCACACCGGCGTGGCTCGCCGGCACTTCCATCGTGGCCTTATCGGTTTCCAGCGTCAGCAGGGAGTCGTCGACTTCGATGCGCTGCCCCGGCTGGATAAAAACCTCGATAACGTCGACGCCGTTATGGCCGCCGATATCCGGTACTTTCAGATCGATCAGATTGCTCATTTGTCTGGTTCCACGTGGGATGCCGGGCCTAGGCCCGGCATCGTGTTCTTCGATGGGCTTATACGGTCCACGGCGCCGGCTTGTCGGCGTCGATGCCGTAGCGGGCGATGGCCTCGGCCACGCGGGCTCGCTCGATCTTGCCCTCTTGTGCCAGGGCGGTCAGCGCGGCGACGGCCACGTGATAGCGATCCACTTCGAAGAACTTGCGTAACTGCTGACGCGAATCCGAACGGCCGAAGCCATCGGTGCCCAAAACGGTATAGCGTCCCGGCACGTAAGCACGAATCTGCTCAGCGTAGTTGCGGATATAGTCGGTGGCGGCAATCACCGGGCCACCGCGACCGGCCAGCTGTTCGGCAACGTACGGCACACGAGCCTGCTCGCTTGGGTGCAGCATGTTCCAGCGCTCGACGGCCATGCCGTCGCGATGCAGCAGATTGAACGAGGTCGCGCTCCAAATGTCGGCGGCAACGCCAAAATCGTTCTTCAGCAGGTCGGCTGCGGCCATGACTTCGCGCAGAATCGTGCCGGACCCCATCAATTGCACCTTGACGCCGGCATCGCCGCCGTCGCGCAGCAGATACAGCCCCTTGAGGATGCCTTCTTCGGCGCCAGCCGGCATTTCCGGATGAGCGTAGTTTTCGTTCATCAGGGTGATGTAATAGAACACGTCCTCCTGATCGACGTACATGCGGCGCAGGCCATCTTGCAGAATCACCGCCAACTCGAAGGCGAAGGTCGGATCGTAGCTGAGGCAATTGGGAATCAAGCCGGCCTGAATGTGGCTATGGCCATCCTCGTGCTGCAACCCTTCGCCGTTAAGCGTGGTACGGCCGGCCGTGCCGCCAAGCAGAAAACCGCGGGCGCGCATGTCGCCGGCGGCCCAGGCCAGATCGCCGACACGCTGGAAACCGAACATCGAGTAATAAATGTAGAACGGGATCATCGGAATGCCGTTGTTGGCGTAACTCGTCGCCGCGGCAACCCAGGACGACATGGCGCCCGGTTCGTTGATACCTTCCTGCAGAATCTGACCGTCCTTGGATTCCTTGTAGAACATCAGCTGATCTTGGTCTTGCGGCACGTAATTCTGCCCCATCGACGACCAGATGCCATATTGACGGAACATGCCTTCCATACCGAAGGTACGCGACTCGTCCGGTACGATCGGCACGATCTGCTTGCCGATGTTCTTATCCTTGAGCAGGGAACCCAGCATGCGCACATACGCCATGGTGGTAGAGAATTCACGCTCACCGGAGTCCTTCAGCAAGGCGTCGAACAGATGCAGACCCGGAATGGTCAGCGGCGCGGTCACCGGCTTGCGGCTCGGCAGATAGCCGCCGAGCGCGGCGCGGCGCTCCTGCAGATAGCGCATTTCCGGGCTGTCGTCCGCCGGCTTGTAGTACGGAACCTCGGCCAGTTGCTCGTCGGTGACCGGGATGCCAAGGCGATCGCGCAGACGGCGGATCGAGTCGATATCCATCTTCTTCGCCTGGTGCGCGATGTTCTGCGCCTCGCCGGCCGCGCCCATGCCGTAACCCTTGATGGTCTTGGCCAAAATCACGGTCGGGCGGCCGCCGGCGTTGTTGACGGCCTCGTGGTACGCCGCGTAAACCTTATGCGGGTCATGGCCGCCGCGGTTCAGTGCCCAAATTTCGTCATCGGACATGTTGGCGACCATGGCGCGCAACTCCGGATACTTGCCGAAGAAGTGCTCGCGCACGTAAGCGCCATCCTTGGATTTGAAGGTCTGATAGTCGCCATCGACGCACTCGTCCATGCGCTGCTTGAGCAATCCCTTGGAATCCATGGCCAGCAACGGATCCCAGCGGCTGCCCCAGATGACCTTGAGCACGTTCCAGCCGGCGCCGCGGAATTCGCCCTCGAGTTCCTGGATGATCTTGCCGTTGCCGCGCACCGGGCCGTCCAGACGCTGCAGGTTGCAGTTAACGACGAAAATCAGGTTGTCCAGGCCTTCGCGCGACGCCAGGCTAATGGCGCCGAGCGATTCCGGTTCATCCATTTCACCGTCGCCACAGAAACACCACACCTTGCGTCCAGGCGTGCGCGCCAAGCCGCGGCTTTCCAGATACTTGAGGAAACGGGCCTGATAGATGGCCATCAATGGGCCGAGCCCCATGGAAACCGTCGGGAATTGCCAAAAATGCGGTTGCAGCCAGGGGTGCGGATAGGACGACAGGCCTTTTCCATCCACTTCCTGGCGGAAATTATCGAGATCGCCTTCGCTGAGCCGGCCTTCCATGAAGGCTCGGGCGTAAATACCCGGCGCGATATGACCCTGGAAATACACCAGATCGCCGTCCTGCTCTTCATTTGCAGCGCGCCAGAAGTGGTTCAAGCCGACGTCGTAAAGCGTGGCGGACGACTGGAAGCTGGCAATATGTCCACCGAGCTCAAGCTCCTTCTTGCCGGCCCGCAGCACCATCGCCACGGCATTCCAGCGGTTGATCGAGCAGAGACGGTTTTCCATCTCGTAATCGCCAGGGGATTTGACTTCTTTACCGACCGGAATACTGTTTTGGTAGCCGGTGGTCAAATGGAACGGCAGGTGGCCTCCGCGCTCGCGGGTCCGCTCAACCATGCTCTCCAGCAGAAAGTGCGCGCGATCGGCGCCTTCGGCGTTCAGGACGGACTCCAGCGCCTGCAGCCACTCTTGGGTTTCCAAAGGATCAATGTCTTGCGGCATGCTCTCAGCCATTTTCATACATCCTCATCATTTGTGCGGCCGGCCAGAGGCGCCGACCTGGTTCTTCTCACCGCGGAATGTTCAATAGCGAACATTACCGGTTGTTTGCAGTCTATTTTTTTCGTTTTTGGTTATATTTTTCGTTTTAGAAAAAATTAGGCGAGTACAGAGCAGTTTAAAACGAACGATGTTCGTTTTGGAATAGCCTTCTAGTGTTTTGGCTCCAACCCAATAGCATTTTGACAATTGCCGCGGCGCAGCATGTTGCATTTTTGCTATTGCATGACGCCCGTCTCAGTGGAATCCCGCTTGTTCTCGGCGACGATTTTTTCCAGCTCGCGCGTGCGGGCCTCGATCTCGGAGCGCAAGAAGAAATCGTCGCCCGGGGCTTGCTCAGCCAAATGATATTGCTCCAGCGCCGCCTCATACTGCTGCTCGAAATACAGCGCGTTGCCCAGGGCCGCGTGATAGCGCAGCATGTCGCGATCGGCGAACAGGCGCGATTGCAATCGGTACAAGACCGGGTCGCCCGGTACGCGCTGCAGCAGCTCGCGAATGGCTTGCAAAGCCTGCGCGCGCATTCCCATCTGGATCAGGAGATCAATCTCCGCATCCGCCAACGGGCGGTTGCCGTTAAAGCGGGAGAGACCTGCCTGGTAGACGGCCAGTGCGGCTTCATTGTTTTTCCCGTCCCGCGTGATCGAGGCCTCAAGGCCGTACAGCATCGCACTGGGCGGAAGCAATTGACGCGCCCGTGCCAAGGCTTTCCCCGCCCCGGCCAGATCGTGCTGGCGCTGATGTGCCAGCGCCAAGCCGTACCACTGAGCCCCTTCGCTGAGAAATTGGCGATTGGCCAACGCCGTTTGATAGAACTTGACGGCATCCGCCGGCGTCAACAACTGATTGCGGATCTTTTCCCGTACCAGCAAATAATCGGTGCTGCTGGCGCGCATGCGCACCGGGGAGTTCAATGCCCGGTTTTGCGCCTCGCTGATCCGCTCCACGGTCACCGGGTGCGTACGCAAAAACGCGAAGGCCTCGCCACCATTGAGATGTTCGCCTTGTTGCAGACGCTGGAAGAAACTTGGCATGTCCCGCGCGTCGAAACCGGCGGCGGTGAGGTATTGCATGCCGACACGGTCGGCCTCGCGCTCGTAATCGCGTGAGAACGACAATTGGTTGGCCACCGTCAGACCGACGCCCGCGTTGAGCGTACCGAAAACAGCGTCCGAATTGTGACTGCGCGTTGCTAGCGCGGCAGCCACCAAGGTTGCCAATAACGTGAGCTGATTAGGCAGCGCGTTGGCCTGCATGCGTGCTATATGGTGCTGTGTGACGTGCGCCATCTCATGGCCGAGCACCGAAGCGAGTTCGCCTTCGCTCTGGGTAGCCAAGATCAGCCCCTTGTTGACACCCACATAGCCACCCGGCATGGCAAAGGCGTTGATGGCGCCGTCATCGACGACGAAAAACGTGAAGCGGAGGCCAGAACCCACCGCGCCCGCTGCCAGACGAGCGCCGATAGTATTGATATAGGTGTCGAGTTCGGGATCGTCACTGATCGCGTCTTGCTGCCGCAGTTCGCGCATGGCATTGCGTCCGATGCGTGCCTCATCCGCGAGAGACATGGAGGCCTGGGAAACATCGCCCAAGTCTGGCAGATCAGCAAGAACGACGCCTGCGTCCAACAGCAGGCACAAGGAAAGCGTCGTGAGCAGGAGCGTCTTTTTCATCCAGATATGATATTCCGCATACCCAGCGCATTGCACGCAAATCGATGGAGAAAATCGCTCTGGCGCCTTCGATGCTTACAGGGTCCGCACCAACTCCTTGCGCTCCGGCGCATCATGACGTCGGAGGTTCTCAGCGCTATAGAGGGACTGCAAGGTCGACAGCAGCGACATCGCTTCACGGCTGGCCACGCTGTAAAAAATCCATTTGCCATCGCGCCGGGTCGTTACCAGGCCTTCGTTTCGCAACACGCCTAACTGCTGCGACAGTGTCGGCTGGCGAATACCGGTCAACCTCTCCAATTCCGAGACCGCCTTTTCCCCCGACACCAGCTGACACAGCAGCAGCAAACGGTCTTCGTTGGCTAGGCTTTTCAGTAGGGAAGTCGCCTTGGCGGCATTTTTCTTTAGTTCAGACAAGTCCATGACATATTTCCTTCGCGCCAGGTGCGTGTGATGAGGGGATCTTGTTGGTTTAGCGGTCTTGGTGAACACACCGGTAAAAACGCTTGTGCGATCATTGACCGGCTCCATACAATGACAACATCCTAGTGAATGAGTTCATACCCTTCGCTCGCCACTGGCCAAATGATATGGCCCGCCCTCTCATCCGCTGATTTGAAAATAGAGGCGTAGCCTTGTGCCGTTTCTCGCGTTACTATCAGCGCAATCGAAATCCGCCTCGCCGATGCCTATCCAAAAGGACAGGTCACTCTAGGCAGCCTGTTAAGGAGACATACCCATGAGCGTGCTGGGCGCCATGCTCGAACATAATCGAATCTTTGTTGACAATCGCGAATACGAACAGTTCAAAACGGATAAGTTTCCCGACAAGAATCTGTTGGTGCTCGCCTGTATGGACGCAAGGCTGGTTGAGCTGTTGCCCAAGGCCATGGGCTTGAGAAACGGCGACGCCAAACTGATCAAAAACGCCGGTGCGTTGGTGACGCACCCTTGGGGTTCCGTGATGCGCAGCATCATTGTCGGGATCTACCAGTTGCGCGTCGATGAAGTCTGCGTGGTGGCGCACATGGATTGCGGCATGAACGCGATCAATCCGGCCAACGTGCTCGAATCGGCAATGGCGCGCGGCGTCAGTCCGCAAACCATCGAAACGCTGCGCGCGGCGGGCATCGACCTGGATAATTGGCTGCGCGGCTTCACCAATGTCGAGGACAGCGTCCGCCACACGGTCGGCGTCATCCGCCAGCATCCGCTGGTACCGCGCGACATTCCGGTCCATGGTTTGGTCATCCATCCCGAAACCGGCGCCCTTAAGCTGGTCGTCGACGGTAGGCCCGGGGCGGAATCCTGATCATGCCCAAGCGTGTTGTCGGGATATTTGGCGGCACGTTCGATCCCTTTCACGCGGCTCACCTGCGCATGGCTCAGGCATTCCAGTCCGAGGCCGGTCTGACCGAGCTGAGGCTGGTGCCGGCAGGCGCGCCTTATCACCGGGGAGGAGTGGCCGCGAGCGCTCAAGACCGCTTGAAAATGGTCGCGCTCGGCATCGCGGCTATGCCTGGCATGCGGGTGGACGATCGGGAACTGCGGCGCGCCGGCGCCTCCTTCACCGCGGACACATTGGCCGAGATCCGAGCGGAAATCGGCCCGGACATCCCGCTATGGTTCTTGATCGGGGGCGATTCGCTGCGGCAGCTGGATACCTGGCGGCACTGGCAATCGCTTTTTTCGCTGGCGCACCTGGCGGTGGCCATGCGCCCCGGCATCGACGCGCTCGAACTACCGTCCCCCGTGAAGGAAGCATGGTCTGCGCGGCTGAGGCCGCACGCCCAAAACGACGCCGCCTCTGGTACAATCCTGCGCCTTACGTTGCCGCCCATGGATATATCAGCCAGCGCCGTGCGCGACGCTGTCGGCAAGCACCAGTCCATTTCCCATCTGGTGCCTCCGGCGGTCGCCTCCTATATTCAAACTCACGGGCTCTACCGGCCAATGTCCGGCCAGGGCGCGGAATGACTCAATAATGATAGATGCATCCTAAGACGATGCATCGGGCCTTTCTGGAAGGGACTCATGGAAATCTCGGAAATCGTTAAAGTTGCGGTGGATGCCCTGGAAGACGTCAAGGGCAAAGACATCATCGAGCTGGACACGCGTGATCTAACGTCGTTGTTTCAGCATCTCATCGTCTGCACGGGCGACTCCAACCGACAAGTCAAAGCACTGGCCAACAGCGTCAGCGTCAAACTCAAAGAAGCAGGCGTCGACATCATCGGCACCGAAGGCGAAGAGTTCGGCGAATGGGTGCTGGTCGATGCCGGCGATGTCGTTGTCCACGTCATGCTGCCTGCCGTACGCGATTATTACGATATCGAAGCATTGTGGGGCGGCGAGAAACCTTCGTTCGTCCCTGTCGGCGCCAAGCCCTGGAAAGTGCTTTAAGCCGTTGAATGCAGCCTTGCTAGTACAGACATCCGCACCATGCGAATAACGATTCTGGCCGTGGGCACGAAGATGCCCCGTTGGGTGGATGAAGCCTTTTCCGATTACGCTAAGCGTTTCGGGCGAGACATCGGCCTGGAACTGAAGGAAATCAAACCGGAAAAGCGGGGCGGCGGCGTCACCGCGGATAAAGGCATCGCCGCCGAGCATGCCAGACTGTTGGCGGCGATTCCTCCTCGTGCAGTTCTGGTCGTGCTGGACGAGCGAGGCAAGAACTGGACCACGCAGCAACTCGCCCAGCAAATGCAGCATTGGCAACAGGATGGCAGTGACCTGTGTTTCATCATCGGCGGTGCGGACGGTCTTTCGCCCGCATTGAAGGCGCAAGCCGATATTCTGCTGCAACTGTCTGCATTGACGATGCCGCACGGCATGGTTCGCGTACTGCTGGTCGAGCAGCTCTACCGCGCTGTCAGCATTCTGAACAACCACCCCTACCACCGCGAATGACACGCCTGGCCGGATGACCGGCTGTGCTGGCCTCTCTCGCGGCGGATGATTAGCATGCCGTTTTCCCCATCGGAACAACGCTCATGCGCATGCCGCCGCTTCTTGCCGCCGCGCTTATTGCGATCGCCGCGCCGAACGGGTCGTGCGATGCCCTGCTCGGCTTCACTGACGCGCGTGGTGTGCTGCATTTGTCCAACCTGGCCCAGGATCCGCTGGACCAGCCACTGGCGCCTTTAGCGCGCTTCACGCCGGCGGCAAAGCCGTTGCAGGAACTCATCGATCAAACCGCCGCACGATTCGGCATCGATCCAGGGCTGTTGCACGCATTGATCCAAGTGGAGTCCGGGTACGATGCAGAGGCACGCTCCGCCAAGGGCGCGATCGGACTCATGCAGCTCATGCCGCAGACGGGCCGTCGCTTTGGTGCCGGCCGGCTGGAAGATCCCGTGGACAACCTCAACGCCGGCACCCGCTACCTGGCGTGGCTCTATCGTCGGTTCGGCGGCGACCTTCCACTCACGCTGGCCGCTTATAACGCCGGCGAAGGCGCCGTGGCCCGCTTCGGCAACCGCATACCGCCCTACCCCGAAACGGCCGGCTACGTGGCCAACGTACTGCGTCGCTACAGAGCCGCGTCGAGCAACGCTGCGGCATCGGATTCGGCGCGCCACGTGGTCATTTTCAGCGGCGATGCGCCCGCCAGAGCGGAACGTTGGTGAGCCGGTCAAAGGTGAATACCCAACATCTCACCCAACGGATCAGCCAAATCGCGGTAATGCGCATTGTGATCGTAGACGCCTAACAAGCCGGGAAACGACTGTGGGGAGTGAAATATCTGCCGCGCCTTGCGCGAGGTGAGTTTGTGCATGCGCAAAATACGCCCATCCCAGTGCACCACGCGCGGCTCTTCCGCGTCCAACAATATGTCCAATACCTGGTGGATGCTTTCCATGAGCACCACTTTGCTACGCACTCGGTTTTCGCCACTAACGAATGACGTCATGGTCAGTCTCCTGATCGGTGTAGGTTCTTTGCAAACGATATATAAACATCACTTATATGTTTTTAAATTAAACGCTACACAGTCTAGGGAGACTCTGAATTTCCCGCAAGCCGATTTAATACAACGTCATATATGATAATAAAAATAAAAAAAACCCGATGCTCTCGGGTTTTTGCTATACCTTTCCCTACCGGTGGGTGGGAATCATCCTCGCCAGTGCTCAGCACGAGAGCTGATGGGCCAACACCTTCAGCGTCCGCCAAGGCTCTCCCTGTTCCACGCCTTTGATCTGACGATCCACCCGCGCGCAGGTCTCCAGGGCCTGCATCAGCCGACGCGCGCCGATGCGCCGCAAAGCCGGTTCGGCCAGCCTTTGCTTATTGCCCCACAAACGCAATTCACGCGATAGGTCGCGCACTTGACGCCCTTCTTTGAGCCCCTGGCGCAATCGCAACAGCATGCGCACATCTTCGCTGAACGACCACAACACCAATACCGGCGCTTCGCCTTCCGCCTCCAGCCCCTCCAACATGCGCAGCGCACGCGCCGCATCGCCCTCCAACCAAGACTCCGATAGATGGAACACATCGAATCGCGCCACATTGGCGACCAAATCGCGCAGCATCTCCAGCGTCAGCTCGCCTTGGGGGTAGAGCAATCCCAGCTTGTCGACCTCCTGACGCGCGGCCAACAAATTGCCTTCCACCCGGTCGACAAAAAACGTCAGCGCCTCGGCGGACATCGATAGACCTTGCGCCTGCAATCGACGGTTGATCCAGCCCGGCAGCGCCTGCCTGTCGATAGGCGCCGCATGCAGAACCATCGCCGCCTTCTCCAGCGCTTGGAACCATTTCCCTTGCTGCTGACGCTCCATCTTGGGCAACAGCACCAGCGTCACGGTATCCTCCGGCGGATGTTCGGCCAAGCGGGTGAGCGCTTCCGCCCCCTCGACGCCAGGCCGACCGCTGGGAATACGGATTTCCAACACCTTGCGCGAAGCAAACAGCGACACGCTGCTCATGGCGTCGATCAGCGACGACCAATCGAAACCGGCCTCGACGGTGAGTACTTCACGCTCAAGATACGCCTGCTGCCGTGCGGCGGCGCGAATCAAATCCGCCGCCTCCAAGGCCACCAGCGCCTCTTCCCCATGGATCAGATACAGTGGCGCCAAAGGGCCGCGCGCGAGCGCGCCGGCCAAGGCATCAGGGCTGATGGCCGGCATCGTTGGCCTTTGAATCGGGCACGACGCCCGCAGCCGCCGACGCGGCATCCTGAATCATTCGTTGACTGGACAGGCGGAAAACCAAGAGCTGCGCGGCCGTGCGCGTCATGTCGTTCCACAACAGCGTCTCTTCCTGGTCCTTACCCAGCACCACCGAATCGCTATAGGTCATGGTACGGGACTGACGCAACACAATATCCCGGCCGGCCTGGGCGCCATTGACCCACAGTTGGGCGGTCAGGCTGTAATTGAGCCGGTACTCGTTGGCCTGACCGCTGCGATCGATGTCGGAGACTTCCTTGTTCCGGCCCTCCCCGGTGATACGCAGCACGGCGTCCGCACCGTTGGCCGAATCCAGTATGGTCAACTGCGGGTATGCCTTCAGCGCTGCAGCCACCTGTTGCGCCGCTGGCTGCGTCGAATCGATATACAGCCGGCTAAACGGGAACGCGCGTGGCGTCGAATCCAGGCCACGCAAGTGAAACCCGCAGGCAGCCAGCGTCATGGCGAGCAAAAGAGCGGACAGGGTCGTCAATAGTCGGGTCATGCGGTCGAACCTTTGGCTTGGCCGGGCAGGTGAAACCTGCCCGACGGAGAGTTACACGACGATATTCACCAGGCGCCCAGGCACTACGATGACCTTCTTGGGCGGCTTGCCTTCCATGAATTTCTGTACGTTGGCGTTCGCCAGCGCGGCCTGCTCAATGGCGTCCTTGGCGGCATCGGCGGCCACCACCACGCTGCCGCGCAATTTACCGTTGACCTGCACCATCAGTTCGACCTCGCTCTTCACCAACGCGGCTTCGTCCACCTTGACCCACGCCTGATCGAGCAGGCGCGAGCCCGGCACCAGCTCGGACCACAGCGCTTCGGTGATATGCGGCACGATCGGCGAGAGCAAAATCACGGCGGACTCCATCACCTCCTGCGCCACGGCACGGCCGGCATCGCCCGTGGTGTCGGTCTTGTCGTACGCGTTAAGGAGTTCCATTACCGCGGCAATTGCCGTGTTGAACTGCTGGCGGCGGCCATAGTCATCGGTCACCTTCTGCACCGTGGCATGAAGCTTGAAGCGCAGCGACTTGAGGGCATCAGACAGTGCGCCGCCCTGATAACGAGCCGTCACCCCCTGGCTGACATGCTCATAGGCGGTTTTCCACAAGCGGCGCAGGAAACGGTTCGCGCCTTCAACGCCGGCATCGGACCATTCCAGCGACTGATCCGGCGGGGCCGCGAACATCATGAACAAACGCGCCGTATCCGCGCCGTATTTCTCGATCAGATCCTGCGGGTCCACGCCGTTATTCTTCGATTTGGACATCTTTTCGATGCCGCCGATCTGAACCGGTAGGCCGTCGGCGCGATGCGTGGCCTTGACGATCCGGCCTTTCGCATCGCGTTCGATGATCACATCCACCGGTGCGATCCAATCCTTGTGCCCACCCTCGACATCGCGATAGAAGGTTTCGCACACCACCATACCCTGGGTCAACAGACTGGAGAATGGCTCGTCAGTCGACACCAACCCCTCGTCACGCATCAGCTTGTGGAAAAAGCGGGCATACAGCAAATGCAGAATGGCGTGTTCGATGCCGCCGATATACTGATCGACCGACAGCCAGTAGTCCGCGGCCTTCTTGTCCACCATGCCGGTATCGCAGTTGGGCGAGGCATAGCGCGCGTAATACCAGCTGGACTCGACAAAGGTATCCATGGTGTCGGTCTCGCGGCGCGCGTCGCCGCCGCAGCTCGGGCAGCGGGTTTGATAGAACTCGGGCATCTTGGCCAGCGGCGAACCGGCGCCGTCCGGCACCACGTTTTCCGGCAGCACAACCGGCAGCTGGTCCTCCGGCACCGGGACGTCGCCGCAATGCGGACAGTGGATGATCGGAATCGGACAGCCCCAGTAACGCTGGCGGCTGATACCCCAGTCGCGCAAACGATACTGGGTGCGCGGCGCCCCCAACCCCTGGGCTTGCAGCACTTCGGCCATGCGCTCGAACGCGCCTTGGTAATCCAATCCGTCAAACTCGCCGGAATGGCATAGGATGCCGGTTTCGGTATAAGCGGCCGCCAGCGGCTCGGTCAGCGCCTCGCCGGCAGCGGGACGAATCACTGTCTTGATCGGCAGGCCATACTTGTGGGCGAACTCGAAATCGCGCTCGTCATGCGCCGGCACCGCCATGACCGCGCCCTCGCCGTAACCCCACAGCACGTAATTGCCGACCCAGACCGGCACGTCAGCGCCGGTGAACGGATGCTTGACGGTCAGACCGGTCGGCATGCCCTTCTTCACCTGGGTCGCCAGATCCGCTTCGGACACGCCGCCTTTCTTACACTCGGCAACGAATTCGGCCAACGCGGGATTGCCCGCCGCGGCGCGGGTCGCCAGCGGATGCTCAGCAGCCACGGCAACATAGGTGACCCCCATCAGGGTGTCCGGCCGCGTGGTATAAACCTTGAGCAACTCGCCCGAGCCGTCGCCATAGGGGAATGCGACCTCCATGCCGCGGCTCTTGCCGATCCAATTACGCTGCATGGTTTTGACCTGCTCAGGCCAACCAGTCAGTTTGTCCAGATCGTTCAGCAGCTCTTCCGCATACTGAGTGATCTTGAAGTAATACATCGGGATTTCACGCTTTTCCACCAACGCGCCGGAACGCCAGCCGCGGCCGTCGATCACTTGCTCGTTGGCCAGCACGGTCTGGTCAACCGGGTCCCAATTGACCACGCCGGCCTTCTTGTAGATCACGCCTTTCTGGAACAGGCGGGTAAACAGCCATTGCTCCCAGCGGTAATAATCCGGCTTGCAGGTCGCGAGCTCGCGGTCCCAATCGATGGCAAGTCCAAGGCTCTTGAGCTGGCGCTTCATGTAATCGATGTTGGAATAGGTCCAACCGGCCGGCGCCACGTTGTTCTTCATCGCGGCGTTTTCCGCCGGCAGGCCGAAGGCGTCCCAACCCATCGGCTGCAGCACGTTGAAACCATTGAGGCGCTTAAAACGCGACAGTACGTCGCCGATGGTGTAATTACGCACATGCCCCATGTGCAGCTTGCCCGACGGATACGGGAACATCGATAGGCAGTAGTATTTTTCGCGCGTGCTGTCCTCGATCGCTTGGAAGACTTTGTTTTTGGCCCAATCGTGTTGTGCCGAGGTTTCAACCTCGTGTGGCGTATAGTGTTCTTGCATGGTGATCTCGGAAATACTCTTTGCCTGAAAGTCAATTCGACGATTATAGCCGGGCAAGCCCGAAGCACAGAAGCGTGCGGCGAGGATTTGTCACGTTATGGTCATCCAACGACGAAAAACTCGATCAGATTTATGCAGATACACGCGTCAGAAACAACTTAAAGCGCTCCAGCCGATCCATCAACGCAGCCAACACCGCGGGCTCCCACATCGAATGCCCCGCGGCCTCCACCAGGCACAACTCCGCTTTGGGCCAGCCCGCAGCCAGCGCGAACGCGCCCTCCGGCGGGCAGATGACATCGTAGCGCCCTTGCACGATACATGCCGGTAAATGGGCAATGCGGCCGAGGCCCTGCAACAGCTGGTCGGGCTGCAAAAACAGCCGGTTGACGAAATAATGCGCCTCGATGCGAGCCAGCGGTAGCGCCAGATAAGCACTGGCAGCCCGTTCAACGGCATCGGCACGCGGCAGAAGCGATACGCAGTTCGCCTCCCAAGCCCCCCAGGCTTGGCAAGCCGGCAGATAATCCGCTGGATCGTTTGAAATCAGCCGCCGGTAATACGCCGAGAGCAAATCCCCCCGCTCGTCGGCCGGGATCGGGGCAATAAAACGCGTCCAGGCATCGGGAAAGAAACGAGCCATGCCGTGCAGGAACCAATCGATATCGCCAGGGCGGCCCAGGAAAATGCCGCGAAGGATCATGCCGCAAACGCGTTCGGGATGCGCTTGGGCATAGGCCAACGCCAATGTGCTGCCCCAGGAGCCGCCAAACACCAGCCAGCGCTCAATGCCCAGCATCTCGCGCAAACGCTCGATATCCTGAACCAGAAGATCGGTCCGGTTGGCGGAAAGCTCGCCACGCGGCACCGAACGGCCACTGCCTCGCTGATCGAACAGCACGGCGCGGTAAAAGCCGGGATCGAACAACTGCCGGCACATCGGCGCGCATCCGTCGCCCGGTCCGCCGTGCAGGTACAGCACGGGAAAGCCATCCGGCCGGCCGCAGGTTTCCCAGTACATCTGATGCAGCTCGTCAAGGCGCAGCATGCCGCTGGCGTACGGCGCGATGGCAGGATAAAGCATGAGAAGGCGTCCCGGGCTGGTCAGAAAATCATTCTGACGGCATTGTGCGGGAGATGACAGTTCTGGCGCAATCGTCTGACAGCGTACAGGAAGAAAATCGGAAAACACCCGACTCGGTCACCAGCCAGTCGAGCCGTATATCCCAGGCCTCGCGCGGCACGCGCGCCACGCGCTGGCAGTCGAACGCGACACCGATCAACAAGGGCCGCCGCCGTCCGGCGGCATGCAGCGTCGTATCGTAGAAACCGCCCCCTTGTCCAAGGCGAAAACCGTCATCATCCACCGCCATGAGCGGCACGAACAGAACGTCCAGCCGCTCCGCGCGTAACACCGGTCCAGCATATTCGGTGATGGCATAACGGGGATGCCGGTACCAGCGGTCTTCCGCACCGAGACGCGAGAACCACAGGCGCCGCCCGCGCTCGGGAATGACCGGCAAGTAGACTTCGGCCCCGCGATGCAGCGCCCGGCTCAACAGACGCTCGATATCCAGCTCCGACCCAGCAGCCAGGTAGCCGCCGATCCGCTTGCCGCGCCGCACGAAACGCGCGGCGAACCGGGCAATTTTTTCCTCGGCGCGGCGCCGGGCCAGCGCGGGCAGCGCCACGCGCGCGCGGCGCACCGCGCGACGCAGCGCCAGTTTGTCATCGAACAACGGCAGCGCAGTTGGGGGGGTCATGATGGAGGCCATCATCCGCTAGGGGGACGATCGAAAGAGAGGCCCCCGCGAGTGTCGTTCTGGCTAAATTCGCTTGAACCCTGTTTCCAGGGGGTCGCCTGCCTCGCACATTTGGGCGCGTCCCGAAGGACGCGGCGCGCCAGTGCTACTCATTGCCAGCAACCTAAGCGAACGCATTGGTTCAAAGGAATTTTTGAGCCGTCACGAACACCGCAGGGGGTAACCGGGAAACTCGTCGAAAGCGCGGTCACTCGAACAGCGACTGCTGGCTTTCTTGCAAGGCAGCATCAGCGGCCTCGCTCATACTGCGTATTCTACGTTGAAAGGCGGCCATCTCCAAGCCTTCCCCCACTTTTGTTTTTAGCAAGTCGTGAGCGATATTCAACGCGGCCATGATCGCGATCTTATCGGCATCGACGATCTTACCCTGGCCGCGAATGGCCTCGATTTTCTCTTCCAGCAGACGTACCGCTTCGAGCAGCGTGTCGCGCTCGTCGCTCGCGGTACCGATGGTAAAATGCCGCCCCAACAACGACACATCCACTTGCACGATCTCGCTCATGCGTCCTCCTCGGCGCCTGGCAACCGTTCGATCAGCGTTGCCACACGCTGACGCGTCTCTTCCAGGCGGAAATGCATATCGGCATTTTCCCTTAAGGCCTGTGCCAGCGCTTCCGCCAGACGGGCGTTCTGCGACCCCATCTCGCCGATACGCGTGATCAGCCCCGCCACCCGGGTTTCCAACGATTCAAGTTCTTTGTCCATGGCGGCGAGCATAGCCAACGGTTAGCGAGGCGTCAAACCGAGCGCCTGCCGCGCGCGGTCCAGCGTGGCGCAAATGGCCTGTGCGCCGAGCGCCAGCCGTGGACCTGGCCGGCTGGCCAAATCGACATCCACCGCGTAGCGTGTGCCCTGCGCCACCGCCGGAATACTCTTCCAGCTATCCCAGACCGCCAACTCTCGCGTCGAAGCCGCCAGCATCACCTGAGGCCGGCCGGCAATGACCGCCTCGCGACTGACTTGCGGCGCGGGCGCGCTCAGGGCGCCGAACAGATTACGGCCGCCGCACAGTTGCAGCACGGCCCCGAGATAACTCGCATCGCTGACGGTAAACAACGGCGCCGGGCTCATCTGATAAAACACCGAGACGACCGGCCGCCCATGATAGTGCGCTCGCAATGCGGCAATCTGCGCTTGGTACGCGGCCGCCGCGCGGCTGGCCGCGGGCTCGGTCGCGCTGAGCTTGCCCAGCGCCAATATCTCGCCCGCGATATCGTCAAGCCGCAGCGGGTGGCTGACAAAGACCGCCACGCCGGCCGAACGCAAGCGTTGCAACAACTGCGGCGCGCTACCGTCTTTCCAGGCCACGACCAAATCGGGGCGTAGACGCAGCACCGCCTCCAGGCTCACCCCCATCAGATCGCCGACATGCGGCAAGCGTGTGGCCGCCACGGGATAGTCGCTGTACGCCACCGTGCCGACCATATGGTCGCCGGCGCCGGCGGCATAAACCAGCTCGGTGGTGGATGGCGCGAGCGTGATGATGCGCGCGGCCGGCCGTGCGAGCGTCACCGCCGCGCCGGTGCCGTCACGCACGGTGACATCGGCACGCGCCGGCGCGATAGCCAGGCAAAGGGCGCTCAACACGCCCAGCAAACGGAATAGGTGCATATCGATGTTATAACCCGCCCGCAGTGACGCGGTCGGGTTATCGGGGGTTAGAACGTCATAGTGACAGATGCTTGATAGGTTCGTGGATCTCCAGGATACGCGGTATAAAGCGGCTGGCCACTCGAATCGATGACGCCATAGGCGATATAGCGACGATCGAACAAATTGTTAACTGCCAGGGACATAGACACTTGTTTCGAGAGCTCGCGGGTCAATTTGGTATTGACAAGGGTATATCCCGCCATCTCGGTCCAAAACTGATTTGCCTGGTCATTATCCAACCTTTGCTGGCCGACATAGTTCACGTCGATGCTAGCTTTAGTGTTCTCCTGGATACTCCAATACAAACCAACGTTGGCAAGAAGCGAAGGTACCTGAGGAATCTCGTTTCCGGAAACAGACTTGCCACCGTAATTTCCGTCTTGGAATGTCGCCCGCTGCCAAGTGAGATTTGCATGTACGCGTAGATTGCGTTGTACATTCAACGCTCCCTCCAGCTCCATGCCTTGATGTTGGGTTCTATCCAAGTTGATATTCGTACCAACAGGGCCAAGATACGGCATGAAATGGATTTCATTGACTACATCTGAGCGGAACACTGCAGCACGGAAATTGGCGCTCTCTCGTTGCCACTCAATCCCCAGCTCCTGCTCATGCGATAGTTGAGGTTGTAAGCCGCCGTTTGTTCTGATCAGGTCGTCACTATTTGGCGTACGAAAGCTTTGGCTTAATTTCGCATAGCCGCTCCAAGACGAGATTAACGCCTGGCGCATGCCAAGTTGCCAAGCATGCAACTCCCTATGTAACCCAAAACTATAGCAATTGGCTGAGGACAGGCATTGCAAATCATCATCGATCCGCTGTGTGCGGCCGCCGATATTCAGCTGCCCGCCTTGCCATACATTGAACTGAGCTTCGGAAAATACGCCGAACCGACGTTGCTCACCGTTAGCAAAAGTGCTGATCGAGGGGCCATAGTAATTGTTGTCATCACTCGATTGCGCATTTCGCCAATCCACGCCGGTGACGATTTGATGCCCATTTCCAAAGGGTAGCGCGTAACGAATCTGGCCGGAATCTTCATTGACTTTTCGGTTATCTACCGAGCCATAGGAAGCATCGCTGGTCAACGTATATTTAGTCCGCGTCGACAGATCAATATATAACTTGCCAGCCCCTAGCGACTGAGACAACCGGGCACCCACTTCATCTAGTCTTTGCGTGCCAGTTTGGTATGGCGACGCATAGTAAGTTTGACCGTAGTCAGGATGCGCTTGAAATTCATTAATCCCTGCTACAGGATCGATTTCAAGCATGCCGGGTAAGCCATAACTCTCGTTACTGGAGCGTGCGTATACACGCACTAACGATTGATCAAGCTTCAGGTTTAACCCAACGCCGCCACTCTGACTCCGTAGACCAGAGTTGCGCATGAATCCGTCATCACTTTTTGCATGGCCAAAAGCATCCAAGCTCATCTCATCACCGGCTAGGACAAAGTTGCCATCCGTCTGTCGCAACCGCTCATTACCCACCGTCTGCGTGAGCGATGCGGACGACTTGCTGGGCATCGAGGACTTAGTGATGATGTTGATCACACCTCCTGTTGCACCTTCCCCATATTGCACCACGCCACTACCGCGTACGATTTCAATCCGCTCAATTTGCGCAAGCGGGATATTAGAAATAATGGGGGTAGACTGATCATTAGTGTTCTGCCGTATTCCATCAACCAAGACAAGCGTGTTACTCACACCCGTCATGCCAAAGCCACGCAAATCAACGGCAGGCTCAGCGCCGCCTTGATTGATCAAATGCACGCCGCCAACAGTGGCCAAGACGTCAACAACGGAGGTTGCACTACTCTGCGCAATATCCTGCGCGGTGATCACGCTGACGCTCACCGGCGCCACGCCACGCGCCTGCGGCACGCCGCTGGCGGTCACCACCACATCGCCACCGTCGAATACGGGAAGGTCTTCCGCCAGCGCCGCGCCAGCGAAGCAAAGCGCGATCAGGGCCGCGCCGTGTTTGAGTTGGAACATGATTCGATGCATCCGTAGTATTTTTATACGGCGCGACAAGGACAGGCCAAACCACCCACATCAACGACAGAGCGGCTGTGTGATCGCATCCCCGCGACACGCCAGGTAAGGGTCGAAAGCGCTTCCACGCACATCCGTGTCAGGCCGGTCTCCGGGCTCGGTCTCTCGGCTTCGCGCCTTCCCACCCAATGGGCAGTGGCTCGTTGCGAAGCCCTGGCGCATCGCGCCGGACCTTACCGTTGCGGGGGCAGCGCCGGTCTTCCACCGGCTTCCCGTTTCATCCGCCCGGCCGATTGGCCCGACGGACACCTGACGAACGCCATTATACCTGTGGTAGTTGCCATCCAACTTGACTTGGAATAAGGTCATAAACCTTTGTCGCCTATGACAGATTTTTCGCCATGAACCCGTATACCCTGACGCTGCTGCGTCACGGCGATATCGATCACCAAGGCCGGCTTGCCGGACGACGCGAAGTGCCGCTCACGCCCGAGGGCAGCGCGATGATGGATCGCAGCTGGCATCAAATCGCCGCCCTGGCGCCGGTGTCCAGCATGGCCACCTCGCCGCTGACGCGCTGCCGCGAGTTCGCGGTGCGCCACGCGCTGGCGGCAGCCGTGCCGCTCAAAGTCGACGAGCGTTTTGCCGAGGTCGACCTCGGCGACTGGGATGGTCGCGAGCAGGCGGCGCTGGCAGCCGCCGAACCGCGCTGGGAGCAGGCTTGGCAAGCGGGGCAATTGTCGCTGTTTGGCGGCGAATCGCCGGAAGTCTTCCATACCCGAGTGCTGAGCGGATTTTCCGAATGGATCGCGGCATCGCGGGGCTGCCATCGCGTACTGGTAACGCATGGGCCGGTGATTACCGCGCTGTTGACCGAACTGCTCGACATGGCCCCGGCCGCGGCTAGCTTGATCACCATCCAGCCTGGCGGCTTCGTGCAATTATCGATCCTGCAGGGCCACCCGGCCTATTTGATGCGGCTGGATGCGCCGCCGCCCGACGCAAAATGAAAGGGGGCGGCTAAGCCGCCCCTCGCATGACCCTTGCGAACCCGCCTTAACGGGCACAGGCCGTCATCTGTAGCGCGACGCCGGGCGTCAAGCGCTTCTGCAACGCGGTCAGCGTTTGCATCTGGCTATCGCTCAACCCCTTGAACACCAATCGCGTCAGCGTGGTCTTGCCGCGCGGCAAGACCGCAGCCTTGTCATAACCCGCCTTCTTCAACCGGTCGGCCAGTGCCTGCGCCCCCTCCGGCTTGCCAAACAGGCCAAGGGACAACGCACCTTTGTAGTCGCCCACGTTTTGCACCACATAATTGTCGAACCCCTTGCCTTTAAGCTCCGCCGACAACGCCGCCGTCGACGCAGAGGCCGGAATATAGACCCAATAGCGCACGCCGGCGCCAACCTTGCCTTCGACGGCCTGGCTCTCGAGCTGGCTCGCAGCCAAATGCATCCCGGGCAAGCCACCCTTGACACGCGCCAGCAAGGTATCGTTCAGGTCTCCCCACTGCGCGCATTGGCGCGCATCGGCTTTGACCATGCGTGCCGCAGGCGCCGAAGCCGCGTTTTTGCGTTTTTCAGCCGGCTTTGCCGCTGGGGATTTGACAGCGCTGGCTTCCGCTTTAGCGGCCGGTGCGGGCGAGGCCTTGCCAAGCGGAGAGGAGGTCGTTTGCGCCAAGGCAATCGGTGCGGAAGCCGACACCGGCGCGGAAGCGGCGAACGGCGCCGACGCGTTCGCGTCCGGCTGCCAGTCGGCCGGCAACACCTTGAGCTGCTCCGGCGACACCTCATGACTGTGAATATTCACGGGATCGTGCTGGCGTAGCAGTACCACCGCGCCGACAAACAGGTTCAATGCCACGATCAAGCCCAGAAACCACTTCATGTCTTGTCCGCCACTTCTAATAATCCGGTAAGTACCAGATTATCCACGATCTGACAGGGGCTTGCGAGCAGAGGAGCGATTCGATCCGCGTCGCCGCCACTGAGCAGCACCGGCGGCAACATTCTGCCGGTATGGCGCGCCAGCCGTTGTCGGGCACGCTCGACCGCGCCGGCCATGGCCTCCAATGCGCCCGTCTCCAACGCATCCTGCGTGCAGCTCGGAAACGCGCGCCAATCGCCCGCGGGCTGATTGAGACGCGCGGTGTTATCCGCCAGGCTCGCGAGCATCAGCCGGTAACCCGGCACGATCAGACCACCGAGGTAATCGCCTTCGGCAGTGAGCGACTCGATCGTCAACGCGGTGCCGGCACCCGCCACCACCACGTCGCCAGGCACCAAGCGTCTGGCCGCCAGCACGGAAAGCCAACGATCGACGCCCATTTGGGCGGGGTCGGCATAATGATTGCGGACCCCGGCGGCAGCCGGCAACGTCCGCACCCACTCGATTGGGCAAGGTGCCTGTGCGGCGATCTGCTGGATTAAAGCCGGCTGCACCACGGCGGCGCCATAAGCGCGTCGCAAGGGGAAGGCCGCCCACGCCGCCTTCAGCGCCGTCACGTCGTCGTGTGCGACCGCCCCTTGGCCAAGCTGGATGTCACCGCCCCGATAGACCGCCCATTTGATGCGCGTATTGCCGGCATCGATCAGCAAAATCATCCCAGGCTCCGCAAGCTCACCTCGCCGACATGGAACGTCTGCCGGCCGCTGGCGGTATCCACCAGCAAAGCGCCGTTGTCCGCCACGCCACGGGCCACGCCCTCGATGGGCTCGCCGTGGGAAAAGCTCAGCCGCACCGGTTGATCCTGATGCGCAGACAGCGCCATCCACGCATCGGCAAACGGCGCAAACCCCTGGCTGTTGAACGTTTGCAGCACACCGTGCAACTCATTGAGCAACAAGGCCAACAGGCGATTGCGGCTGACTTCGACGCCACAGGACGAGAGCGCCGACACCGCCTGATCCACATCCTGCGGCTCGCGCAGATTGATGCCGATACCGATCACCACCGCCGCGGGTCCCAACGCATCGCCGGACAGCTCGATCAAAATGCCGGCCATCTTGCATCCGCCCAACAGCACGTCATTGGGCCACTTCAACTCAACCGGCGCGCCCAGCTGGCGCAGTACCCGCGCCAGCGCCAACCCGACGGCCAACGACAGGCCGGCGAGCTCGGCCAAACCGCGATCGAAACGCCATAGCAGGGAAAACATCAAACAATCGCCCAGACGCGCTTGCCAGCGCCGCCCCAGCCGGCCGCGGCCGGCGCTTTGCAACTCGGCGGCGAGCACGAGTCCATGCAGCCCATCGCTATTGGCCCGGCTCAACAATTGGGTATTGGTGGAATCGACCTGATCGGCCACCGCAATGGTCCAATCCTCGCTACACCCCGGCGACAGGTCGGCGCGTATCGCGGCCACATCCAGCCAGTCCATCGGCTGCGGCAAGCGGTAGCCTTGCCCGCGCACACTGAACACCGGCAGGCCGAACTCCGTTTCGATCGTGTGAACCGCCTGCCAGATCAGGGTGCGAGAACAACCCAGCGATTGCGCGATGGCCTCTCCAGAATGAAATTTGCCATCGGAAAGTGCGCGCAGGACTGCGAATGGCCATTCAGCCATGCCCCGGCTCCGTGGCGCGGATTTTCTTCAGCGTCGCGGTGGTGGACGTGTCGAATAGGAAAGGGATGGAATGCACCACACCACCACGCGCCAGCGTCTCGGCTGAACCGACGATCTTGTCGATCGCCCAGTCGCCGCCCTTGACCAATACCTCCGGCTTGATCAGCTCGATCAGCGTGGCCGGCGTATCGTCGTTGAACCAAGTTACCAGCGAGACACATTCCAACGCCGCGATGACCGCGGCGCGATTCGCCAGCGGATTGATCGGGCGATCCGAGCCTTTGCCGAGCCGGCGCACCGAGTCGTCGGTATTGAGCGCCACCACCAAACTCTGTCCCAGCGCGCGCGCCTGGGCCAGGTAGGTCACATGACCGCGATGGATGATGTCGAAGGCGCCGTTGGTGAACACCAGAGGGCGGGAAAAGCCGGACAACCGTTCAAGCAGTTGGTCCGGCGGGCAGAGCTTTTTTTCAAACAGCGGGGTTGGGTACGACATTTGTCTCCTTCAGACTTGCCGTCAATTCCTTGCGGTAGCGATTCAACGATTGGATCGTCTCGATCGGCCGTTCGAACAGATTGGACAAGTTGCGAAGGATACCACCCACCACACGCGCTTCCCAAGCCTCATCAAAGCGAATTTGCATCGACAGCCATGCCTCTAGCCAGGCAGGATCGGGCAGGCGCGACTGAACGGTGTCGTTAGGGAACAGGCTCTGATTAACGTGCAGATTGGTCGGATGCAACGGCTTGTTGGATCGCGAGGACGACGCCATCAAGAGGCCGATCTTGGCAAACGCCGCGCGGGCTTCATTGCCGCAGTGCTCGATGGCTCTTTTCATGTATTTGAGATAGGCGCCGCCGTGCCGCGCCTCATCCTGCGACAGCGTCTTATAGATGTGTTTGATCACCGGCTCTTCATGCCAGTCGGCGGCACAACGATACCATTGGGTCAAACGCACCTCGCCGCAAAAATGCAACATCAGCGTTTCCAGTTGGGGCGCGGGATCGAATTCGAAACGCACCGCGTGCAACTCCTCCTCGGTGGGCATCAGCGCCGGGCAGAATCGACGCAAGTACTCCATCAACACCAAGGCGTGCTTCTGCTCTTCGTAGAACCAAATCGACATGAAGGCGGAAAAATCGGAGTCGTTACGATTATCCCGCAAGAACATTTCCGTTGCGGGCAATGCCGCCCACTCGGTAATGGCGTTCATCTTAATGGTCTGGGCCTGCTCTTCGGACAGTTTGCCGGCGTCAAACTGGCCCCAGGGAATATCCTGCGCCATATTCCAACGCGCTTTTTCCAACTGTGCAAACAGTTCGGGGTACAACATGGCCGCTCCTAAATACAGATTACAGAGGCGTCGATTGTAGGACAGGACGCAAGCGAACGAAAGCATTCTTTTGATTTTTGTCAAAGAATGATGATGACAGCCATGCTGCGAGGCAGCGTTTCATATCGAATTTAAAAGCAAAAAGCCCAGACCTTGTGGTCTGGGCTTTCGTATGGGGCGTCTGGCGGTGTCCTACTTTCACACGGCGAATGCCGCACTATCATCGGCGCTAAGGCGTTTCACGGTCCTGTTCGGGATGGG